>ERZ839767.5692-NODE-5692-length-10877-cov-3.663094_pt1 | contig 10877 bp, 10 predicted proteins | sample MGYA00519879_ERZ839767 | MGnify/ENA primary metagenome ERZ839767 (study PRJEB31850, sample SAMEA3708852) | human gut metagenome | biome: human gut; feature: human-associated habitat; material: faeces | place: China | collected 2014 ...
TCGTGGTGCGTGATTATCTGAAAATCCGTCCAGATTTCCGGATGATCCGGAGAATTCTAAGTATCGGTATCCCGTCAGGGGTAGAGAACAGTATGTTCCAGCTTGGAAAGCTTGCAATTCAGTCCTCCGTATCAACGCTCGGCACAGTGGCAATCGCGGCACAGGCAATGACGAGTATTCTGGAAAATCTGAATGGAATTGCAGCAATCGGAGTTGGCGTTGGGTTGAGGACGATTGTTGGACAGTGTATTGGGGCTGGCAGAAAAGATGAAGCGGTTTACTATATCAAAAAGCTTTGTATGATTGCGGAAGTGATTCTGATCATCAGCTGTCTGAGTGTATTTGTACTGACAAAACCGATCACGATCCTTGGTGGTATGGAAAAAGAAAGTGCGGATATGTGTATCCATATGACGATGTGGATCACGATTGTAAAGCCATTGGTATGGATTATGGCATTTATCCCGGGCTATGGTATGCGCGCAGCCGGGGATGTGAAATTTTCAATGCTCACATCTTGCACGACGATGTGGCTGTGCCGTTTTTGCCTCAGCGTATTTATGATCCGGATAGTTGGTGTCGGAGCGATGGGCGTGTGGATCGGAATGTTTTCAGACTGGACACTCCGTGGGATTATTTTTTCGTGGAGATTCCACAGCAGAAAGTGGCTGAAGCATCAGGTGATTTGAAATTCTTACATAGATTTTACATGGCAGATCCTTTGGATTTTACATACCTTTGTTAAGATTCTGTTAAAGGTAAGGAATTTGGAAAGGAAGATGTAAAATGAGAAAGCTGTGGGATTTCTGGAAGAATAAAAAATATGGAAAAAAGAGTATGACAGGATGGTTTCTGCTGACGAATGCATTATTGTGTGGGGTTATAGGTGCAGCACTTTGGGGAGTTGTCAGTCTGGTGGCGTTAAAAGGAACATCCTGGCTGATCATATTTGCAGGATATGCGATTGTTTTCCCGGGATTCCTCGGAGGTGTACTTTTTGCAATGAATGCGGAAACAACGATGGATGAATTAGAGATAAAATAAACTGACAGAGAAGCGGAAATATCAGAAATGGTATTTCCGCTTTTTTCGATACAAATGATGAGAATTGCGAGAGTGCAAAGCACGTAGCAATCTGGTATCAAAGGGGTCAAAATACCTTTTGCCACAACATTAAATGATGTGAATGTCAAAAGTGAATTTTGATTCTTACATCATACAAATACAAATTTACAATTTTTACAGATTGTATAGAAAGAAAATACGGAAAAGACTGGTTATTATAGAGCTGATTTGGTAAAATAAAGACAATAATAAGAAGCAGGTGATGAAATATGGACAGTCAGAAGAAAGATCCGCTCTATAAGAGTTTTGGATACGCATTTGAAGGAATTGGTACCTGTATCAAAAAAGAGCGGAATATGAAGATTCACTGTGCGGCAGCGGTGTTGGTAGTGATTGCCGGAGTGATATTGAAGATCTCATTGCTGGAATGGTGCATCTGCCTGACGCTTTTTGGGCTTATCATGGCGCTGGAGCTGGTCAATACCGCAGTAGAAGCGGTGGTCGATCTGGTGACGGAAGAGCGGAAACCACTTGCAAAGATTGCAAAAGATACAGCAGCAGGTGCGGTTCTGATTGCAGCAATTATGGCAGCGATCGCCGGGATTATTATTTTTCTGCCAAAGGGACTTACATTCCTTGGGTTTTAAAGCAGATTGAAATTGTGAAAGGAGATAGACGTTATGGGAAGCTTAGGAGATGGAGTTAAGAAAGTATTACTTGCAGGGATTGGTACAGTAGCAGTAACTGCAGAAAAGTCAAAAGAAGTTCTGGATAAGATGGCAGAACGTGGAGAAGCAGCTGTAGAACAGGGAAAAGTTCTGAATCAGGAACTTCGCCACAATATCAAGAAGACTGTAAAAGAAAATGTCAATGTTTCTGTTAAGACATCTTCACCGGAAGAACTGGACGAGCTGCTTGATAAGATGACACCGGAGCAGATTGAACAGCTCAAAGAAAGAATTTATGAGCGTGAAGCAGCAGTTTCTGAAGAAGAAACAGAAAAAGTAGAAGAAGCTGTAGAACAGGCAGGAGAGACGGCTGAAACTGTTGAAACAGAGACGGCAGAGGAAGCAGCAAAAGAAGTTGAAGCAATCGAATCTGGCAACGAGGACATGAATGAGTAACAAAAACCAGCCAAAAGAGTCAAATAAATATGGTTCCAGACTGCGGGAGATGACAGCAGTCCTCAGAAAACATGGGATTACCGGTGGACTTACCCCGGAAAAGCTCCGGCTGATCCTGGAGGATCTGGGGCCGACTTATATTAAGCTTGGTCAGATCATGTCACTGCATTCCGACATTCTTCCGAAAAGCTATTGTGAAGAACTGATGCGGCTTCATTCAGAGGTGACACCGATGCCATTTGAACAGGTAGCAGAAGTGATCCGCAAGTCCTACGGTTATGAGTGGAACGAAGTGTTCCAGAGCATTGATGTGCATCCACTGGGATCGGCATCGATCGCACAGGTCCACCGGGCGGTTCTGAAGACTGGGGAAGATGTTGTCGTCAAAGTTCAGAGGCAGGGTATCTATAAGGTAATGTCCAGAGATATCAGTCTGCTCCACAAAGCGGCAAAGCTGGTCCCGCCAGGTACGATCAAGGACATGGTGGATATTAACATGGTTCTGGACGAGCTCTGGACTGTCACCCAGCAGGAGATGAATTTCCTTCTGGAGGCAGCCAGTATGGAAGAATTTGCCCAGCGCAATCAGGATGTGGCTTTTGTTACAACGCCTCGGCTCTATCGCGAATATACGACCAACCATGTGCTAGTGATGGAATATATTGATGGATTTGCAATCAACGATAAAGAAAATCTGCTGGCAAATGGCTATGATCTGAATGAGATTGGAACAAAACTTGTAGATAATTACATTCGCCAGGTTATGGAGGATGGGTTTTTTCATGCTGATCCGCATCCGGGCAATGTGCGTATCCGTGATGGAAAGATTGTCTGGATCGATATGGGAATGATGGGAAGACTTACCGAGCGTGACCGGGAACAGATCAGCAATGCAGTCAAAGGTGTGGCAGAGAATGACATCGGTCTGATCCAGGAAGCGGTGATGGCACTTGGCGAGTTCCGCGGAAAGCCGGATCAGAGCAAGCTGTATGAAGATATCAATAATCTGATGGCAAAATATGGAACGATTGATATGGGTGATATCGATATTGCGGAAGTTATGCAGGATCTGATGGAAGTGATGAAGGAAAATAAAATTTCCATGCCTCATGGACTTACTATGCTTGCAAGAGGACTCGCCAATATGGAAGGTGTGCTTGCCGAGATCAGTCCGCAGATCAACATGGTTGAGATTGCGGCGGCACGGATGAAGGAGAGCTTTCTGACGAAGGAACAGTGGAAAAAAGAGATAAAGAATGATGCAAAAAGACTGTATCGTTCTCTTCACAAGGCAATGGATATTCCTTCCCTTGCAGCAGACATCCTGCAGGGGCATATGAAAGGACAGACCAGAGTCAATCTGGATCTTCATACTTCGGATGAGCTTTCCGGGTTGCTAAGGAGGTTGGTGCGGAATATTGTAATGGGGCTGTGGGTGATGGCACTTCTGATCAGTTCCAGCATTATCTGTACAACCAATATGCAGCCAAGGTTGTGGGGGATTCCGGCAATCGGTGCGTTTGGATATCTGATGGCATTTGCTATTGTAATGTATGTTTTTATCAAACATATCTTTTCAAAAAAATAAATAAACAGGGGGAAAAGAGATGCGGAAGGAGTTTTATACAGGGCATCTTTTTGATGTATATCGTTATTTTGGAGCGCATAAAGAGGGTGAAAATTTTATTTTCCGTGTGTTTGCGCCATCGGCAAAAGGAGTGTGCGTATTTGGAGAGTTCAGTAACTGGACAGAGATCCCGATGTATCAGGAGGAACAGAGCGGTGTATATGTGTCAGAGCCGATTCCGGCGAAGACTGGTCAGCTGTATAAGTACTGCATTTACACAGCAAATGGTGGAAGGGTAGAGCACTGTGATCCATATGGCTTCCAGATGGAATTAAGACCAGGAGATTGCTCAATCTTAACGGATCTTTATAGTTATAAATTTAAGGATGAAAAATGGATGAAGAACCGGACAGTCGGATTTGACAGTCCGGTCAATATCTATGAGATCCATGCAGGATCCTGGAGAAAAAAAGGAGAAGGGCAGACCGACTGGTATACTTATATTGAGCTTGCAAAGCTTCTGATTCCTTATGTAAAAAAGAATCATTATACTCATATTGAGATGATGCCGCTTTCCGAGCATCCTTTTGACGGATCCTGGGGATATCAGAATACCGGATTTTTTGCGCCGACCGCACGTTATGGAACACCGGATGAGCTGAAAAAATTTGTGGATGAGTGTCACCAGGCAGGAATTGGTGTGATCATGGATTTTGTTCCGGTACATTTTGCAGTCGATTATTATGGACTGAAAGAATTTGACGGAACCTGTCTGTATGAATATCCAAATGCGGCAGTAGGTGAAAGCGAATGGGGAAGCTGTAATTTCATGCATTCCAGAGGGGAAGTACGATGTTTCTTACAGTCGGCAGCAAATTACTGGCTGAGTGAGTTCCATTTTGACGGAATCCGTATGGATGCAGTCAGTCGTCTGATCTACTGGCAGGGGGACGAGGCCAGGGGTGTTAACGGAACGACACTGGATTTTCTGAAGGTGATGAACCAGGGACTAAAGTCCCTTCATCCGACAGCCATGCTGATCGCAGAAGATTCCACCAATTTTCCAGGTGTTACCAAACCGGTTGACCAGGGAGGACTTGGTTTTGATTACAAGTGGGATCTTGGCTTCATGCACGATACACTGGAATATTTCCAGAGTGCACCAGAATACAGAAGCAGAGATTATCATAAGCTGACATTCTCGATGATGTATTATTATAATGAGCATTTTTTGCTGGAATACTGTCATGACGAAGTGGTACATGGAAAGGCAACGATTCTCCAGAAGATGAACGGAGAATATGAGGATAAGTTCCCGCAGGCAAGAGCTATGTATCTGTATATGATGGCGCATCCTGGTAAGAAGCTGAATTTCATGGGAAATGAATTCGGTCAGCTTCGCGAGTGGGATGAAAGCCGCGAGCAGGACTGGGATATCCTAAAATATCCGCTCCATGATGCATTTCACCGTTATATGATCGAACTGAACCGCATCGGTCAGGAAAATGATGCATTCTGGCATGATTATGATCCGGAGAATTTCAAATGGCTGGACTGCCATCAGGAAGAGCGCTGTATCTATGCGATCAAAAGAAAAGGAAAAAATAAGAACTTTATCGCGATATTCAACTTCTCAGACGAAGAACAGGAAGATTACGAACTGGATACCGAAGAAGAAGGAAAACTCAGTGTGATACTGGATACGGACTGGGATGAATATGGAGGAAATACAAAAAAGAAAAAGACATTGCCGGCAAAAGCAAAAAAAGGGACGCATGTGACGCTGGACCTGCCGCCGTTTTCGGGGATTTTGCTGATGAGTTAGGTGATAGGAAAGGGACGCCCGGGGCAGAACGATATTTCTGCTTTCGGGCGCGCTTTCGCTCCGCAAAAAACGCAGCGGTACTAAGTTCGGTGATCCCGCAAGCGTTATCCCCTCACTAAGTGCCGGCGTTTTTTGAGGGCCCGCCAGCAGAATTATCGTTCTGCCCCGGGCTGTGCTATGACACCAGAACCGCATCGGCGAAGGGAGAAGACGGCACCATACTAAGCGCACAAAAAACTGATACCAGAGGGACGGCATCCGCTGCGCGTCGCCTGGATGTGGTGTTTGACGGGAAGTGGTGGCAATGGATTTGCGGAAGTACTGGAGGTATATTGATAAGGTATGAAGTTTATGTTCCTGAGCAACCTATCCCACTGAAATTAAAATAGTATTTTCCCAGTGCGGCAGCGAAGCGCCTCCGCACAACTTGTACTGGAGCGACAAACGCAAGCACCCATGCATTCGGAATGAACCCCATCGGAAACGTCGGTACTTAGTGAGAGGATGTCGTCAGACATCATCGAACTTAGTATCCGCTACGTTTGCGGACTAAGCGCGAGCGGGGGTGAATCCGAATCCATGGGTGCGTAACTTTGTCAACCACCTACAACTTACAAACTTCCCTGTCGTAAGTCATCAGCCCGTTTATTTCATCTTCGATGTCGGAGAGTTGTGTATATACTGCTCCGCACAATCCCTGTTCTTTGAGGGGGTCGATTTCTTCAGACATAAGTTTATGATAGGCTGCCTGGAATTCTTCCTGTGAAGAGCAGATTTTATATCCGTATGTCTTGCCGGAGCAGGTATGTCCTTTGACCTGGCAGGTGTAGCCTCCGTATTCGGAGATGATGAAAGCGCGGTCAGATGGAGTTACGAACTGCTTTGCAAAGTAGTTATGTTCACTTTTGAAATCTCCCTGCCGTCTGTCAAACCAGCCACTGGCGGAATCGATGAGCCGGGTGTCATCCAGTTCGCGGAATAAGGCAGTGAGCTTTTTTGAATCAAACTGTCCCCAGCCTTCATTGAAGATTACCCAGGTGCTGATGCATGGGAATGCTTTTAGGGCAGTGACAGTTTCTTTGCATTCACGGATGAATTCTTCTCTGCCATGTACATTTTTCCTGCCGAAGAGAGGATGAATCCGGTCACTGGTGTGAAGCTTGAATTTTGGAAAGAGTGCAGGCAGCCAGGTCATGAACGGAGCATTGTAGGTGCCACCGTTTACCATGTCCTGCCAGACAATCATTCCAAGGCGGTCGCAATGATAATACCATCTTGCAGTCTCGACTTTTACATGCTTACGGATCATGTTGAAGCCGAGATTTTTCATGGTCTGGATATCATAGATCAGCGCTTCATCAGATGGCGCAGTGTAAAGACCGTCTGGCCAGTATCCCTGATCCAGGACTCCATTCAGAAAAAGTGGTTCATGGTTCAGGCAGAAGCGGGGAAGTCCTTTGTTATCCGGTTCGATGGTAAAGGTACGCATTGCAAAATAGCCGGTGACTTTATCTTCGCCTGCCTGTATCTCAATTGTATAAAGATAAGGATCATCAGGATTCCAGGGATGCATATTGTTGACGTCACAGTAGCAGGAGTAACAGCAAAGAGAGTCAGACTGATTGGTGCAGATCCCTTTGGAAATCAGGCGACCGTCCATGTCTCTGACGTGACAGACAACCGCTTCGGCATCGCTGCATCCGGAAATCGGATGATTTAAAAGAAGGGATACGTGTACCGTCTCTTTTTCATATAAAGGGGTGAGTTCCAGTTTTTTGACATAGACAGCCGGAACCCATTCCATCCATACTGTCTGCCAGATTCCACTCTGGGCGGTGTAGAACATTCCGCCACGCTTTAATTTCTGTTTTCCAACACTGTGATAAGAAGTGTCGGAACGGTCTTCAATGTGTACAGTCAGAGTGTTGCAACCCACCTGCAGAGCATCTGTGATATCAGCAGAAAATGGAAGATATCCGCCGATATGTGAGACAACTACTTTTCCATTTACCAGAACTTTCGCATACTGATCGACTGCACCAAAATGCAAGATGCACCGGGATCCGTCGGAAGGAAGGCACTTGACCGACAGCAGGCGCTCACAGAGCATTTTTTCGTGCGGCTTTAACTGGAAACCGGCACCGGAAAGAGGGGCTTCCGGAGAAAAAGGAACGAGAAGAGTTCCTTCTTTGGTTATGGTATTTTTTTCTGAAAGAACTGTGTAATTCCATTCTCCATTCAGGTTGATATATTGATCGCGGATCATTTGCGGACGTGGATATTCTTCCAGTATGTGCTGCGGATCAAGAGCTTTTCCCCAACGGGTAGTCAGTGTCTGATGGGAAGCTTTTCTGGGAAAGATCCGTACACTTGCAAGTGCTGCTAAAAGATTCATAAAAAAACCTCTTTCGTTAAATATTCTTATAGTCTATTGTACCATGTGACAACAAAAACACCGCACATTTTATAGAAATTTTAGAAATGAAAACAGTGGGGAAAAACGGATTGTAAAAAAGAAAGAATCAGTTTATCATAAGAATATAAGAAAAGATGAGCTGTGAGAACACAGACAAAGAGCAGGCAGGAGGAAAGACCGATGAAAATAGTTTTAGATACACATGCACATACCATTGTCAGCGGACATGCATACAATACGATACGTGAGATGGCACAGATGGCGAAAGAGAAAGGACTGGAGGCATTTGCACTGACTGAACATGCACCGCAGATGCCGGGAACCTGTCATGAGTTCTATTTTCAGAATCTGCATATCGTACCGCGTGAAATGTACGGCGTGAGACTGTTCATGGGTGTGGAACTGAATATTATGAATGAAAAGGGAGAGGTTGACCTTCCGGAGAGCACACTTTGTCAGATGGATATTGCAATTGCAAGTATTCATGGACCTTGTTATAAAGGCGAGCGGACGGAAGAGGCAATCACGGCGGCATACCTTGCGGCAATGGAGAATCCGCTGATTCACATTATTGGACATCCGGATGACGGAAGATATCCGGTGGATTATGAACAGCTGGCCAAAAAAGCAAAAGAGACAGGAACCGTTCTGGAGGTAAATAACGGTTCGTTAAGACCTGGCGGATTCCGCGTGGATACCAGGAAAAATGATTTAAAAATGCTGGAATACTGTAAGAAATACGAAGTTCCGGTTACGATGGGAAGCGACGCACACATGGATGTAGATCTTGCAGATTACAGTTATGCGCTTCCGGTGATCGAGGAGAGTCATTTTCCGGAAGAACTGATCGTTAATACTTCTGCAGATCTTCTGAAATCATGTATTCGGTATAAACGGAATATGTGGAAACAGAAAAAAGTGAATTGTTAATACGTCACTTACGTTAAAAAAGCCTGGATGAAAGATAGAGAAAAGACTTGATATCTAGTTTTTAATACTATATAATATCTATATTGAGGTGAAAAAGAATGACGATAAATACGGAAGATTTATTAAACAGTATCCTGGAAAGTGTCGGCAGAATTGATTATATTCATCCGGTAGATATTCCGAATATAGATTTATATATGGATCAGGTAACAACTTTTATGGAGGAACAGCTCAGTTCGACGAAGCGTTATGAGGATGATAAGATCCTGACGAAAACGATGATCAATAATTATGCGAAAAACAATCTGCTTCCGCCTCCGAACAAGAAAAAGTATTCCAAAGAGCACCTTCTGGTTTTAATTTTTGTCTATTATTTTAAGAACCTGCTCTCAATCAAAGATATTGAGATTTTGTTAAAGCCACTGACAGACAAATATTTTGCTGTGGATTCGGAATTTGACATGGAAAGTATCTATGAAGAAGTCTGTAAGATGGAAAAAAGCAGGATCGGAGAGTTGCAGGATAGTATTCGTAAGGCGTATGAGACTGCTGAAAATTCTTTTGTATGTGTGGATGATGAAGAAAGAGAACAGCTTCAGAAGTTTGCCTTTATCTGTAATCTCAGTTTTGATGTGTATGTGAAAAAGCAACTGATTGAAAAAATGGTGGACGAACTTCCAAAGCCGGATAAGAAAAAATAAAAGCGTTAGCTTTTTTAAGAAGAATAAAAAAGGAACGGATTTCAGATTTTGAAATTCGTTCCTTTTTGCTATTATCTGTTTGGCAATAGCTGTTACTACCAACTTCTGCCGGTGTCTGTAAAATTAAGATTCGGATTCTTCAGCCCCTGCCTGAAGTCTCTCAAATACCATATCGTATCCATCATTACCATAATTAAGAGAGCGGTTTACGCGGCTGATTGTTGCTGTGGAAGCACCAGTCTTTTCTGCAATCTCCAAGTATGTTTTCTGATCACGTAGCATCTTAGCTACTTCAAAACGCTGTGAAAGCGATAAAAGCTCATTGATCGTGCAGACATCTTCAAAGAATGTGTAGCATTCTTCTCTGCTTTTCAGACTGAGAACGGCATCAAATAAAGAATCGACCGCTTCTGTTCTGATTTTTCTACTCATTATATTATCCCTCCATGACAAATAATCAATAAGAGTGTGACATAAACTGCCCCACTCATTCATACAATGACATATTAGCACATTAAAATTTTAAAGTCCAGATATTTTGCAAAATTTTACAGATAAGAAAAAAGGAGCTGGATTTTTCTATTTTTACGACGAAAAATAGGGACGAGAGATTCTTTGACACCCCACTTTTTTTATAATATAATGATGCAATAGAGCCTCGAGAGAGGAGAAGAAAGAGGAATAAAAATATGAGTATTTATGATACATTAAATGACAGACAGCAGGAGGCCGTTTTCTATACAGAGGGCCCGCTTCTGATCCTTGCCGGAGCAGGATCCGGTAAGACACGTGTCCTTACACACAGGATTGCCTGGCTGATCGATCAGATAGGTGTGAACCCATGGAATATCCTGGCGATCACATTTACGAACAAGGCAGCCGGGGAGATGCGTGAGAGAGTGGATCAGATTGTTGGATTCGGTTCGGAGAGTATCTGGGTGAGCACCTTCCATTCAATGTGTGTGCGGATCCTGCGCAGATATATTGACCGGCTCGGGTATGATACAAATTTTACGATTTATGATGCAAGCGATCAAAAGTCTCTTATGAAAGAAGTTTTAAAAGAGATGAAAATCGATACGAAGCAGTTTCCAGAACGCTCGGTTATGTCAGAAATTTCTTCTGCCAAGAATGAATATAAATCTCCGCTCGATTATCGTAATGAGTACGGAAGTAATTATCGTAATCAGAGAATTGCGGATATTTATGAATGTTATCAGAAGCGTCTAAAAGAGAATAATGCACTTGA
>ERZ839767.5694-NODE-5694-length-10871-cov-5.379808_pt1 | contig 10871 bp, 10 predicted proteins | sample MGYA00519879_ERZ839767 | MGnify/ENA primary metagenome ERZ839767 (study PRJEB31850, sample SAMEA3708852) | human gut metagenome | biome: human gut; feature: human-associated habitat; material: faeces | place: China | collected 2014 ...
TGACAGCTTGCTGGCAGGTTTATGAATTGAGGAAATAAAAGGCTGAACTGTTACTAAATTGATGCACCCGCCCACAAAATTTGTAAACTCTTTCCAATTCGTATTGACTTATTTTTATTTCAGCTTATTATTATAAATAGTCTATAGAAGATATGCTTTGTTCTATAACAGCATCCAAAATCTTCTTTCAAAATAATGTGAAAAATCACGCAGGATTTGTGTCCGTGCACACCCGGCACAAACCTGATAAGTACAAAAAATGTGTGCAGAAATGAGGATTATTATGAACAAAAGAACCGTAAACATAAGCAGTCTTGTACTTTTACTGAGTCTGCTTTCACTTATCACTACAATGTGTCTCTACTACCTTGTACCTATGCACTATGTGTCTGTTATATTTGCCGGAGTTGCATCAGTACTTCTTGCACATTTTTTCTTAGAGTCATCTCTAAATTATGATTACAACTTTTTACACGCAGCAAGTATGACTGTTTCAACGCTTGTCTTTGCCATAGCTATATATGTCATTCAACCAAATGAATGGATATGTTTTGATTTCTGGCTCCCATGTCTTGTACTTGCAAACTGGATTATTCCTTTCCTTTATTGCACGCTTCGTGACCTGTTTGACAGGGGACCAAGATTTGACGGCTACCATAAATTTTTCAATCGTATGTGCATTTTCTTTACACTGATATATATTTTCGTGATTGCAAAACAATATTTTATAACACCTATTGTCCCACCATATCACAGCCTCAAATTCGGTGCACACAACTTTATACCTTTTATGGCTACCGGAACTTACATTGAACACACATTCAAAGCAGGTAAAAGCATAAATGAATTTGTCTTTTATGCATTACAGCTTGTCTGCCTGGGTATTCCTTTCGGTTATCTTTGCAGGGTTGCACTCAGAAAATTAAATTTTGTGTTTAGGATAATCATATACATCCTTTTCCCTGCTGCCCTTGAAGCCGCACAGTATATGACAGGACTTGGTCGTGGAGATATTGATGACTGCGTATTCTCCCTTATAGGTATTTTCATCGGTGTTGTCTTATTCCACATTATGAACGGTGCTTTCCAGACTATTGCCACACGCGATTTTATGATAAGCAGAGCACAGCAGAAAAAATATCATTTTTAATTTCAAACCAAGAGGTCACGGATTATCTCAAGATATTCCGTGACCTCTTATTTTCATCTAAAATTTTCTATATTCATTTATATCTTTTACAAGTATCTTTATGCCGCGAATCGTATTGTCAAATACTCCACCCTCATAAAATGCCTGCAATACCATTGCTATCGGAATACCAATTATAAGTCCAAGCATACCTATAAGCCTGTAAAAAATAAACATTGATATAAGTGTCAAAAACGGACTCATACCCACACTGTCGCCTATAAGCTTAGGTTCAAGTATTCGATGCACAAACAAAGAGATAAAGTATGCTGCCACAAGTATTACCGCTGCTTTATAATCACCTGTTATTATCTCATAAATTGCCCACGGTGTAAAAATTATTCCCGTTCCCAAAAAAGGAAGAAAATCCAGAAATGCCGTGATAAGTGCGATAAGTGCCGCATATTTTTGTCCCATTAGCAAAAAAATTATAAACAGTATCACAAATACTACTATCATTATCTGAAAGCAGGCTTTAAGGTACCCACCTATAGCCTTTACGATAATATCCTTTACCATCTGCCAGCCTTTTTTTATCGACTCCGGCATATGAGCTGCAACTTCTTCTTTTATCTTGTCGTGGTCTGCCACAAAGAAATATGTCATCATAAGTGTAAGTATCAATAATACAAAGAAGTCAATAAGCGAACTTGCAACATTTCCGACTGTCGATACCGGACTTGTCTTAAGTGATTTTAACGCAGTTAGTATATACTCGTTGAGCTGCACATTTTTCTTTCCCAACATACTCTGCACATCTGCCGGAATTATATTTATCTTTTCGTGAAGGACGCTCATCGCCTGCTGGATATTGTTTACTACTGACTCATATATGCTTGGCAGGTCATCTATAAGCAGACTCGTCTGCACAACAATAAACGAAATAATACCATATATAGCCGCACATATCAGTGCAAGAACAAGCACTATAACTATTACAGTTCCATGTTTTCTCATTATCTTTATCTTGTTTTCAAGAAATCTTACAAGCGGATTTGCAATCATTGCTATAAACCATGCCACTATCAGCGGCAGACACAGTCGAAACAGCGGCGGTATTGCAAATATTGCAATAAGTATAAATGCCAGGCATACAGCCAGGTGAACACATATCTTTTTTCTTAACTCCCTATTATTTTCTTCCAATTTTTATTCCAATTCCTTTCTATATTATTCATGCAACTTTTCTGACATAATGATATTGTAGCATAAAGTCATATATATTTTTTACATATTAAAAAAGTTTCATAAAATATTTATACTTTGTTTAATGTATTTCTGCTATTCTTATATATGCAGTGTACAAGGTTATTGTATCCAAGCTGATTTTACTGTAAAATAAAAAAGAGCAAAACCGGCGTTTTGCTCCTGGTTCCACACTACTTTACGAGCATTTCTCTATGCTTTAAAAAGAGCAAAACCGGCGTTTTACTCACAAATAAATATTTTATTACGCAAATTTAGGTAATTGCGAAACTATCATAATGTGAGATTAGATTGTGCATCTATAACACAACATATAATTATTTTCGCAAATACCTATTACATAAATTATGTGAAAGGATTTACACTATGAAAAACATTTACTTAAAAAAAGCATTCTGCGGTGCACTCGCAGCAGGTGTTGCAATAGCAGGCTTAAACGCTCCCGTGCAGACAGATGCGAAAACAACAACCAAAAAAAGCATAGACAATATGTCTGTAATGTCAAGAGTTGTCTCAAAAAACAACGACGGACTTCTCCGTTATTCATATGTTGATGAAAACGGCAAAAAAATTGATTTTGACGGTTCTTCCGCTTCCCTTCCTTCAACTCGAAAAAAGGCAACTTCTGTCCCATCATCATATGATCTTAGAAAATACGGACAGACAACCTCTATCAAAGACCAGGGTGTTACAGGAAGCTGCTGGGCTTTTGCCGCCGTAAAAGCCATGGAATCAAACTCTATATTAAACGGACTTAACACCATTGAAACTGCTGACTATTCAGAAAGCCATCTTACCTGGTATTCATACAATCCTATTACAAACACACAAAGCCCTATGTATGGTGACGGATGCTCTATTAAGGGTACAGACCTTCCATCAGATGTATTCAACCCATTTGGTCAGGGACAGACCTTAAACGCTTACGATGCAGGTGGAAATGCACTTTCAGCCATATTCACTCTTGCCGCATGGTCAGGTGCCGAAAAAGAAGAAGCAGCACCTTTTAACGCTGATACAACAGACAAAGAGCAGGAAATGATAAATACTATGACGGCAAACGGTGAATCTTTGCGATATGATTCATATGTTCATCTCCAGAATGCAGATTGTCTTGACTATACTACAAGAAGCACTATCAAAAAAGCCATAATGAACCAGGGTGCATTAAATGCATCACTCTACTACGATGCATCAGGTTTTGAGACAAACACAAATTCCGGTAAATCTTATTATCAGACTACATACACCGGAAATATTGCAAAACAGGCTGCAAATCACTGCGTAACCATTATCGGATGGGATGACAGTTACTCAAAAGACAACTTCAAGGAGGGCAGTCGTCCATCCTCAAACGGTGCGTGGCTTATAGCTAACAGCTACGGAACAAAGTACAATGACGGTGGATATTTCTGGCTCTCATACGAAGAACCGTCAATAAGTGATATTTACACAATGGCAGTTGAAACTACAGCAAACTATGAAAATATATATCAGTATGACGGAAACGGCTGGTCTGATGCAGTAAGTATTCCTGGAAATGACTTTACCGGTGCAAATGTCTTTACAAGCAGTTCATCATTTGAAGAGACATTAAATGCCGTTTCATTTTACACGATAAGCGACAATCAGAAATACACGATTAAAATTTATAAAAACCTCACCGGAACCACTCCTGACACCGGTACTTTAGCAAGCGCCTGCACCATATCAGGTACGGCAGATTACAGTGGTTATCACACCATAAAACTTCCAACAAGCTGCACTCTTTCTCCGGGAAGTAAATTTGCCGTTGCGATTACATATAAATATGATGCTTCAACAAAAAATCAGGCTTATATCCCTATAGAGGGAAGAAGTGAGTTAAACAGTGGTGTGCTTTACTCTTATGCCAGCGAACCGGGACAGAGTTATCTTTACAACGACAATTCATGGATAGACTGTGCCACATATGATGACAGAACTTTAAACAATATTCCTATAAAAGCATTTACCTCAAACGGTATTGCTGCTACAAACACTAAAGTTTCCTTCTCAAAAAAATCAGTAAAAATCGGAAAAGGAGAAACTTATACACTTAAAGCAAAACTTTCTACGAAAACAGACAGCTCAAGTATAAGCTACAAGAGCAGCAACAACAAAGTTGTTTCCGTAAATAAGACTACCGGTAAGATAAAAGGACTTTCAAAAGGAAGTGCACGCATTACCGCAATATCAAATGACGGAAACATTGCCACTTACTCAGTTAATGTTTACAAGGCACCAAAGCGTATTTCAAGCCGTCCTTACAAGAGAAAAACTATGCGCCGCGGTCATTCCTTTACGGTCAAAGTCAGATTTTCAAAAGGTTATTACAGTAAAAAGATTAAATTCTCATCTTCAAGAAAATCTGTTGCTACCGTAAATTCAAAAGGAAAAGTAAAAGCAAAAAGACGCGGCAGAACAACTATCACATTAAAAGCATTTAACGGTAAAAAAGCCCGCGTACGCGTAACAGTCAGGTAAAAAGGGCACCGCTATATTACAGTATTTTCCTAATTCCATAAAAAACTAAAAAACAGCGTTTTGCCCTCCAAAAATTGCTATATAAGTTAATAATTCATATATATATATATAGTCATAAAAAGAAGGAATAGATATTTGATTATCTATTCCTTCTTTTTTGTTTCATCCTTTTTTAACGCTTCCGCAAAAAATTCCGGACACATATCAATCAGTGTCGAGCCCCCTTGATCTTTTCTGAACAAGTCAAGTATCGGTTTCATAACACGCTCAAATTCCTGCGGATTCTTTGACAACTTTAATATCTCAGCCGTATTTACCGCATCAGCAAGTGCAGTATGCTGCGCCCCTTTAAAATCATAATCAGCCGATGATACTGCCTGCTTAAGCTTAATCCTTTTGTCTATTCCGAGCAGCCTGCTATACTCTTCTTGGAAATCAATCCAGTTTTTCTCCATCTTACGGAGTGTCTCCGACTGATATTCCTTGAATGCCGACTCCGTCTGAAACTGCCTTATATCTGCCATGCTCCATGAATAAAATGTCACTGCACCACCACCTATCCACTTTTCAAAATCCTGCATGGCATCTTTAAATCTCGGTGCACCCTCAAGTTTTTCATCCGTTATCCCGGTCAATTTGATAATATGAGAATCCATTTTTCCATAATCAGGCATAACATAAGACTGATACCTGTCAACTTCATTAAAATCATCATCCATCTTCACGGCACCAATCTCAATAAGTTCATTTGCCAGTTTCTTATCATCTCTGTACTGTTTTTTTATTTTGTTCATCTCAAGGTCTATCATTATATGTTTCAACATTCCACCTCCTTATGCGGTATTTTAAAATTCTTTAATTATGTTAAATTAACTTATTGTTCATGTCAATCATATATTTACGAACAGCACCTAAATTGACTTATACTTTATTTTATGGTATAATTTTACTTGTAGCGTTTTGTACAGATTGGTGTCATACCAGTCTTTTTTGAAAGGAACAGGTGAAACATGAGTCAAGCAGATATAAGAAAAGTTAAATCTTCGGTTGATAAAAATGTCGGAAACAGAGTTAAAATCCGTGCCAACCGCGGAAGACATAAGATTGATATTACAGAGGGTGTTATCAGCGAGACTTATCCAAGCATCTTCCTTGTTGAAGTTGAAAACAAATTAGATGATACAGTACAGACAGTATCTTTCAGCTATACAGATGTCTTAACAAAAGATGTCCAAATGCAACTTATCTGATCTGTCCGATACACATAGGATATAAAGGCTGTCCATACAGGACAGCTTTTAATTTTATACTTCTATTTCTATTTTAGTTCCAAATCCTTCTTCTGAAGTTATATTTAACTTTCCTCCGATTTCCTTTATTGAATGATTTATAACATCCATTCCAACTCCTCTTCCTGAATAATCATTAGGAATATCAGTTGTGCTTATGCCATTCACCAATAAAAGCTCCATTATTTCTTCTTTTTTATACTCTTCCGGTTTCTTTTTTAATACACCTGCTTTTTGAGCTGCTTCAATAACTTTTCCGCCGTTTATACCTGCACCATCATCTTCGACTGTTATCCTGATATTTTCATTTTCATTTTGAAATTTTAATTTTATCAGACCTACCGGTGTTTTACCAAGCCTCTCTCTTGTTTCTAAATCCTCAATTCCGTGGTCGACCGAATTCCTTATTATGTGAATAAGTGCCGTTGAAATCTTGTCGCGTTTATACTTGTCTATCATAATATTCTCGCCTTTAACTAAAAGACGGACATTTTTGTTTAAAGCCGCAGACATCTCATCGACAAGAATTTCCATTTTTTCCGCCACAGCAGTAAAATCCCCTTTTGTAAAACCTTTAGCCACATTGCTAAGTTCTTTATTTATATCAACAAGACTGTTTATCTCAGGCAGTGCAAGTTCATAATTTTCCCTGTCAGAAACTTTCTTAAGCGTCTTTATCACACTGCCCATTTTCGTAATGTTTAGCTGAATTTTATTTAAATCCGACTTTTTTATGACTATGACTCCATTTAAGTCCTTATTTTCATATTTTACTACCCTTTTTTCTTCTTTATCCGATTTCTCCACCGGTGCCTGAACCCCCGGAATATAATATATCTGTCTTTTCGCTTTTTCCTTTTTATCAGCTGTCTTTTTACCTGTTATCTGAGATTCATCAAGTTCATACTGTTCCTTAAGATTGTCTACATATTCAGAAATATTTTTTGACAGTTCTTCCGGTACATTTTCCAGTGCTTCCCCTTGAGCAATTTTATCAAGCTCCTGTTCAACAAAATCTACATATCCGCAAAACACACCGTCAAAACGCTCTGTATCCTCAATCACCTTAGGACCATTTCTAAAACAGTACAATAATCTTTAAAATTTTTTACTTAATGCCGCTATACCGTCAAACAGCATCATTGTGGCGTCAGCTTTTATTGTATGGACTGCACGGAAAATTTCCTGTATGAGTTCCTGACCATATATATCTTTACCAATATATTCTGAAAAATTTCTCTTTAACTCTTCTACAAGCCTTGAACTTTCTTCATAAAATATTCCCATCATAGAGTCCATTGCCTTTTCCTCCTGCCTGTATAAATTATGTACTGTATTTATGTCTCTCCTGTTTTTCTTACAGCTCACAGGATAACTGTTTCTGAATCTTACTGAATATATCTATTATATCCGGATCAAATCTCCTGCCGGCTTCACTCTTTATAATCTCAACACTCTCCTCCCGCGTATATGCGTCTCTGTAGCTTCTTTCACTGTTCAATGCCATAAATGTATCTATAACCGCTACTATCCTCGCAGAAAGGGGTATATCTGTGCCTGAGAGTCCCTCCGGATAACCTGTTCCATCCCAGTTCTCATGATGATATTTTGCTATTTCGACTGCCATCTCAAGATAACCGTTTTTATTTTTGTCCGTATTTATCTTTTGCAAATAATCTGCTCCAACCACCGTATGCCGCCTTATACTTTCCAGCTCATCTGCTGTAAGATTGGTGTCTTTATATGCAACTGCATCGTTTACGGAAAGCATACCTATATCATGTAACAAAGAAGCAGTCTCTATCTTATCAACGAAAGCACTCGATATTTCCTTATCAAACTTAGGTGAAAATTGAAGACTTATGGCAAGCATACGACTGTTTGCCGAAACCTTATCAATTCCTCTCTCATAAATGTTTGCACGCATTTTTAAGATTTCTGCAAGTGCTGCAAGTACATTTTTCTGTTCTTCATTAACTCTCGTTATCTGCTCATTTACTACCTGATGAAGTTTTTTGTTATACGACTCCATCTCCTGCTGCATTTTGTATATCTTAAGATGTGTATTTAACCTTAATGTTACTTCCTCTTTTTCAAAAGGCTTTGCTATATAATCGACAGCTCCAAGTTTAAACCCTTTTATCTTGTCTTCAACAGAATCAAGTGCTGAGATAAATATAATCGGTATATCCCTGGTTTTTATGTCAGCTTTCAGCATGGCACAAAATTCAAATCCATCCGTGTCAGGCATGGATATATCCAGCAATATAAGCTGTGGTGTCTTTCTTTCTATGGCTGTCTGTGCCTGCCTGACACTTGTGACCGGTCTTGGAATACATCCGGTCTGCTTTATCATTTCGGAAAGAATAACAAGATTAGTAGATATATCATCCACTATCAGTATATTTGGCTGTTCATTCACATGTATGTTCGATGCCACGCTAAATCACCGCCTTTCCAACTGTAATCTAAACTCCTCTATAGCCTTTTTGAGAACATTGTAATCATTTAAAGCTGCCTCATGGTCGCCTTTTCTGACCGTCATCTGAAGTCTGAATGCCTTTCTTTTTAAATTCATAGGGTCATCAGCCACAAGCGTTTTTATGGTATCCGCAAAACCGTTTGCCTTGTTCCAGTTTTCCATTTCGATACAGAGGACAAGCTTTTCACAAGTATCGGTAATTGCTTTCATATTTTCATCCGAGCCGAGTTTATATAATTTATTTTCTGTTACCTCCGGCTCAGCAGACAATGCATCTCCATAATTAAATGAATATTCTTTCTTTTCTGTTTCATTCGCATTGTTCCCGATACTGTTTTCAGATTCCTGTAATACTACTTTTTTCACTTTTATTGAAAATGAAAATGTACTTCCTTTTCCTTTTTCACTCTCAACATTTATATCTCCACCCATCATTTCAACAAGACTTTTAACGATGCTTAGTCCAAGACCCGTGCCACCAAATTTTCGTGTGATAGATGCATCCACCTGTGAAAAGCTCTTGAACAGTTTATCTTTTTCCTGCTCCGATATTCCTATTCCTGTATCCGTAACCATGAAAAAGAGCTCTATCTCTTCACCCGTCTCAACACTTTTCACAACATTAAGATTTATCTGACCCAGTGATGTAAATTTTATTGAATTGGACAAAAGATTGTTTAAAACCTGAGTCACTCTAAGCTCATCACCTATAAGAACCTCCGGTATATCCTCACCTACATTACAGATAAGCTTAAGTCCTTTTGACTCTGCCTGTGGTCTGTTTAACTTTACAACATTATCCATCATGCGGTAAAAATTAAATTCTGTGTATTCTATCGTAAACTTACCGGCTTGCAATTTTGAAAAATCAAGGATATTGTTTATGATCTTTATCATATTTCTGCAGCATTGCTCTATAAGTTCTACATTTTCACGCTGTTCTGAATCAAGCTCAGTATCAAGGAGATTTTGTGCAAGTCCCAGAACTCCATTTACAGGGGTCCTAAGCTCATGTGTCACATTTGCAACCATCTCATTACGCTCTTTATGACTCTCCTCAACTTCTATCTGTGCTGTCCTGAGTTCTTTTTTTGCTTCTTTCTGCTGTACTATATCATGTATTATACAAAATCCATAGCAGCCTGTATTCTCAGGAAGTCTGGCGAGATATGCAACAACCGAAAAACAAGTCTGGTTTTTCCTGTATGCCACTGTTTCAAAACTGACACCATACTTATGACCTATAAGGTCTATACAACCGTCTTTGACCGTCATGCAAGTCCTGAATATATCCTGAATACAGATAGTCTCATCCATATCGCATCCAAGATTTCTACACACTGCATCATTTTTTTCACAGACCGTGCCGTCTGCGTCAAAATAAAGTATCATATTGTTCGTCTGGCTGAACAATGCTTTGTATCTGTCTGTGCCTGTCTTATATTCTTCATTCACACCGGACACCTCCATTATAGCAGCAGCCCTCATATGTAACAATGAAGGCAGCTTGCAAACCGTCATGCAAAAAAGAGTTTATTACTATTTATTTGCACCACAGCAATATTTATATTTTTTACCGCTTCCGCAAGGACAAGGGTCATTTCTTCCAACCTTCTTGTTTTTAACAATAGTTCCTGACTTTTTCTGTTCACGATAAAGTTCTTTACGCCTTTCTACAGAGAGAAGTGTGTTCCACTGTGGAAGTTCATATAACCACTCTGCCTTTGCTTCAACCATGTTGTAATAAAGTTTCTCAAGGTCTATGTCAAGCTTAACTACCGTATCAGCAGTCATGTCCTCGATAGGATTTGGCTCTTTAAGACTTTCATTTATACCATCTAAAAATCCAACCATATAGTTTAATTCCATGCCATACTTTTCTGCAAGTTCCCTGACTGTTCCTGTAACTATATCTGATGGATTTGCAAGAAGCTTTTCATATATTGCTTTCTCCTCTTTAAAATATTTATCCCAAATTGCCTTTCCTGCTTTTGAATTAATCTCTACGCCATATGCGTATTCTCTCCAATCCTGTAATAATCCCATAATAATTCCTTTCCTGTTTTCTTTGTTCTTTACTAAGACACATTATACCATACATTTAACTGCAAGGTCAACGAAACCATAACTATATTTTTGCAAAGTAGTAACAGTTCAGCCCAAAAAAGATAAGTCAATAATACATGAGCTTGCTCAATGT
>ERZ839767.5695-NODE-5695-length-10862-cov-4.637920_pt1 | contig 10862 bp, 10 predicted proteins | sample MGYA00519879_ERZ839767 | MGnify/ENA primary metagenome ERZ839767 (study PRJEB31850, sample SAMEA3708852) | human gut metagenome | biome: human gut; feature: human-associated habitat; material: faeces | place: China | collected 2014 ...
GAAAGACACAAAATTTTATGAATTAGGCTTGATTTTTATTATCTAATTTTTATTTGATCAAAAAACGCTTTGGGATTTTCACACATCGAATGACTGCCACAATGTCCACAACTGCCACCACAACTTGATTTTCCACTCTTTTTATCTTTATAAATGCTTCGACAAGCTAAACCTGCACAGGCACACACAACTAATAAAACTAGAAACGTTGATAGATTCATGAAATCCCTCCTTTATATTTATTTTACCGCAAATTCAACTTCTGCAGTATCACTTTCTTTTGATGGACGAACCAATAGATAGATTAAACCAATCAATAAGATAAATCCTACAATTGTTCCAAAGCCAAATGAACCTCCATTGATTAAGCTTCCTAATTGGTAAACAATCAATGAACATACATAAGCAAATCCACATTGATATCCAATTGCGATCCAGAACCATTTTGTATTATTCATTTCACGCTTGATAGCTCCCATTGCCGCAAAACATGGAGCACACAATAAGTTAAATACCATAAATGAATATGCAGCTAATGGTGTAAAGCTTGCAGATAATTGACCCCAGAATTCATTGCCCTCTTCAGCAACTTCGGCAAAACCATACAATTGGCCAAATGTTGCGACAACGTTTTCTTTGGCAATCAATCCTGTTACACTAGCAACAGCCGCTTTCCAATCACCCCATCCAAGTGGCGAGAAAATCCATGCGAATGTTTGTCCAATTGAAGATAGAATTGAATGATCAATATCATCAACCATGCCAAATCCACCTTTTTCCCATCCAAATCCTTGTAAGAACCACAATACGATAGTTGAAAGTAAGATGATTGTTCCAGCTTTCTTAATAAAACTTGAACCACGTTCCCACATACTTCTCAATACGTTAACTGCACGAGGCATATGGTATGCTGGCATTTCCATGACAAATGGTGCAGGGTCTCCGGCAAATAATTTTGTCTTCTTTAACATAATACCAGAAACAATAACAGCTGCCATACCTACAAAGTAAGCACTTGGAGCTACCCAGCTAGCACCATGGAAAATAGCACCGGCAATTAAACCAATGATTGGCATCTTAGCACCACAAGGAATGAATGTTGTTGTCATGATAGTCATCTTACGATCACGATCACTTTCAATTGTACGACTTGCCATAACAGCAGGCACACCACATCCAGTACCAATCAACATTGGAATAAATGATTTTCCAGATAAACCAAACTTACGGAAAATACGGTCCATAATAAAGGCAACACGTGCCATATATCCACAATCTTCTAAAATTGCTAAGAAGAAGAATAATACTAACATCTGTGGTACAAAGCCAATAACAGCTCCTACACCACCAATAATACCATCAACAATCAATCCATGTAACCAATCTGCACATTGAATTGAAGTTAAGAAACTATCCACTGCAGGTGGAATGATTTCACCAAACAATACATCGTTTGTCCAATCTGTTACGAATGTTCCTACTGTCGTTACTGAAATATAATATACAAACCACATAACTACCGCAAAGATTGGAAGTGCCAAAACACGATTTGTGACAATACGGTCAATTTTATCTGAAGTCGTTAACACTTCTTTTGATCCCTTTTTGTAACAATCCTTGATTACACTTGTAATATATGTATAACGTGCATCCGTAATAATTGATTCACTATCATCATCCATTGACTTTTCAACAGCTTCAATAACATTTGCGTCTGCCTTTGTTTGAATAGCTGCTTCGATTTTGTCATCTCTTTCAAACAATTTAACAGCATAGAAGAAACGACGACTTGCTTCAATACTTGCTGGCAAGCTTGTTTCAATTGTATTTAACGCATTCAACACTTTACCTACATAAATATTTTTAGGTTTACATTGCGTATTTGCTGCCTTTTTTACTGCAACCATCAACTCTTTGATTCCCGTATTTTTCAATGCTGAAATCGGCAATACTGGACATCCCAATTCTTGTGACAATTTCTTATAGTCAATTGTATCTTTTCTTTTTTCGATGACATCCAACATGTTGATCGCAACAACCGTTGGTATACCAAGCTCTAAAATTTGTGTTGTTAAGAATAGGTTTCTCTCTAAGTTTGAACCATCAATGATGTTCAAAACAACATCCACATTTCCATTCAACAAAAATTCACGAGATACGACTTCTTCCAAAGTGTATGGTGATAATGAATAAATTCCTGGTAAATCCGTAATTTTAATATCTTTATCTTCCTTATACTTTCCTTCTTTTTTCTCAACAGTTACCCCAGGCCAGTTACCTACATATTGTGTAGCTCCTGTTAAACCATTAAACAATGTGGTTTTACCACAGTTAGGGTTACCTGCTAACGCTACTTGAATCGACATAATTCCCTCCTATTTTTTTACTTTACTCTACTTCAACCATTTCTGCGTCTGCTTTACGAATAGACAATTGATATCCACGAACCGTTAATTCAATAGGATCTCCTAATGGCGCTACCTTTTGAATTGTAACACTTACACCTTTAGTAATTCCCATATCCATAATTCTTCGTTTTGTTGCTCCTTGACCAGACAATTTCTTGACTGTCACTGTTTGACCAATTGAAACTTTATTTAAAGTCATAATTACTCCTTTCTACACCATGATCTTTCTTGCGAGTTCTTCACTAATGGCTATTCGAACCTCTTTAACATTAACAATTACGTTACCATTGGTTTTGCTAACAACCACAATCACAGCCCCAGGCACAAAGCCCAAGTTTTCTAAGTGTCGCTGCTGCTCTTTTGAACCACCAATTTTTTTGATTGTATTGACTGAATTTAAATCTGCAAAAGATAATGGCATATCGAACCCTCCTGGTTAGACTTTTCTAACATAGTTAGTTTACTCTTACCTAGGCCTGATGTCAACAAAAAGTTGCACAAGATTAACTCGGTTTGACATATCTAACTAATAGGTGTATTTTTTTGAAAGGAGGACATCAAATTATGAACTTACCGACAATTATTATTTGTGGCATCTTAGTTATTATTATCTATATTGGTATTCGTTCCACCAAAAAAAGAGCTACCTCAGGATGTTGTGGTTCAAGTGAATCTGTTAAAAAAGTAAAGGTAAAAGATAAAAATAAAGAACATTACCCTTACAAAGCGGTTTTAAAAGTATATGACATTCATTGTCAAAACTGTGTTCGTACCATTGAAAATGCATTCAATAGCCAAGAAGGTTTTTATGCCAAAGTAAACACAGAAGACAATACAGTGACTATTTTATCTAAACAAGAACATACAACTGATGAATTGATTGATATTGTAACAAAAGCTGGATATACATCAAAAGCATTATAAAATAAAAAGATGCGTTTACAACAAGCAAAATAACGCATCTTTTTTTTGTACTTTTAAATAAGGTGTTTTATGAATCGCCCGATCCACTTCTTGACATTTTTTTACAATCACAACATTCTCTGAATCCACAAAAAAATATAAATCATGATACAGATATACTTTCTTAAATCGTTTTAAAGAAAATGTCTGTTGATCATACAACATATAATCTTTTCGAAAGTGAACATTAAATTCACCTGTTTCTTTTTCCTGTACCCTCTTTCTACATCTTCTCTTCTCCAAAAAACGGCAGATAAGAATATAAATTACTACACAAAGACAAATCAAGGAACAAAGAAATAAGAATACCGATGCACCGGATGCCACGCGAATTAAGCTAGCTCCTACAACCCAACATAAAAGCGTACCCGCTACGGTATAACCCAACACAAATGTATTTCGTAAAACTAAATTTTTTTGTTTTAAATTTGTATAATACACAATATCTGTAATATCCTTTAATTCAGAATGATTTAATTTTTGTACCATAGAATTCCTCCATCTCTATATTATAATCAGAAGAAAAGGCATCATCAACCGATAATGCCTAAAGATATTTTCGCGTACTTGTTGACGCAATCGCAAATGTACTTCCATTATGTAATAAGCTTGAAGTATTTGGACTCATAAATCCCAAGGCTCCAAGTGCAATCAAACTAGAATTAAACGCAACAATAAAACGATAATTAGCATGAATTCGATCAAACAAAGAAACCGATAGTTTTCTTAGAGTTACCAATTCATTTAAGTTACTAGAAACTAATGTAACATCCGCAAGTTCTCGAGCTAAATCTGAACTGTCCTGCATAGATATCGAAACATTCGCTGTAGATAAAGCAGGCGTATCATTAATACCATCACCAACCATGATTACTGTATGGCCTTCATCTTTTAAAGATTGAATATAACTTGCTTTTCCTTCTGGTAAAATCGAAGAACGATAATCATCAAGATCCAATTCATTAGCTACAGCTTTGGCCGCATTGTTACAATCTCCGGTCAACATGACAACTTTTTGAATACCTAAATTCTTTAATTCATGGATCACTTGTTTCGCTTCTTGTTTTAAAGGATCATAGATACTGATGATACCAGCCACTTGATTATCAATGGCTAAGTAAATCAAAGAACCGGCTCCATCTTTCTCTAATAAAGTAATGATATCTTCTAATTCCTGTGTCTTTTCAACACCATCATCTTCAAAGATAAAGTGATCACTACCAATCACTGTATGTAAGCCATGTAAGGTTGTCGCAATGCCATGTGCAACAATATATTCCACTTTGGCATGTTCTTCTTCATGAACCAAACCTTCTTTTTTTGCTTGATTGACAATCGCATTGGCTACACTATGAGGGAAATGCTCTTCTAGACAAGCCGCAATGCGTAGTACCTCATCTCGACTATATCCATTAAGAGGAGTTACTTTTTGAACTTGAGGGTTGGCATTTGTCAATGTACCTGTTTTATCAAATACAATGACATCCGCATCTTTTACAGCTTCTAAATATTTTCCACCTTTGACAAGGACATTCCGATTGCTCGCTTCCAACATCGCACTAATAACAGAAATAGAAGTGGACAATCGTATTGCGCACGAATAATCAACCATTAATACAGAAGTAGCTCTTGTCACATCACGTGTAAGTGCCAAGACTCCAAAGAATCCCAAAAAACTAAATGGCACAATGGAATCCGCCAAATGTTCAGCTTTTGCCTGAATGCTCGCCTTTAAAGATTCGTTGGTATCAATCATTTTCACAATATTGCTGATACGACTTTCATCTTGTAAATTACGAACTTTAATAAATAATTTTCCTTCTTCAATTAAAGTTCCGGCAAAAACCGTATCCTCCTTTACCACTCGTCTAGACAAAGGTTCACCTGTAAAGCTAGCCTCATTGACCATGGCTTCTCCATCCACAACTTCTCCATCGATAGGAATCATCGCTCCCGTTTGAGAAACAACAATATCCCCTTTTTTAAGTTTTGCCATGGGAATCTCTTGTTCCACTCCATCAGCATAGATCCAAACTTTATCAAACTGTATAGATAAACTTTGTGATAATTCCAAGTTTGTTTTTTTATGTGTATAGTCCTCTAATAAATCTGAAACATTGAGCAACATCATAATATTACCGGCAATATTAAATTTTTTTTGTAAAAGGCTCACACCTATACTTGTCGCATCCAGTAACGGAACATTTACTTTCATTTGCGATAAGGATTTTAAACCTTCTTTTATAAATCCAAGTGATTTATAAATCGTAATTGCATTTCCGATTCCTGTTGGTAAAAACCAACGTATAAAATATCGTTTCCCAATTATTTTGAAAAAACGACGTTTATATTCTGCATTCATTGCCTTTACTTCTGGCGTTTGTGAGTGAAATACAATACCGGAAGTATCCACTTCTTTTAAATATCCAAGATAAGAGTATAGTGTTTTTTAATTTGTTCAACATTTATTTTTATCACATTAAATATGCCAAAAACCCTTTATTTATGGGATTTTTTTAATTTTACCCCTTAGAATATTATTTATCAATGTCATAAATTGTAGTTTACTTATTTGAGACGATGACTAATTATTTTACACACTTTTAGTGTATATAATAATTTTATAATTTGTTCACTTTCGTATTGATTCAAAAACATTCAGAATGTATAATATAGTTATACAATGTTTTTTTATTATGTTCAACTAGGAGATGAAATTATGATAACGATAAATGAGTATAAATTAGGAAACGAATCCTACTATGAAAGAATTATCCAAATTGATGACAATGATACCACTGTAGATATCATTCGTCCTCGTGCTGTTGTTGTATCTCGCAAAGGCCAACCTTATTATTTGAACTACAATAGTAATATGAAAGTGCAGTCCGATGCATTTTCATATATCAACTGTGTTTTGTCTGAAAAATCTGCAAATACGCAAATCAAAGCGCATGTGGCTTTAAAGTTCTTATTCGCTTTCGAAGAGTTAATTAAAAAGTCTTTAGTCGATTTCCTTCCCGAGGATGTTGTTTCACTAAAATACTTTCTACACGGCTACAGTCCTCAAGGGCAAACCTACACAATGAATCTGTCTACTATTCGCTCAAACGACACAGTAAATGGATATCTTTCTGTATATCGTAGTTACTTACAATATTTAGGAATTGAAAAACATCCCCTATTTCAAACTTCAGGAAGGATTTCACCTTTACGCCAAACGGGCGATAATTATAATTTCAAAAGCGCTAATTACAGTATGAATGATAGAAAATCAAAAAAATTCGTAGAAGTTCCTAAGTATATATCAGTAGATGAGTTTGTTCGTATTTTAGAATACGTGCGAGAAGAAAATGATTTGATGGCCGAAATAATAATTCGCCTTATGTTTCAATGCGGCTTGCGTATTGGAGAAGTTCTAGGATTAACCGCAGACGATTTGATTATGGAAAATATAGCAAATTTACCTCATCGCGACGCATATGAGTTCAATGATTCATACGTGCCTATTGCTTATATACGTAATAGAGTTTCGGATGCTAAAGATCAAAATGCAAAATCTTGCATGAAAGTAATCAGCACAAAACAATATCAAACTGCCGAGTACAACCTTTACGATAACGGATATCAATTTGTTGTTATCCCACAAGACCTTTTCGATTTGATTAACGAATATATTGAGGAAGCACATGTAAAAGCTCGTGAGACTTGTCATGATAGATACTATCAACGCACTATCGCCGACCGCGTTAGACCTTCTGAAAAATATGAAGATGATAATTATTATATCTTTATCAATTCAATCGGTACTCCAATAAGTGCCAGCACATGGAACAAGACGCTAAGAAATATTTTCTCTGCAGTTGGTATTCCTGTAGATCGGAACAAGAGAAAAAGCAACCTAAATCATCGTTTCCGTCATGGTTTTGCAATGTTTAATGTCATGTACTGTCATTACACGGCAACTAAAGTTGCTGACTTGCTTCGTCATAGAAGCCTCGGTTCAGTGATGTGTTATTTTAAACCAACAATTTCCGATCAGATTCAGTTGAAAACTGCTTCTATTGAATCCATGTACGAAGTTATTCCAGAAATGAGAAGGGATAGATAATATGGAAAATGACAATCTAATATTTCAAAATAGCATTTTTTATAACCAGCTACCAGATGAAATCACACGTAAAGCGGTTAAAGAATTTGTTCTCACTCAAAATGATTATCCAAACAAAAAGCGATGTCTTAGTACTTTATGTAAAGGATATCCAAGAAATTTATCTGTAGAAAAATTCACGTCAAAGAATTTGTTAAGTACCATTTCGATTTGGGGTGAATCAATTTATAGAAAACGTTTTCTCCGATTCGTTATCTTTGCCATACTTAATAAGTATAATAATGATCCTATTTTACAGCGATTAGCAGAACATGAAGATTGTTTAGATACTCTATCATTTAGCCTTGAATATATTGAATACTTGCTTACTGACATTGAATATTCAAGATATAAAGGATCTATGTTGTTCTCCTTACGTAACGAATCTCATGCATTATCCGTATATACGTTTCAAATAACAAAAAAATCTCAGATTCCAGATTCGATTTACGCGGTTATTAAGAAATATATCGACAATATCAAATTTGAAAGCAACATTGATCTATCTAGCAAAAGCAAGATTTTCACTGGAATTAATTCAGTCTGCGAATTTCTATTTGATGGTAAAAAACACATTGATACTCAAAATGTCGCACAGTGTTTAGAGTATTTACAAAAATGTGCTTCTTATACAAAAGCCCGAGGGACACGAGCTTTATTTATAATTCTAGGAATTCTTAATGACAATTGTTTGCTTAATGATGAAAAATTGCAATGTTTAGCAGCAGTTAACAGCGAGAGAAATATTCCAATTCAAGTGAATACAGCTCTTAAAATACTCGAATACAAGCATCCTGAGTATTGGTGTGTTAGAGAATTTGACGATCCGCGCCATACATTCACGAAATATATCAACCATCCCGTTAAAGAGGTACGTGAAATAATAGCAGACTTCTTAACATCTCACTTTCATCACTTTTATCAAGGAATTGATGATTTTTGTATGTTATTTGCTCAATCGCTTGATGGTTATGTTATAAAATCTATATCTGATTTGAATTTTAAAACATTTAAAAATCAAACAATGTTTTTCTATAAAAAAAATAACGGTCATGTTTGTTCTGCGGCATCGTGCACTGTAGCTTTTTATTTATATATAACGCACAACATAGATGATCAAATATTTGAAAAAGATGGTGTTCCATCTTCGATCCTTCTACGCCCTACCATTTCAAAAGAAATTGTTGAAGGCTACCATTTAATCAAATACAACCAGATGGAGAAAGCACCAGAATATGATAAATGGTTACTTTGTTATAAAAAAAGTAAAAATTCTAGCATCTACGAAATCGATGCAGTAGATTTTACAAGAATTCTTTCCAAAACATATAGAAGTTGGATAAAACACTATATTTGGAAAGAAGATGTAAAAGTACACTCAAAATTGAAGCCGTTTCCAATTTTCGTCAAAGCATTTAACTATGTCCACGATATTAAAACAGGAGCAGCTTTGACCGTTTTTACTACTCCTGGAGATGAAACTAAATTTGACGTTAAAGATGCTCTGGCTTATAAAAATTACATTCTTGCAACATATGAAAATAATCGAACGCGAAATGTATATATTTACAGTATCCGAAGTCTTCTTCGACACGTTTTTCACAATAATCTTGGTGATATTGATGCCGTCGTAACGGATTTTACCATCCTGAATATCGTAGAATCGATTGATCAGATTTGTAATTGTTGTCTTACCGGCTCCTGTTGAACCTACGAAAGCAATCTTCTGCCCCGGTTCTGCATATAGCTTCACATCATGAAGGACGATTTTGTCATCATTGTATCCGAAATCCACTCCGTCAAATACAACATTTCCTTTTAGCTCAACATAATCAACAGAACCGTCTGCCTGATGTGTATGTTTCCATGCCCAGCGGCCAGTACGTTTCTCACTTTCTGTCAGTTTTCCATCCTCTTCTTTTGCATTAACTAATGTAACATAACCTTCATCCACTTCCACTTTTTCATCCAGAAGTGTAAAGATACGCTCCGCACCTGCAAGTGCCATAACAATCGCATTCAGCTGCTGGCTCACCTGGTTGATCGGCATACTGAAGCTTTTATTAAATGTAAGGAAACTTGCCAGACCGCCCAATGTAAATCCACCGACATGGTTAAGAGCAAGTGCACCTCCAACGATCGCACACATTACATAACTGATATTTCCAATCTGCGCATTCATAGGGCCGAGGAAGTTCGCATAAGTATTTGCACGGTCTGCGCTCACAAACAGGTCCTCATTCAACTTTTTGAATTCTGTCTTACTTTCTTCTTCATGACAGAATACCTTGACAACCTTCTGGCCGTTCATCATTTCTTCAATATATCCGTTGACCTTACCAAGATTCTTCTGCTGCTCAAGGAAATATTTTCCACTCTGTCCAGCAGCTTTCTTTGTTCCCCAGATCATGATCGCAACCATAACCATCGTCACTGCTGTCAGTGGAATATTCAAGATCAACATACTGATAAATACACTGACAATTGTAAATCCACTGTTGATAATCTGCGGAATACTCTGGCTCACCATCTGTCTGAGTGTATCAATGTCATTCGTGTAGATTGACATAATATCGCCATGCTTATGTGTATCAAAATATTTAATTGGAAGGGATTCCATATGTTTAAACATGTCGTTACGGATATTTCTCATCGTTCCCTGAGTAACATACACCATGATCTTAGTATTGCCAAAAGTAGCAGCAATACCAATTACATACAAAATTCCCATCTTGATAATTGCCTGCAGAAGCTCTGAATAGTCTGGGTTAGCCTGACCTAAAAGAGGTGTAATATAACCGTCAATCAAAGTCTTCATAAACATAGTTCCCTGTACATTTGCATATACACTTACAACAATACAGATAAGTACAAACAGACAATGAACTGGATAACGCTTCAGCACATAGGACATGATGCGTTTAAATACCTTTACTGGATTTTCGACCTTCTGCTTTGGTCCGAAATCACGTCTTGGTCCTGGCATTACTGATCACCGCCTTTCTCATCAAAATCGCCGCTTCCGCCTGTCTGGGACTCATATACCTCGCGGTAAATCTCATTTTTAGCAAGAAGTTCTTCATGTGTTCCAATTCCATTAATCTTACCATCATCCATCACGATGATACGATCTGCATTCTGCACACTTGAGATACGCTGTGCAATGATGATCTTTGTTGTATCTGGAATTTCCGTTGCAAATGCCTGACGTATCTTTGCATCAGTTGCTGTATCAACTGCACTTGTGGAGTCATCAAGAATTAAAATCTTTGGCTTTTTAAGAAGTGCTCTTGCAATACAAAGACGCTGCTTTTGCCCACCAGAAACATTCGAACCACCCT
>ERZ839767.5702-NODE-5702-length-10855-cov-2.716852_pt1 | contig 10855 bp, 5 predicted proteins | sample MGYA00519879_ERZ839767 | MGnify/ENA primary metagenome ERZ839767 (study PRJEB31850, sample SAMEA3708852) | human gut metagenome | biome: human gut; feature: human-associated habitat; material: faeces | place: China | collected 2014 ...
AGATGATGGAATTCTCTATATTGATGATGAGCCGACCAATCTTATTGTACGTCCTGAAGTGAAAGTAGAAGGAGGTAAATTGTGGATTGGGACGCAATCTTATGATTTAGGTTTACCGAATGATGCTATTGCTTTTGTTAAAAATGACAAGGGTATAATAACTGGTGTCACGATTACATTAGGGGATGAATCTGCTTCTTTTAAAGTTCAAGAGGCTACTTATGTAACTTCATTGACCTATGTCCCGACGAATTATGATCCGATCGTAGATAACGTGGCTTTCTTGCCTGTTGTTGGTACAGATGAAGATTCTAAGGGACTCAGGAAGGTTTATGAATATAACTTAGCTAACAAAAATTTGTGGTCAAACATGGCTTACGGCTGGGTTAAAATGCAATATCACGTGAATCCGGATGGCGTTCCATTCGAAAATTTTGAAGTTGTAGGACTGAAACGTCAGGATGTAACTGTTCTGTCACGTGCTGTAACCCCAACTTTGGATGAAGTAACGGAAAAGGATTATGTTCAGGGAATCCTTACAATTCGTGCAAATGCTCTAGATTTTGCTATCGCAAATAATACAGATGGTTATGATGATCCTAGTGTTGAGAATCCGAGAGAAGAGGATGATGCTCTAGCCACTGTGAATCAAGTTGCTCTTCAATTAAAAAATACCAAAGAGAATAATGGTATTGTTACTTCCGATTACGTTTCTGTAAAACGTATGGTACTTTTGCAAAAAGATATTCTTATTGGTTTGAATAAAAATGCAGAGCAAAAAGAATTGGTGCGTGGTGAATTTAATGATTTGGCCCAGTTGTACAAGATGGCTGAAGTTGATAAAGATGCTTATGTGGCTAATGTTCCAGTACATTTGAACGTGCAGTTCCAATCGGGAATAGATTTGAAGCCTTTGATTAAAGGATACACGAATACAACGCATACGAATACAGGTATAGATTTGAAATTCAATCAAAAAGCATTAGTAGATTTTGGTTTCGAACCTACTTATACTTATACGGTTGAGTCTTATGACTTGGCAGAAGTAGATCAAACGATGAGATACATCGACTTGGAATCTTTGAAAAATGGTGTGATTAAATTTGATCAAGCAAACACGGCTGCCATTGGTAGAAATCCGGTTATTCGGGTGAACATGAGTTTGGATGGTGGTAAAACAATCATCATGACCAAATTGTTAAAAATCAATGTGCTTAAGGAACTTCAAGTGGAAGAATCGTTCATTATTGATGATCTTAAAGATTTCACGGCATCTTGTAAAAAGATTGAACAATATATTGATTTCGATCAGATATTCAATCACTGTCTGTATAGTAAAGCTCAATTCGTGGAAGCTTATAGTGGAAACGACAAGTGGAGTTTATTCAAATTCAACGAGAAAACCGGTAAATGGGATAACATTACCACGTTAGTTGATGCAGATGATTCGTTTGTTGTATTGGGTGCTGCTGATAATAAAACCATACTTGGTTCTGCATTGGATCAAAATAATAGAGCTACCATACAAATGGCTAACACGATGAAAGAAGGTAGATACAAACTCCAATTGTATTTCAAGGCAAATAATACTTCTGTTGTTTATAATCCATTGGTTGTGGAAGACGAATTTATTATTTCTCAACCGACAGTGTATGCAAATATAAATAGGACTTATTGGATCAATAACAACGCACAATTTAATGTTCAAGCTCCGAATACGGGTTATACCCCTGATGAGTGTATCTTTGACAAGAATTTGAATGAATTCTTTGTAACAGATGCTAGTAATGGTAAAGCGGTATTGAATTATACCCCGGAGAGAGCAGATTATACATGTGCTATAGCTAAATTTATCTTCTCTACTGATGCTTCAAATAAAGCTACAGTTGTTGATGGTAATGGTAAGAAAGCAACAGTTGTTATTACCAACGATCAGATTACGAAGGGTGGAGAGGTTATTGCCGAGATCAAGAACGATCGTATTGTTTTGACTCCTTCTTTGGCAACTCAAGAATTGTTGAACACGGGTAAATTTACGATCAATAATGTTTACTTGGTAGTTACTTTACCGAACGGCGAACTTATTGCAAAAGACTTTAACATCGATATCGTAAGACCGTTGAATATTAATCCGCTTGCATCGAAGGCATTTACGGATGCTCAAGATCTAGGAGATGAAATCAATTTAGATGAGATCCTTAGCATGTACGATTGGAGAGGAGCATCTTATGTTGTAACCTTCCCGGGAGATGGGGTAACCCCAACAACTCCTGAGAATTTAGGTAAATTCTATGACGTGAAGAATATTAGTGCTGACAACTTACCATTCGTAACGACTCCGATTGAGGGTGCTACCGATGAGTATTTGTTAACAAATAAGGAGATTCTCACGAACTTGGCAGATGACGGTCAAGGCAATTGGGTTCCCAATAGTAGCTTGACAGTTGACAAAGCTAGTGTAACTTTGCCTGTCGGAACTAACTTAACTCTTAAGAAGTCTGGTGGTAAGTGGGTACTGAACTACAAGACGAACATGGGTACGATTATTTCTACTTACAAGATGTGGATCCCGGTTAAGGTGGCTTACAAGTGGGGATTTGTAATCGGTCAGGTAGAGGTGGAAGTAAATCCTGTTAACAACTAATATAACTGTACGAAGTAGAGTATGGAGTACAGATTACGATAAAATAGTGAACTCTTTCATGTTCATTATTGTTTGCAACCAGGAGAAGAAGGGGGTGTCTAGTTCTAGGCACCCCTGCTTTAATCAGGTAATTTTAATAGAAAGATAGCGTATGAGAAAAATAGTATTGTCTTGTTGTCTATTGATGTTGACCTCGTTTTTGACGGCGCAGCAGCAAAAGAAAGAGATTTATAATGATTTCTCCCGTTGGAGCTTGGGGGTGAACGGGGGTATTTCCATTTTTCGTGGAGATATGGTTTCCTTCTCCGCTGATAAAACTTACATCGGGGGACAAGGAGGTTTGCAACTCGGTTACCAGTTTACCCCGACTTTCGGTTTGTCATTGACGGCCGACATGGGGCAGGGGAAAGGGAGTGCCAAGGAGTGGGAGAAAGAGTTCAGGATTTACCCGAACGGGGAGTCTTATTATGGCACGAAGCCCGAGGCGGGTTTTGCTTACTACAACGACCTTTACGCGAAGGTGAAATATTTCACGCTAGGGTTACACGGGGATTTTAACGTGAATAACTTTTTCGGGACGAAAGAGATGCGTCGTTGGACGGTGGTGTTGAGCCCGGCGGTTTACCTGCAAAAGTTCTCGCCGAAGCTTTACGTGAAAGAGGATGACAAGCGGTTTGATACTTCTTCCACGCTGGATAACGACGTGAATCTGGGGTTGGGAGGAGACTTGACTTTGCGCTATCGTGCCGGGAGGCATATCGATTTGCAATTGAAATCCGGTGTGGCGTGGATATCGAACAATAATTTTGACGGTGTGGCGACTTGTTGCACGACCAAGTACAACTGGTTGGCGAACCTTTCGGTCGGGGTGGTGTGGAAGATCGGTAACAACAAGAAACGTGAGAATTTGATGTACGCTGCCGCTCGTTCCACTGCCCCGGTAATACTTCCGGCGAAGGAGGAGGCTCGCCCGGTGGTGAAGGAGGAGCAGAAACCGGTTGTCAAGAAAGAAGAGAAATTGATAGAGAACGTGGTGAAGGTGGAGGCCGCGGAGAAGGCTTTCCCGGTATTGCCGACGATTCATTTCAAGCGTAATTTGGCGGTTATCGACACGGTGTGTTATGCCGGAGAGCTGTCTCGTATCGTGGAAGCGTTAAAAGAGTTCTCCGGAGTGAAGGTCGACATTCGCGGTTACACGGACCACACGGGTACGGATCGTGTGAATCTGCCGCTATCCTTGAAACGTGCGGAGGCCTTGAAAGTCTACTTGATTGGCAAAGGCATTTCGACCGATCGAATGAGTACGTTCGGCGAGGGTAAGGATATGTCCGTGGATCAAAAGGACGTTTACACGGAAAAGGCTCGTAAGGTTGAAGTGAAAAAGCACTAAGACTCTCTATATTACACGGGGAAAGCCACTTTGTTATTCAAGGTGGCTTTTATCTTACGATTTCAATAACGCGAGTATTTTTTCCTGATCTTTCTGTAATTGGGTTCGTAATTCTTTGATATCATCGAATTTGCGTTCTCCACGGATGCGAGTGATGAAATTTATCGTGATGGTTTTCCCGTACAGATCCCGGTTGAAATCGAAGATATATACCTCACAGGAAATTTGCCCGTCATTGCTGACCGTGGGACGGATTCCGATATTAAGCATCCCGTTGAAGATCTCTTGCCCGATAATTACTTTGACGGCATACACGCCTATGGCAGGTAGTAATTTCCGTTTGTCGGAAACTTGGATATTTGCTGTCGGGAAGCCGATTTGGTGGCCGAGATGATGCCCGTAAACCACTTTGCCCGTGACAGAATAAGGATACCCGAGGAAGCGATTGACCGTGGTGATATCCCCTACGGTTAGGGCGTTACGGATTTTCGTGGAACTGACATTTACATCGTCCTTCTCGAAAACGACTTCCTTTTCAAGGAAAAAGCCGTATTCATTCGCTAATTCCTGTAAGTTCTCGAAATTTCCGGCTCGATCTTTCCCGAATCGATGATCGTAGCCCACGACGAGCCCTTTGATTTTTAGTTTGTCAACAAGAATCTTTTTCACGAAATCGGTATAGGATTGCTGGGCAAATTCAAGCGTGAACTTCAAGATAATCAAGTGGTCAACGCCATATTTTTCCAGAATGGAAATCTTCTCTTCCAGCGTTGTCAGGATTCCTATTTTTTGTTCCCGGGGATAAAGCACTTCTCTCGGGTGGGGTTCAAAACTGATAATGACGGATTCCCCATCAATACCGGCCGCTTTCTCTTTTAGATGTTGTATCACACAAGCATGACCTAAATGTACACCGTCAAAACTTCCAATCGTGACGACCGGACATTTGATCTCTATATTTTCAACTCCGTGGTGGACCTTCATTTCTTGTCGTTTGAATAGTTAGCGGCAAAAATAATACAAATAACTGAATTATGGGGCTAAAGAAGTCCTAATCACAGCAGATATATTTATCAACGAGCGATGGAAGGTTGAGATCATGCAAAAACCTTTCCGGCAATTTTGTTACCGGAGAGGTTTTGATTTTAGAACCGGTACTGTATCATCGTGTTGATACGACTGGCGTTGCCGTAATCTTTGTTGAAGTCATTCCGGCGGCCGAACACGTACTCTATGGCACAGGAACCGTATTCACTGAAATCCCAGAATAGGTTGGCGGCGGCATATTGCGCGTATTTGTATGATGTTGCAGGCATCCCGTAACGGTCAAGGACTCGGGCGTAGCTGTACATGATGTTTGATGTCAGGGCTTTGCACCAGTTGTGAGAAAATCCGATGTAGCCACCCCATGCACGAATTGCTTTTAATTTCCCTTCTGCCGTGGCACAGGGAACGAGGTCAAGTCCTGATCCGGAGATATCCTGTATGTAGTTGGAGATGCCTTTCCCGTACACGCCTTGGAAGCAGAGGGATGTATTTTCGGCAAATTGCCAGATACCGCTCAACGAGGCTCCCCAACCGGTAACGATCCGGTCTTTTTCCTCGATGTTATCTTTATAGTACATATTTCTCAACACGGCTCCCGCTTGCAGGTGACTCCCGTTTTTGAAACTATACTTCACGTTCATCGGGATGTCAGGAATCCGTTGGTTGATGTACTTGGTAAATTCTCCTTCCGTGTAGGATGGCTCCACGTATTCCAAGGCCAAGGATGCTTCCAGGTTGTCAGTAAAATCATACGTGTAACGAATCTGTGGTTGGCGTAACGCTACTTCGCTGGAAGGGCCTTCCTCGTCTATCGTGGCCGGTCCTGCGGCAATATCGCAAAAGGTACTCCAAGTCTTACCGATCGTGAATCCTTTGAATTTGATAAAAGCTTGTCTTAGAATCGGGGTACTCTGGTTCCCCTCGAATTCCATTTCCATGTAAGTCACCAGTCTGCCGACATCCGTATCCCCGATTAACTTGAAGAATAAACGGGATTGCCCGACTGAAATTCCATACCTACCTCCGGGTTGATCTCCTTTGAGAGCGATGGTGTTCGTGGTAAAATAATTGTCATTGGGAACCCCGTTAAAGTCGTAAATTCCCTGTACTTGCACATATCCCCCCACGCCGAAAACAAAGTTTTTATTCTTGTTGAAAAACACGAATCTTGGGGATGCCGGGTCGTTGAATGATAACGGGAATGCCTCTTTCATCATTTTGTAAAGGTTATCCGCGTCATTTTTTTCTGAAACGGAAGTCACGTTGACTTGCGCTCGTACCCCCGTGTAGAATCCACAAGAGATGGCGATCAACAATAGCAATGTCAATTTTCTCATAGCGTTACGAATTAATTGGTTAATTTAGTAACACTATATACGGGGAAGGAAAAGTAAAAGTTAAGGAGATAGTGGATTTTATGATTTTTAGATGAAGTGATTCCCGATTCTGTGATTTAAAAGGATCATAAATCGCAGAATCGGAAATCGCTCCATCATTATATTTTGACTTCTTTTAGAATTTCCCGAAGATCTGTCTTTTTTCTCAAAATATCATGTAATTGGTCGATGGCTACGCGTTCCTGCTCCATGGTATCCCGGTAACGGATGGTGACGGCGTTATCTTCCAGCGTCTGGTGGTCGATGGTGATACAAAACGGGGTTCCGATTGCATCCTGACGACGATAGCGTTTGCCGATGGAGTCTTTCTCGTCGTATTGGCATCTGAAGTCCAGTCTCAACAATTTCATGATCTCTTCTGCCTTTTCGGGTAGCCCGTCTTTCTTCACGAGCGGCATCACGGCCAGCTTGATCGGGGCTAGGGCAGGGGGTAATTTCAATACAACCCGCGAGTCTTTAGATCCGTCCTCTTTCACGATCTCTTCTTCCGTGTAAGCGGCAGAAAGAATTTGCAGGAACATCCGGTCCACACCGATGGATGTTTCAATCACGTAAGGTACGTATGATTCGTTTAACTCCGGATCGAAGTACTGTATTTTTTTCCCGGAGAACTCTTGGTGACGTTTCAAGTCAAAGTCCGTGCGGGAATGGATACCTTCCACTTCTTTGAATCCGAATGGGAAACGGAACTCGATGTCCGTGGCTGCATTCGCGTAATGCGCCAACTTCTCGTGATCGTGGAACCGGTATTTTTCCGGTCCGAATCCCAACGCTTGATGCCAACTCATACGGGTTTCCTTCCATTTCTTGAACCAGTCGAGTTCACTGCCGGGGCGTACGAAAAATTGCATTTCCATTTGCTCGAATTCACGCATCCGGAAGATGAATTGGCGTGCCACGATCTCGTTGCGGAAAGCTTTACCGATCTGGGCGATACCGAAAGGAATCTTCATACGTCCGGATTTCTGGACATTCAAGAAGTTCACGAAAATGCCTTGAGCCGTTTCGGGACGCAGGTATATCTTGCTGGCGCCTTCGGCCGTAGATCCCATTTCCGTGGAGAACATCAGGTTGAATTGACGCACTTCCGTCCAGTTGCAAGTTCCGGATATCGGGCAAACAATCTTGTTGTCAATAATAATCTGACGAAGTTCAACCAGATCATTGTCATTTAATGCCTTAGCCATTCTAGCTGTCAACTCTTCCTTTTTCCGGATATTTTCCAGCACTTGCGGGTTTGTCTGGCGGTATAATGTTTCGTCAAACTTTTCCCCGAATCTCTTTTTTGCCTTGGCTACGTCTTTTTCGATCTTATCATCATATTTGGCAATATGCTCCTCGATCAGTACGTCTGCCCGGTATCTCTTTTTTGAATCCTTATTATCAATCAACGGGTCATTGAACGCGTCCACGTGTCCGGAAGCCTTCCAGATTGTAGGGTGCATGAAAATGGCAGAATCCAGTCCCACCACGTTCTCGTGTAGCAGTACCATGGAATCCCACCAGTATTTTTTAATATTATTTTTCAATTCAACACCGTATTGTCCGTAATCGTACACCGCTGCCAACCCGTCATATATTTCTGATGACTGGAACACGTACCCGTATTCTTTACAGTGTGCCACCAGCTTTTTAAAAATATCTTCTTGTGCCATTTTTATTTAGATTTATGATTTTAAATTTTAGATTCTGCTACGTTGGATTTAATCGTAAATTTGAAATCTAAAATTGTAAATTAATTGTCTGTTCCGATTTCCTTGATTGCTTCGGTTACGTTAATCGCGTAGTCCCCGATCTTCTCGCATTCGAAGAAAATATCACTGTATATAATACCCGTGGCATAATCATATTTCTTCTCCTCGATCGCGGTTAGATGTTCCTGTTGCAGGATTGTCCGGTAGTCGTTGATCGTTTGTTCCACTTCGTAAGCTTTCTTTGCTTTTACCTCCTTGTATTCAATCGAGAGGTTGGTACACATGACTACGAGGGACTCGTCCACGATAGCCATCATGTGGTGTAATTTCTCGTCGATGAACTCGGGGAATTCCACATTTTGTTCATTTCGGCGTCCGATCGCTTTAGCTACGTTCAATGACGAGTCGGCGATACTTTCGATTTCCGACACGATCTTGAACATGGCTCTAACCCGTTGCGAATTCTCCGTGGATAATTTGGACTCCGATACTTTCGTCAGATAATCTGCAATCTCGACTTCCACCACGTCACTCTCGTCTTCCAGCTTGTCGATTTTATTGAATTTCTTTTCAAAATCCTTCGTGGGAGTGTGCAGGCATTCCACCACTTGTCGATACATATCCAGCGTGTTCTTTGCGTAGTGTGAAATCTCTTGTTTGGCTTGGAACAGGGAGGCGTCCGGGGTGGATAATAATCCGATTTTGATATGCTTCAAGGTGAAGGCATCGTCTGCCGATTCTTTTGATTTGATGATGCGGGTGACGAGTTTAGCGATCACTTTGATAAACCAGATCAGTATAAGTACGTTAGCCACATTAAAACAGGTGTGGAACAACGATAGTGCCACCGGAACCGATCCCACGTTGTTAAATGGATCCCCGATTCCCAGGTAAATACTTAATCGGGCAACCCAGCCTAAAAATAACGGGAATATGGCCAGTACCCACATGACCCCGAAAAGGTTGAACAGGAAATGAGCGAACGCGGCTCTTTTGGCTGTCGTGTTGGCAACCATGGCGGCAAGGTTTGCCGTGATCGTGGTTCCGACGTTTTCTCCCAAAACCATGGAAGCAGCGATGTCGTACCCGATCCAGCCGTTAGCACACATGACCAAAGTCAGTGCCATCGTGGCAGATGATGATTGTATCAAGATGGTCAGCACCGTTCCGATAATCATGAACAAGATGTAAGAACCATAACCTAAATCCGTGTAATTATGTAGAAAATTCAGAATCTCGGGATTTTCATGAATGTTCGGCATGTTTTCCTGCAGGAAGTTCAAGCCAATGAATAGAAGTCCGAAACCGATAATCAATTCCCCCCAGCTCTTGCGTATCCGTTTGGCCGAGAAAAGCAGGGGCAGACTCAACCCGATCAAGGGGAGAGAAAGACTCACCATGCTGATCTTGAATCCCAAGATGGAGATGAGCCATGCCGTGAACGTGGTTCCCACGTTGGCACCCATGATGACCCCGATAGAACCGACGAGGTCGAGTAAGCCGGCATTAACAAAACTGACAACCATTACGGTAGTGGCTGAAGAACTCTGGATGATGGTGGTGATTAACAAACCTGTGATCACACCTTTCACGCGATTGGATGTCATTGCGGCGAGGATGGTCCTCATTTTATTACCCGCTACCTTTTGCAAGGCTTCACTCATCATCTTCATACCGAAGAGGAACACACCCAATGATCCGATCAACTGCAAGAAATCGAGAATCGTGTAATTCATAAAATCATGTTATTGTAATAAATTGAATTTGCGGTCGTAAAGGTATATAAAGTAAATAAAAAAAAGCCCCGGAAAGGGGCTTTTTTTATCTAAATTCCTCGATGATTACATCATTCCCGGCATTCCGCCACCCATCGGCGGCATCGCAGGTGCAGGATTTTCTTGTTTTTCTTCTACCAACACGCATTCGGTGGTCAAGAACATTCCGGCGATAGAAGCGGCGTTCTCCAAAGCAACTCTCGCAACTTTCTTCGGATCGATAACTCCCGTCTTCATCAAGTGTTCGTAAACACCCGTACGAGCGTTATAACCGAAGTCTTTCTTACCTTCTCTTACTTTGTTTACAACCACGGCACCCTCTACTCCGGCGTTAGCGGCAATTTGACGAAGCGGCTCTTCGATAGCGCGTTTGATGATTTCGATACCGGTGGTCTCGTCTTCGTTCTCGCCTTTCAATTTTTCAAGGCTTTCGATAGCACGGATGTAAGCTACACCACCTCCGGGAACGATACCTTCCTCGATTGCGGCACGGGTTGCACTCAACGCGTCATCGATACGGTCTTTCTTCTCTTTCATTTCGATTTCAGAAGCGGCACCCACGTAAAGTACGGCAACTCCTCCGGCTAATTTAGCCAGTCTTTCCTGTAATTTCTCTTTATCGTAGTCGGAAGTAGAATGTTCGATCAATTTCTTGATCTGATTTACACGTTCCGCGATAGCTTCTTTTGAACCGCAACCGTTCACGATCGTGGTATTTTCTTTGTCGATGGTAACTTTGTCAGCACATCCCAACATGTCGATCGTGGCCGTTTCCAGTTTCAAACCTTTCTCTTCAGAGATAACAACACCACCTGTCAATATGGCAAGGTCTTCCAACATTTCTTTTCTGCGGTCACCGAAACCGGGAGCTTTCACGGCTGCGATCTTCAATGAACCTCTCAAACGGT
>ERZ839767.5706-NODE-5706-length-10850-cov-2.954609_pt1 | contig 10850 bp, 8 predicted proteins | sample MGYA00519879_ERZ839767 | MGnify/ENA primary metagenome ERZ839767 (study PRJEB31850, sample SAMEA3708852) | human gut metagenome | biome: human gut; feature: human-associated habitat; material: faeces | place: China | collected 2014 ...
TTCATAGTACTGCTCGGCGATCGCCGCCTGGTCCATGCCCTCGGTGAGAAGCGTCCGGGTCTGCACGGGCTGCAGCGATAACCCCATCGCAAGGCGCACGCGCTCACCCGCAATCGCACGCTCGAGAAATACCGATTCCCGGTGCAAAGGGTTCGTGCCCGGGACGATCCGGAACGGAATGTCTTCCATCTGTGTGTAGTCGCCCGAATACGCCATCCGCGCCACCTCGGCGAAGACCTGCTTGCGAATGTCCGTAATCAGCGAAGGAATACCGCGCATAAAAACCTCCAAAGAAAAAGAAATACAAATTAAAACCGCCCGTCCTTACGGGTTTCGGTAATGTTTCAATCATTGCGTAGGGGGCGATGCCTACATCGCCCCGACACGATGCGCCGATTTTACGGAAATCTCCGGCGAATTCGTACTGCCCTTGGGTCGATGTGGGCATCGACCCCTACGCAAATTTGGGGACATTCCGCATTGCCGCGCAAAATCGGCGCACGCATGCGTATTATACCCATGTGTTCCATAAATGTCACGTTAAATCTGTCGAAGCAAAGGATCCGGCGATGGCGGCGGCCGGACGCGCCGGTGCTTCCGACTTCGCAAAAAATCGGGCGCCCGCTGGTTCCCAGTCAGCAGGCGCCCGGTTTTTATGGCAGAACTTACGCAGGGGGAGCGTAAGCGGTCTTAACTGCCGGAGAAAAGAGAGACATCTATTGCAATCACCGCCTTCTCCCATAAAGACGGCAAATACAAACAAAAAATCCGCACAGCCAAACCCACTGGCCGCACGGATACACTCTCTGCCTTTGAGAGAAATACACGTTCGACCCCGGTTCCGGCGCAGGTACGGGACAGCGCTCAGCAGACCTGACTTAGCTCAAAGAGCATCACAGTGACCGACTCGCGGGGCTTCTCACCCCATTCAGCCTGCGCCAAAACGGCGCGCGCGCTATCCTTTTATTTCGTTGGCTTTATTCTAGCACAGGGCGCACGGTTTTGCAAATACTTTTTTCCGTGCGCCCTGCAAAAAATCCTGATGGCAAACTTCCTTTACCGGCGGCATGCCTCGGTGACGGCCTCGCGCAGACGAAGAAGCTCAGGGCTTGATAAATCGCGCGGATACGGAATATAGGACAGATCGAACGTTTCGGTTTCTCCCAGCTCGTGCATAACCGTAACGGACTGCCCAAGAAGAAGCGCCTCGTCTAATTGGTGCGTGACGAGAACGATCGTGCGCGGCATGTTTTTTTGCAGCTGCAGGACCTGGTTCTGCAGTTCCGCGCGGGTGATGAAGTCCAGCGACGCGAACGGCTCGTCCATTAAAAGAAGCTCCGCCTGACTTGCCAATACGCGAGCCAAGCCCAGCCGCTGCTTCATGCCGGTCGATAGCTCCACCGGTGAAAGGTCGGCGTAGTCCTCCAGCCCAACGAGCCGGACGTATTCCAGCGCGTGCTCATAGCGCTCCTCGGGCGTTTTTCCCACGCCGGAGGCCATCGCCACGTTCTGCCGCACGTTGGTCCACGTGATGACGTAGGGCTCGGGGCTGAGAAGCGCCGCGTGCCAGCCATGGGGGAGCAAAATTTCGCCGGAATCCGGCGCTTCTTTTCCCGCGAGCATTTTCAGAAGCGTACTCTTGCCGCACCCGCTTCGTCCCACCAGCACCGAAAGCTGCCCGGCGGGGAAGGCGAGGTTCACATCCTCCAGCACCGTCCGCGTCCGGCTTGGGCGCTTGGCGTTTCCGATGACAAGGTCTGTAGAGAGCGTCGTATAGCTCTTGGAGACATGGCTGATGCGAATTTCGTCCATAACGCTTCCTCGTTTCTTTCTGGATCGGGCGCAGGGGTCAGTATTTGAAAATGCTGCCGCCGACGAATTCTCTTACGATGGAATCCTTCGGGACGTAGTTCGTTGTGAGCGGCGGGAGCTCCTTTACGACGTCCATGAGGATATCCAGATTATGCGCGCGCATGAATTCCGGTGTCAGCTCCTCGGAGAATTTCGGAATTTCGCGCAGGTATTTTGTCAGGATGCACGGCTCATAGTCGTGGAAGGTGTCGATGTGAATGGACGCGTTCTTTTTGTTCGGCGCAATGTACTGCACCTCGCCTTGGTCGACCGACTGCGCGCGCTCGATGGTCTCCCGGAGCGTCCGGCCGCGGGAGAGATAGTCGCGGATCATGCGCCGGGCCACACGCACCTGCTCGGGCTTGACGATGCGGTCGTCGGGGGTGATGATTCTCGTGCGCGGCGCGACATATACGCCCGTTGCGCGCGAGCGCATGGGATCAAAGAGGAGCGGGTTCAGCATATGGATCCCCTCGGCGATGATGATGGCCTCCCGGCTTCCTTCCATGGGCGTGTAGCCGCCGGTTTTGTTATTTTTAAAATCGTACCACGGTACCTGCGCCGTCTCGCCCCGGCTGAGCTTGTCGACGGTATCTAACAGCAGCTCACGGTTCACGCAGTAGGGAGACTCCCAGTCGGTGGCCTCGGGCGGGCGCTGGTCGAGCGGCAGGAAGAAATTGTCCATGCTGATTTGGCAGACCTTTACGCCGAGGTTTTCAAGATAGGCCTTCAGGCGCATGGCGGTCGTTGTCTTGCCCGAGCCGGAGGGACCCGTGAGGCAGACGAAGGGCTTTTGCGGCTGCGCCGATAAAATGGACGCGGCGGCGGAGCTGATTTTGTCGTGGAACACCTCTTCGCAGCGCAGGACAAACTGGGTTTCATTCTGCATGGCGCGGATGATATCCGCCATGTCGATGACTCGCATAAAATCCTTCCTTTCAGGTTGCGGCGGGCGTATTCCCCGCCAGTTTTCGTTCATATTGGCGATAGATCACAAAAAAGCAGACGCTGTGCAGCACAAGCGTCAGAATCCAGCTCATGGGATAGGACCAGTAGAGGATTTCCGGCGTATGGTGGATCTGGAAGATGGTATAGATCCAGACAATCCGGCTCAAACATGCGCCGACGCCCGTAACAAACATCGGCAGCCAGGTTTTTCCAAGCCCGCGCACCATGCCGCACATAACCTCCATCAGCCCGCACAGGAAATAGAGGCTGCCGAACCGGTGCAGACGGACGAGCCCGTAGCGGATCACGTCTTCATAAGTCGCATCAGCGCTCGAAACGTAGATGCCGAGCAGCTGTCCTCCAAACAGGAAACAGGTCAGGCACAGCGGAAGCCCGATCATCAGAACCGTCGTCAGGCAGGCGGTGAGCACCTTTTTGATGCGGTCGATTTTTCCCGCGCCGAGGTTCTGGCTGGTGAAGGTGATGGCAGCGTGGAACACGGAGTTCATTGCCGTGTAGACAAAGCCCTCAATGCTGGCAGCTGCGGTGTTTGCCGCAACGACGCTTGCGCCGAAGGAGTTGACCGAGCTTTGAATCAACACGTTTGCGATGCTGAACAGCGTACTCTGCAAACCCGCGGGAAGTCCAGTCTGAATCATGCGCAGAGACTCTTCCCGGTCCAGCCGGATGCTTTTCAGCTCCAAATGGCTCAGTCCCTCGCTTCTGCGCAGGCAGCGCACGACGAGGAAAAGTGAAATATACTGCGAGATGACCGTTGCGGTCGCAACGCCGTCGACGCTCATGCCGCACACAATGACGAAAAAGAGGTTCAGGCAGGCGTTGACGATGCCGGAGATCGTCAGAAACAGCATCGGACGCTTGGTGTCTCCGAACGCGCGCAGAAGCGCCGCGCCAAAGTTATACATGATGGTGCCGGGAATGCCGAGAAAATAGATGCGAAGATAGAGACTCGACAGCGGCAGCACGTCCTTGGGCGTTTTCATCAGCTCCAGCATCGGCGTCGAGAGCGTCAGCCCCGCGGCCATCACGACCAGACCCAGCAGCAAACTCAGGGCGAACGCCGTGTGGACGCAGGCGCGTACACGCTCATCTTCGCGGCAGCCGAGATAGCGCGCAACGAGAATGTTGACGCCGACGGAGATACCCATGAAGGCGTTGACGAGGAGGTTGATGAGCGCCGTCGTTGCGCCGACCGCGGCCAGCGCTGTTGCACCGGCAAACTTGCCGACGACAATCACGTCCGCCGCGTTGAACAGCAGCTGCAAAACACCCGTTGCTGCCAGCGGAAGCGAGAAGCGGATGATCTTCGGGAGCAGCGCGCCCTCCGTCATATTAACCTGTTCAATCGTAGCCGCCATATCCTCTCTCCTTATCTTGGGCCCTTCCACATCATTTTCCAAATAATTCAAAAAAATATCTTGTTCTGCGAAACGTTAAAGCTGATGCCCCGGAACATGGCGGGCGCAAGCGGTATTATAGAGCGTGCGCTGGGAAATTGCAACGTTTTGTTGAAAAAAGAAAACAATATTTCTGTTATTCGGAGAAATCAAACAGATTCCACGGAAAAACAGGAGGCGGGGCCTGAGAAAACGAGACGGGCGTCTCATTTTGCGGGTGCAAAAAAGCGAGCCGCCACGACCAGAGCGCAATGGACGCACAGCCATCCTCGTCTCCCGCACCGTATTTCCGGTCTCCGAAGAGCGCGTGATCGCGGGAGGAAAACTGGATGCGGATCTGATGCGTCCGTCCGGTGTGCAGGCGGATCTTGACCAGCGATGCGTCCGCGCGTTCTGCGAAGCCCAGCACCTCGTAAGACAGCAGCGCCCGCTTCACGTCCTTGCCGGGCGCGTCCATGACGCGCGACTTTCGAAGCGAACGGTTGTACCAGAGCAGGTCCTCCATCTGACCGGAGGCATCTTCGAACCTTCCGTGCACGACGGCGAGATATTCTTTTTCAAATACGTGTTCTCGCACCTGTTCGGATAAAATTCCGGCGGCCGCCTGGGACCGGGCGAAGACCATGAGCCCCGAGACCTGCGCGTCGAGCCTGTGGACAGAGCGGACGCACGCGTGCTCATCTCCGAGCTCCTTTCGCAGAAGATCGACCATCCCGCCCGGCTCGTCGCCCGCCGAAAGAACACCCGCGGGCTTGATGCAGACAAGGATCCGGCTGTCCTCGTATAGAATATCCATGAAAGCCTCCTTCAAAAGGGGATATCATTTTTATTATATCAGAATTTTCGCAAATGTCCATGTTCTTAAAAATTCTTAAAAACCACAAAAATACCGCTCGCGTGTGATACAATGGGGAAAACACAGGGGACAGGGGCGTCAGCGCGCCCCAAAGCGCCTGCTTTATTGACTATTTTTGGAGGATGTTATGGATGATTCTATCCGCATTTTAGTGGTGGACGACGAGGCGGACATCCGCCGCATCATCCGCATTCTGCTCGAGAGCCGGGGCTACCGCGTGCTCGAGGCGCCGAACGGACGGCTCGCAGTCGAGACGATACGAAAAGAGCCGGACGTCGATCTGATTCTGCTCGATATCATGATGCCCGAGCTCTCCGGCATTGAGGCCAGCCGGGAAATCCGGAGCATAAGCAGCGCGCCGATCCTGTTTCTGACAGCCAGAACGCAGGAGCAGGATAAGCTGGAGGCGTATTCATCGGGCGGCGACGACTATCTGGCAAAGCCGTTTTCCCATGGGGAGCTTCTGATGAAGGTCGACTCGCTGCTCCGGCGCTACCGCGTCTATAAGGGCAAGGTCACGGGAAAGCAGCTCAAAAGCGACGTGGTGCTGGACGAAGAGAACCGGAGGATCCTGCGCGGCGGCGAGGCGTTAGAGTTGACGGAGACGGAGTATTCCATTTTGCAGTTTCTGGCCGACCATCGGGGAAGCGTCGTTTCGGTTGCGCAGATCTATGAGGGCGTGTGGCACGAAAAATACATGCCCGCGTCCAACAACACCGTCATGGTACATATCGTGAACCTGCGCAAAAAGCTCGAAGACGACCCGGCGAATCCCCGCCTCATCCGGACAATCTGGGGAAAGGGGTATCAGATTGATTAAGCCGAAAAAGCCGCGGTTCCGGACGCTCCACCGAAAGCTGCTTGTCACGATGCTGGCCGCCTTACTCGCCGCCATCGGCATGTATTTACTGACAGACGCGGTCGGGCAGGCGCTCGTTGAGCGGATTTATATGAGCGAGAGCGCGCAGAACCAGCGGAACCTCGCGACGGTCTCGTCGTTTCAGACCTACGCGCGCGAGTTCAATCTCGCGTCCTACGACACCGAGCAGATCTCCCGCTGGGCGATTTCGCAGGACGACACCTACATCTTATTATATAAGGACCGGAGGCTTGCGTTAGAGGCCGGCTGGTGGGGCATTGACGAGCAGAGCGCGGGCACGGAAAATCTGGACGATCTCTATAATGTGACGAGCTATCCTGTGTACCTGCGAGACGGTGTGTTTCAGGCCGTTGTGTACGATTTTTCCGAGACGAAGCTCTATGACGGCGTGCAGATCGGCGCCATCGCGATAGCCTGCGTGACGTTTGCAATTTTCATGCTGTTTTATAACCGGCGCATCACGCGCGCAATCGTGGAAATTTCAAACGAGGTGCGGCAGATCGGAGACGGGAACCTGCAATTGCAGCTTGTGGCGAGCGGCGATGACGAGCTGGCGCGGCTGACCGAGAGCGTCGAGGAGATGCGCAGATCCATTCTCAAAAAGACGGCCGACCAGCAGCAGGCCTTAAAGCAGAATCAGGAGCTCATCTCCGCCATGAGCCACGATATCCGAAATCCGCTCACGGCACTGCTTGGCTATCTCGACCTCGCGCAGAGCGGGCAGTACAGCTCGCAGGAGGCTTATCAGAGCTACATTTCTGCCGCCTACAGCAGAGCCATGCAGCTCAAAACGCTCACCGACGAGCTGTTCCGGTACTCTCTTGTCTTCGGCGCGCAGGAGCTTCCGGTAAAGCTCGAGCGCTTCGATGCGGCGGCGTTTCTGGACCAGATGGTGGGCGAGGGGATCGTGATGCTCGAGCAGAAGGGCTTTACAGTCTTACGCGCGGTGCAGCCGGTCTCGTGTGAAATTGAGGTCGACGCGTCGTATTTTAAGCGCGTACTCGATAACCTGGCGGACAACATCTGCAAATATGCGGATCCCCAAAAGCCTGTGCATGTCCTTGTTGCGCAGGAGGCGGGAACGCTTACGATCTGTGAGGCCAACGCCGTTTTAAAAGACCCTGGACAGGTCGAGAGCAACCGCATCGGCCTTCGCATCTGCGAAAAAATCATGCGCCAGCTTGGAGGGACCTTCGAAAAGAATCTGACGGACGATACCTTCACTGCCACCCTCACCCTTCCGGCGCATAATCCGGAAAACACGGAAATACAAACCTCTTAAAATTTTCTTAAAAATGTCCATAGGGGGTTTTCACTTGAAAGAAAGCCTGCTATGATAGGGCCAAACGGAAATTGATACACAATATGTGGAGAAAGCTCTCCACGCGGAAAGGAGTATTTATGAAAACGTATCGTATGATTGCGGCGCTGCTCGCAATTGTGATGCTGCTGGGCATGTTTGCCGGATGCAGCAAAAACGGTGGCGACACCACAGACCCGTCGAATCCCAATTCCACGATCGGAACGAAAACCGAAACGAACGACGAAAAGGCGGCCAGCACCAGCAAGTACACTTATCAGGCGGAATATCTTCCGATTCCCGAAAACATTCAGTATGTGAACACCTCGACGATCTCGGGTTCGAACCTCTACTTCACCGGCAGTATCATCGACGGCAAGAAGACCTACACCGACGAAAACGGCGAGGAAACCGAGTACGACAACTACCGCTCGGCGCTGTTCAAGATGGACATCGAAACCGGCGACTGCACCGAACTGACCGAATTCCAGCTGCCCGAGGTCCCGGAGGGCTGGATGGGAAGCACGGATCTCAATACCATTCAGGCCGGAGCCGACGGCACGCTTTGGGCAATCTACGGCAGCTATACCTACCGCTACAATCCGCCCGCAGATCTGGCGGAGGACGACAGCATGTATAACTACTATGAGCAGGGCGAAAACAAGACCGGCCTTCTGCATCTTGACGCCGACGGCAAGGAGCTCAAGCGCATCGAGTTCAGCCAGACTGACGAAGACGGCAACAGCTTCTATGTTTCGAACTTCTTTGTCGATAACAGCGGCAACGTCTATCTCAGCGACTGGCAGAACGTGTACATCTATGACCAGGACGGCAACAAGAAGACGACCGTTGACCTGGGCGAAAACGGCGGCGAGCTGTGTGAGCTGAAAGCCGGCGTTGTGGGCGTATGCTATTACAAAAATGACGAGGCAAAGCCGGAAGAAAGCGGCCGCGTCTTCCAGGAAATCGACCCTGCCACCGGCAAGCTCACGGGCGACACCGTCAAGCTGCCCGACTCCGCCTACAATTTCTTCCCCGGCGACGATGTGTACGATATCTACTACGACTACAACGGCAACATCTACGGCTATAAATTCGACACCGGCACGAAGGATAAGGTGATCGACTGGATCGAGTGCGACATCAACTCCAACAACCTCAATTCCTACTCTATCCTGCCCGACGGGCGCGTGATTGCGTTTGAAAACACCTACGACGACCAGACGCAGACGAACACCATGCAGCTGATCGTTATGACGCGCGTCGATGCGGCGAGCGTCGTCAACAAGACGGTCCTGACCTTCGCCTGCATGTACCTCGACTGGAACATGCGCGACGCGATCGTCAAGTTCAACCGTGCCAGCAACACCCACCGCATCGTCGTGCGCGACTATTCCGAGTATAATACGGACGACGATTATACCGCCGGCATCCAGAAGCTCAACACCGAGATGCTCTCGGGCAAGCTCCCGGACATGATCGACATCAACACCTACAGCATGCCCATTGAGCAGTACGCGGCAAAGGGCTTCCTGGCAGATCTCTATGAGCTGATTGACGCAGACGCTGACCTGAGCCGCGAAGACTTCGTCCAGCCGGTGCTTAAGGCGCTGGAAAGCACGGACGGCAAGCTCTATCAGCTGCCGAGCACGTTCGCAATCAGCACGGCAATCGCGCTCGACAAGGTCGCGGGCGACTACGACACCTGGAACCTTGCATCGGTCAAGGACGCCATGACGAAGCTCCAGGACGGCGCGTCGGTCTTCGACGTGTACCGCACGAAGTCCGATATTCTTCAGACCTGCATCTCCCGCAACATCGACGCCTTTGTCGACTGGGAGAACGGCGGCGCGCACTTTGACTCGGACGAATTCAAGGCGCTTCTCGAGTTTGCCAACCAGTTCCCCGAGACCTATGACTGGGAGAACGCCACCGACGAGGAAAACGACTCGGCGCAGAACCGCATGAATTCCGGCAAGCAGCTCATGACCGACATGTACGTTTCGAGCTTCGAGGATATGCTCTATCAGCTGACCGGCTTCAACGGCGGCGTGAAGTTTGTCGGCTATCCGTCCGAAGACGGCACATCGAACCATGCCTTCCAGGTTGACGGCGCGATTGCCATCTCCTCGACCTGCGCGGATAAGACCGCGGCGTGGAACTTCATGAAGCAGTTCCTCACCGAGGACTATCAGTTGGGCAGCGACGTCTGGAACTTCCCGATCAACCAGAAAGCGTTTGACCAGAAGATGAAAGACGCCATGACTGAGGAATACCAGACCGACGAGAACGGCAACGTCGTGAAGGATGAAAACGGTAATCCCATCCGCATCCCGAAGATGACCTATTATACCACTGACACGGGCGGCGGCGTGGCGTTCGGTACAACCACGGAGACGGCAGCCAGCACGGTTGTGATCGGCGGCACAGGCGTCAACGAAGACGGCTCGATCAGCATCTACGCGATGACGCAGGAACAGGCGGACCAGATTCTCGATCTCATCAACGCCACCACTGCGGTCTACGGCTATGACGAGAGCATCCTGAACATCATCTCCGACGAGGCAACCGCATACTTTGCAGGCGAAAAGAGCCTCGACGACACGGCGAACATGATTCAGTCCAGAGTCAACCTCTACGTGGCAGAACAGTCGTAATCGTAAATACCAACTTCTCCGGAAGGGCAGGTTTCCTGCCCTTCCGGAAGCGCGGATTTTGACAGAAAGGAACGGACGCGTGAAGCAGGCAAAAAAAATATGGAACGGCGCAAACGTGAAAATCCGGGACTTTCTGGCTTCCCTGTGCTTTTCGGGTCCGAGCTTTCTCGGCATGCTCATCTTCTTCGTCGCGCCGTTCTGTGTGGTCATCTACTATTCGTTCATCGCCGGTGCGCTGGATCACAGCTTTGTCGGCCTGAAAAATTACATTGCAGTCTGGAATAACGGCGCATTTCAGATCGCGGTCAAAAATACCGCCGTGTTTTCCGGGCTCTCCGTGCCGCTGGCGGTCGTGCTGGCGTTGGTGCTGGCCCTCATGCTCGAGTGCCGGATTCCGTTCAAAAGCCAGTTCCGGACGTTTTTCCTGAGCCCCATGATGGTTCCGGTCGCGTCCATCATCCTCGTGTGGCAGGTGCTGTTCCATTCGAACGGCGTGGTCAACGAGTTTCTCTCGGTCTTCGGCGTGAAGGCCATCGACTGGTTAAAGTCCGACTACTGCATGGTCGTGATCGTCCTGCTCTTTCTCTGGAAGAACCTCGGCTACAACATGATTTTATTCATGGCGGCGCTCAACAACATTCCAAAAGAGCTTTTGGAGGTTGCGGAGGTCGAGGGCGCGTCGAAGGCGTACCAGTTTTTCCATATTAAGCTGCGCTATCTCTCGCCGACGGTTTTGTTCGTCACGATTCTGTCGATCATCAATTCTTTTAAGGTCTTCCGCGAAATATACTTACTCTCCGGCGACTATCCCTATGAAGGACTGTACATGCTCCAGCACTTCATGAACAACATGTTCCGGCAGCTGGATTATCAGAAGCTCTCCGCGGCGGCGGTGCTGCTGGCGATCGTGATCGTTATTCTGATCGCCATTCTCTTCGCG
>ERZ839767.5715-NODE-5715-length-10839-cov-3.399481_pt1 | contig 10839 bp, 10 predicted proteins | sample MGYA00519879_ERZ839767 | MGnify/ENA primary metagenome ERZ839767 (study PRJEB31850, sample SAMEA3708852) | human gut metagenome | biome: human gut; feature: human-associated habitat; material: faeces | place: China | collected 2014 ...
AGGACAGCCCCCAGGCGGTGGCCGAATTGCGTGACATGGGAATCCGTGTCATTATGCTGACCGGAGATAACGAGCGCACAGCAAAAGCCATCGGTGCACAGGCAGGAGTGGACGAAGTCATAGCCGGTGTACTGCCGGAAGGCAAAGAGGCAGAGATCCGTAAGCTGAAGGAACAGGGCAAAGTAGCCATGGTCGGAGACGGAATCAACGATGCCCCGGCACTGACACGAGCAGATACCGGAATCGCCATCGGTGCCGGAACCGATGTGGCAATCGATGCGGCATCCGTTGTCCTGGTTAAGAGCCGTCTGCGGGATGTTCCGGCGGCCATCCGCCTAAGCCGGGCAACGCTGCGGAACATCCATGAAAATCTGTTCTGGGCATTCTTTTATAATGTAATAGGGATTCCACTTGCAGCCGGAGTGTGGTATCCTATATTTGGGTGGAAATTAAATCCAATGTTTGGCGCGGCAGCTATGAGCTTATCCAGCTTTTGTGTCGTGACCAACGCATTACGGCTGAACCTGTTTTCCGTACACGGAAAAGCAAATAAAGATGCTGCACCGGCTGAAGAAAAACAGGAACAACAGGCAGAATCTGCACCGGCAGAGAAACTTCAGGCAGATGAACATGGTATCAGCATGGAACTTGCTGACTTTGAAAAGAATGCGGTAAATGAAGCACTTAAAAAAGGAATGCATGTTTACGAGATTAAAGTAACAGTTGACGAAAATTGTATACTTAAAGCTGCAAGAGCTTTTCTTGTATTTAAGAATCTTGAAGGACATGGAGACATTATAAAATCAGATCCTTCAGTACAGGATATCGAAGATGAAAAGTTCGATTTTGATTTTCAGATTGTTATTTTAACAGAGGAAAGTTTTGATGATATCATCAAGATAATTAAGAATGTATCTGAAATCAAAGACGCTGATGGTGAAGAAATAACAAAGGCTTTTCCGGAAGAAAAGACCGAAGAGGAGCCAAAAGAAGAAAAGACAGAAGAAAAAGCTAAGCAGGCTTCAAAAGCAGAGCCATCAAATGATAAGAAAGATGCTAAGGGTTCAAAGAAGCCGGCAGGTGCAAAACAGCAGGCTGCCAATAGTAAAGCAAAACCTGTCGGACATACTGTACGAGTTGATATTGAAAAACTTGATGTGCTTATGAATCTTGTCAGCGAGCTTATTATTGCGAAGAATGGTCTTGTTTCAGCAAGCAGTGAAGAAGGCTCAGAGAGCATTAACCAGAGCTTTAATGAACAGATTGAATATCTTGAGAGAGTAACAACAAACTTACATGAATCAGTAATGAAGGTACGTATGATGCCTATCGAGAGCGTAGTAAGTAAGTTCCCTCGAATGATAAGAGATTTGAGCAAGAAGCTTGATAAAAAGATGGAATTATACATGTCAGGTGAAGATACAGAACTTGACAGAACAGTTATTGATGAAATCGGTGATCCTCTTATGCACCTGTTAAGGAATTCAGCTGACCATGGACTAGAAAGTGCCGAAGTCAGAAAAGAAAGAGGAAAGAGCGAAGTTGGTTCTATTTTCCTTGATGCATATCAGGATGGTAACAATGTTGTTATTGAAGTCCGTGATGATGGTAATGGTATTGATATTGAAAAAGTAAAGAGTAAAGCTATAGAAAAAGGAAATATTACAGAAGAACAGGCTGCAATAATGTCTGATAAAGAAATAATAGATCTGCTTTTCAGACCAAGTTTCTCAACTTCCGATAAGGTTACTGATGTATCAGGCCGAGGCGTAGGACTTGATGTTGTTAAATCAAAGATTGAAGCACTTGGCGGTGATGTTGAAGTTAAGTCTGTATATGGTGAAGGAAGTACATTTATTATAAGACTTCCATTGACACTTGCAATTATCCAGGCACTTATGGTTAAGCTCGGAGATGAAAAATATGCTATTTCTCTTGGCTCAATTCAGACAATTGAAGATATTCCTGTAAGTGAGATAAAATATGTACATGCAAAAGAAGTAATACATCTTCGTGGAAATGTTATTCCGCTCATTCGTCTCAGAGAACTTCTTGATGTACCGGGAGAACAGGAAGAACAGGAAAATATTACTGTTGTCATCGTCAGCAAGGGAGATAAGCAGGCTGGGCTTGTTGTAGATAGTCTCATTGGACAGATGGAAATTGTAATTAAATCTTTAGGCAAGTATATCAACATTAATAAGATGATAAGCGGTGCAACTATCTTAGGTGATGGTTCAGTTGCTTTGATTATTGATGCAAATACTCTTGTCTGATAAAAATCCGGAAAGGTTAGGTGGCTATCTATGGAAGAAGTAAAAACAATGGAAAAAGCATCAGATGAAGCAATGGATGCTGTTCAGTATATAGTTGTAAAGATTGGCAATGAACAATATGGCATTAATATCCAGTATATTGATAATATTGTAAGAAATCAGAGAATCACAAGAGTGCCAAAGGCACAGTCATACTATAAAGGAGTAATTAACCTTCGTGGTGAGATTATTCCTGTTATGAGTATCCGTCTCAAACTTGGTCTTGAAGATGATAATTATACAGATAAGACGAGAATTATCATTATCAAGGTTGATGGTGCAACAATAGGTGTAATTGTTGACCAGGTAAAAGAAGTTGTAACACTTGAAAGCACAGATATCGAAACTGTTGCACGTTCAGGTTCTCTTGTAGGTTCAGGATATATCAGTGCGATAGGCAAGAGCAATGACGAGCTTATTTCTCTTCTTGATATTGTTGCATTAATAGAAGAAAGCTGATGATTTAAGAAGGGAGTGCCTGATGTCAAAGATTGATCTTGAAAAACTGGAAGATTCACAGTTTGATGTTTTAAAGGAAATTGGAAATATTGGAGCCGGAAATGCAACAACGGCACTTGCTACAATGCTTAATATTAAGGTTGATATGTCAGTACCTAATGTTGCATTACTCCCATTTGACAATATTTCGTCATTTATTGGTTCTGAGGAACAGACAGTTGTAGGTATTCTCCTTGAAATACAGGGGGATATCGATGGAATGATGATGTTTTTATTTGATATGAAGTCGGCTCATCATCTTGTAAACTCACTTATGATGCGGGATGTTCATCAAGATGAAAATGGGATGGCAGATTTTTCTGAAATGGAAATGTCTGCCTTAAATGAAATTGGAAATATAGTTTCCGGTTCATATTTATCAGCATTGTCAGGACTTACCGGAATGAAGATGGTATCATCTGTTCCGGCACTCTCTATTGACATGCTTGGTGCACTGCTTAGCGTTCCAGCCATTGAATTTGGTAAATATGGTGATAAGCTGCTGATGATTCAGTCAGAGTTTGGCGAAGATGATTTTGTTACAGGTTATTTTCTACTTATACCGGAATTGGAATCATATGATAAAATTCTGACTTCGCTTGGAATGTAATATGGTTGATAAGTTGTTTAAATGATTGGAAAGAGTAAAATGGGAAATATGATTAAAGTCGGAATGGCCGACTTGAAAGTTTGCAAATGCCCCGATGCATTGACAACGCTTGGATTAGGTTCATGCGTTGGAGTGGCTTTATATGATCCTGTAACTAAAATCAGCGGATTATTGCATTGCATGCTGCCGGACAGTACACAGATAAGAAATAATTCTAATCTTGCTAAATTTGCAGATACAGGAATTGATGAACTTATACGCCAAATGGCTGCACTTGGGGCAAATAAAAACAGACTTGTAGCAAAGATTGCCGGAGGTGCCCAGATGTTTGCCATGACGACTACAAATGATTCGTTGCGAGTCGGTGAACGTAATGCAGAAGCAGCAAAAAAGAAATTAAAAGAATATAACATAAGATTGCTGGCAGAAGACTGTGGACTTAATTATGGCCGTACAGTTGAATTTTATTCGGAAACAGGAGATTATGTTATAAAATCTGTAGGAAAGCCAGTCAAGACAATTTAAGGCTCAGGGGTATCTGCTTATGAAAAAATTTCGTAATGTTCCGGCAATAATAACTCTGCTTGCCGGATTTGTGACGAGTGTAGTGATGATAGTTAATAAGTATTCTCTTAAATCATTTTTATGGATACTTGTTTTAGTGATGGCAGGGTTTTATATTTTGGGAATTATTATAAGAGTAATACTTAACAAAGCATTTAGTGACGATAAGGAAAAAGATAAAGAATCTCAGGATACAGAGTCTTCACAGGATGATTCACCAAGTGAAGACAGTAATGAAAAAGCTGATAACCAGTCAGAAAAAAATGAGCAAAAATAAAGAATGATGAATTGCGGGGGCGGCATTAATGGATGAAGCAGGCAGAGACAAGCTTTGGCAACAGTATTCAAAGACGCATGATACAGAATTAAGAGATGAACTGATTTTAGAGTATGCACAGCTTGTTAAGCTCGTTGCAGGGCGACTCAGTATGTATCTTGGATATAATGTTGAATACGATGATCTGGTTGGATATGGTATATTTGGACTTATTGATGCTATTGATAAATATGATTATGGCAAAAATGTAAAGTTTGAAACATATGCCAGTCTCAGAATCAGAGGTGCGATATTAGACCAGATAAGAAAAATGGATTGGATTCCACGTTCGCTGCGTCAGAAACAGAAAAAAATTAATGCTGCGATGGCTGCTATAGAAGCGAAAACAGGGAGAACTTCAACAGATGAAGAACTTGCAGCAGAACTTGGGATTTCAATAGAAGAACTTAATAACTGGCAGGGACAGACTAAAATGTCAAATCTTATTTCCCTTGATGAGTATACGGAAGAGGGCAGTGAGTCAGGCATACAGGCAGTTAACAATACAAGATTTGAGACACCTGAAGATGTAGTCGAAAAAGAAGAATTGAAAAAGATGCTTGTTGAGGCACTTGACCTGCTGACAGAAAAAGAAAAAAATGTAGTTACGCTTTATTATTATGAAGATCTGACTTTAAAAGAAATCAGTCTTGTCCTTAATGTATCTGAATCAAGGGTTTCTCAGTTACATACAAAGGCACTTAATAAAATGCGTAAAAAACTAGGGGATTATATGGAAATTTTAGCTTGAGGCTAATGGGGAGACAAATTTATGGAGAAATGTACAAAGGGGTATTTTGAATTTGATACAAGACAGGATGGCCTGTATCTTACAGTTTATCCTCCGCAACAGGGAGAACCTGCATTGGATGCCGGAGAAGTTTTATATTACATAGAAAAGAAAAATATATACGGATGTGATATTACACTGATTGGTGATACAGTAAAAAAAGGTGCAACGCAGGAAGTTACAGTAAAAGTGTCTGATGAGACACCATATCCGGTATCTGAGTTTGGCGATTACAGAATAAGTCATGATACAATGACACTTGAGGCAGTTTTCTATCCGCCGTTTAAAGGTGCGGTAGAACTTACTTATGAAGAAATACAAAAAGATTTAAAAAATATCGGAGTAATAAGTGGGATTTCAGAAGAAGCGATAAGACTTTTTCTTCTTGAAAAGAGATATTTTGAGACATATGTTCTTGCAAAAGGAACTAAAGCAAGAGAAGGAAGCGATGGTTATATTGAGTATACATTTAATACAAGCTTAAAACCAACGCCAAAGATGAATGAAGATGGAACAGTAGATTTTCATACACTTGAAAATGTTAATCATATAAAAAGCGGTGATGTTGTAGCAATACTCCATCCGGAAGACAGAGGTGACAACGGAACCGATATTCTTGGAAGACCCGTTTATCCAAGAAAAGTAAAAAGAGCAGTATTCAGATATGGCAAAAATATGGAGGTATCTGAAGATAAGCTTAAATTAATTTCAAAAGTTGACGGTCATGTAACACTTGAGAATGATAAGGTTTTTGTATCTAATGTTCTTGAACTTGTAGATGTTGATGCATCTACAGGAGATATTAATTATAACGGAAGTGTTATGATAAAGGGAAATGTACTTGCAGGATTTTCAGTAAAAGCTGCTGGTGATATTTCAGTAAGTGGTATTGTAGAAGGTGCTACAATTATTGCTGATGGTGATATTACATTTAACCGTGGTGTTCAGGGAATGAATAAAGCGGTCATTAAAGCCGGTGGAAATATAGTTTCTAAGTTTATTGAGAGTGCGAGCAGCGTAGAAGCCGGTGGAAATATCGAAGCAGATTCCATTTTGCATAGTAAAGTACGTGCGAAAGGAACAATAAAAGCATCTGGAAGAAATGGTCTTATTGTAGGCGGCGAAGTCCGTTCGATATGCCTGGTTGAAGCAAAAAATATAGGAAATGAGATGGGAACAGCAACCGTTGTAGGTGTAGGCGTTGACCCGGCTGCAAAGAAGAGAGTTGATGAGCTAAAGACAAGCCTGCAGAAACTCGGTGATTCAAAGATACAGCTTAACCAGATTATGACTGCATTGAGAAAAAAACAGGAAATCGAAGGAAAACTTACACCTGATAAGGTAGAGCTTCAGCAAAAGACAATGCGTAATCTTGTCATGATAGAAAAAGATCTGACTGAGCAGAAAAATGAACTTGAGCAGTTAAGACAACAGCTTGGTGAAGATGTAAATGCAAGAGTCAGAGTCAATGGAAATATATATATTGGTGTAAAACTTATATTTGGCGAACAGAATTATTTTATCAAAGAAAAACGTACATTTTGTCAGTTCGTAAAAGATAAAGCAGATATTAAATGGCAGTCATTGTAGATTGGAGTGCTTATGAGTGTAAGACCTATTGATATTATGATGGTGCCTCAGATGAATGAAGTTTCACATATAAAGCAGAGTGAAAATATGAGACCAGCGACAGAACAGATGAATATTGTGTCCAATGTTGACAAGAAGGTCGAAAACAAATCTGAGCAGGTAACTAAAAAAGATGATGTTGAAAATAAAGGTCATAAGTTTGATGCTAAAGAAAAGAGCAGCAATGAATATGAGCGAAGTGGAAGCGGCCCATATTCAAAGCGTTCTTTTAAGGAAGGCAATGTTACTGTAAAACAGGATGAAGATGTATTTTTTGATATAAAAGTTTAGAATTTGTAAAGGCAGAAAGTATTATGACGACAGTAGAAATTATATTGCTTGTGGCAGGCATTTTATGTCTTATTGCCAGCTTTATGATACCTGATGAAAAAAAGAAAGAATCAAAAGAAGAAAGTTCTGTAAACAGACAGCCCGTACAGGAACTTACACAGGCAGAGCAGGATAAAGTAAGAGAACGTATAAATGATATTATCAATGAACAGCTTGGTGATATTTCGGAAAAAACGGAAGCCCAGCTTGATAAAATTTCAAATACTAAAATTCTTGAACTTAATGAGTATGCTGATACCGTTATGAATGAGATTAATAAAAATCATAATGAGACAGTTTTTTTATATGATATGCTGAATGAAAAGGCGAAAGAAGTAAAAAATACTGTTAAAGATGTAAATAATGTCAAAAAAGAGGTCGATAAAGCGGTTTCAGAAAGTGCGGCAGCCATAGAAAACAATACTGCGGAATATGCTTATACCGAAGAAGTGAAAAAAGAAGAAAAGCAGTCACCGGAAGTTAAGATATTAAGCCAGAATGATGAATTGAAAAAACAGGCAGAAACAAAAAATAAATCTGCTGATAAAGCGGATCTTGATATTGAAAATGCAAACAGCAAGAACCAGAAAATATTAAAATTTTACAAAGAAGGTCTTGATAACAGGACAATAGCGAAACAGCTTGGGCTTGGTGTTGGAGAAGTGAAGCTTGTTGTGGATTTATATAAAAATTCACTGGGATAAAATTAACAGTTACGGAGAATTACATGAAACTTAAATATCATTTAAGAGGCCTTGGAATTGGTTTTATATTAACGACAATTATTCTAATGATTTCCAATTTGTTTGTGAATAATAATAACGGTAATAATCATGTTTCAGATAATAAAGAAACATCTGGCTCGGTGATTGCATATACAACCCAGGCAGATGAGAACAATTCTGACAAAAAAGATGAAAAGAAGACGGAACATGCAAAGACGGAGAGTGCCAAAGACAGTACAAAAGAGAGTGCGTCACAAGGTACAACACAGACTGAAACATTGTATTCAAAAGAGGGTAATACAGTTACTGTAAAATTTGAAAATGTTATATATGGTACAGCAGCAGCTGAACTTTTATATAAAGCGGGAGTTATTGATGATGAGAACTCCTTTGCATTTTATCTGCAAAACAGTGGGTATGATGCAATAATACGTGATGGTTTATATCAGATAAATATCGGTGACAGCTACGAAAATATAGCAAAAATTATAACAAAGAGCTGATACGATAAAAAAATATAAAAAATCAAAAAATATTGCTTGATTTATTATAAAAGTATTGATATAATCATCTTCGTGTGAAAAAACATGCAGGTGGATTTTGCAGCTGGTGCCGGATAACGCTTACGGTGGCTGCAAGAGTTGAAGTCTGCAAAAGATTATTTAACCAATGGAGGTATTAAAATGAGCGTAATTTCTATGAAACAGTTACTTGAAGCAGGTGTTCATTTCGGACATCAGACAAGAAGATGGAACCCTAAGATGGCTGAGTACATCTACACAGAGAGAAATGGTATCCATATTATTGACTTACAGAAGTCAGTTGGTAAAGTTGATGAAGCTTACAAGGCAGTTGCTGATATCGCAGCTAACGGTGGTACAATTCTTTTCGTAGGTACAAAGAAGCAGGCTCAGGATGCTATCGCATCAGAAGCAGAGCGTTGTGGAATGTTCTATGTAAATGAGAGATGGCTTGGTGGTATGCTTACAAACTTCAAGACAATCCAGACAAGAATCGCTACTCTTAAGAAGTACGAGGAGATGGAGCAGGACGGTACATTTGACGTTCTTCCTAAGAAGGAAGTTATCCAGATCAAGAAGGAGATGGAGAAGCTCGAGAAGAATCTTGGCGGTATCAAGAACATGAAGAGAATCCCAGACATGATCTTCGTTGTTGATCCTAAGAAGGAGAGAATATGTATCCAGGAGGCTCAGTCACTTGGAATTAAGCTTGTTGGTATCGCTGATACAAACTGTGATCCAGAGGAGCTTGATTATGTAATCCCTGGTAACGACGATGCTATCAGAGCTGTAAAGCTTATCGTTTCAAAGATGGCAGACGCTGTTATCGAGGCTCAGCAGGGTGTTGATGCTGATTCAGTAGATGAGGCAGAGGCTGAGGAGGCTGCAGAGGAGTAATCTGTAGTTGATATTGATCATCATTGATTATAATTAATAAATGATTATAAAAGGTAACGGGGTAATATAAAAAGTATTATCCCGTGACTTTTAAAGAGACATATACAGGCTGAAAAAGCTTTAATAAAACGACATAACCATTATTATGATATGTCAATATTCAAATTTGGAGGTAAAATAAGATGGCAATCACAGCAGCTCAGGTTAAAGAGTTAAGAGAGCTCACAGGTGCCGGTATGATGGATTGCAAGAAGGCACTTGCAGAGACTGATGGTAATATGGAAGCAGCAGTAGATGTACTTCGTAAGAGTGGTGCAGTTAAGGCTGAGAAGAAGGCAAGCAGAATCGCAGCAGAGGGTATCTGCCGTGCAGCAGTTAATGGTACAACAGGTGTTGTTGTTGAGGTTAACTCAGAGACAGATTTCGTTGCTAAGAATGAGATATTCCAGACATTTGTTCAGCAGATCGCTGATCAGGCACTTGCTTCATCACTTGTTGGTGGCAAGGATGGCGAGGATGTTGAGGCACTTCTCGGAGAGAATGGTCTTAAGGAAGCCCTTGTTGACAAGACAGCAACAATCGGAGAGAAGTTATCATTCCGTAGATTCCAGAAGCTTTCAGGCGATGTAGTAGTTGACTACTTACACGGCAATGGAAGAATCGGTGTTATCGTAGCTGGTAACGGCGCAAGCGATGACGCTGCTAAGGAAGCACTCAAGAACGTAGCTATGCAGATCGCAGCTATGAACCCACAGTACATCAGCAGAGCTGATATCTCAGCAGACGCTATGGCTAAGCTTAAGGAGATCACAGTTGACAGTGCACTTAATGCACCTGACACACTTCCAAAGCCAATCCTTAACAAGCTTATCGCAAAGGCTGTTGACGGCGTATGGAGCGCAGAGGATGTAGCTATCTACGAAGAGAAGAAGAGCAACATGAACTTCTTATTCAACTTCCTTTCAAAGGAGGCAAAGGCACAGCTTGCAGAGCTTGCTATTGCTGATAAGGATGTTATCGTTGCAGATAAGATCTTCAATGGTCTTGTTGAGGGACGTATCTCAAAGCAGGTTAAGGAGATCAGCCTTCTTGATCAGGTATACGTTAAGGCTGAGGATGGCAAGCAGACAGTTGCCAAGTACCTTGAGTCAGTTAACAAGGATCTCAAGATCGCTAGCTTCGTTCGTTTCGAGGTTGGAGAGGGAATGGAGAAGAAGAACGAGGACTTCGCAGCCGAGGTTGCTAAGCAGATGAACGTTTAATCATATCCCGTATCTGAATATATGAATAATTGCCTTGCGGTTGGCTTTTGAGCTGGCCGTGGGGCTTTTTTATTGTCTGTTTCTGTTGATATCCAGCACTGTATAAAATATAATCTATGTAATTGCGGTTCAGATGATCGCAAACGAGCTGAGTAACGAGCAGGGACACATAGAATCGGCATCCGGGCTTTTGGTCGACCTTATGCCTGACGGTGTGGAGGCAGGGAAGCGGGTATGAATGCCCATCTTGCCAAGCCTATAGATATAGACAGACTTGTCCAGACAATTGTTGATGTCATGAAGGTTTAAGCTTTATTTAAGCTTGAGTGGTATAATACGAATTATAGATGGTTTGCGTGATATCTGGTGGAGACCATAATAA
>ERZ839767.5717-NODE-5717-length-10835-cov-3.120223_pt1 | contig 10835 bp, 6 predicted proteins | sample MGYA00519879_ERZ839767 | MGnify/ENA primary metagenome ERZ839767 (study PRJEB31850, sample SAMEA3708852) | human gut metagenome | biome: human gut; feature: human-associated habitat; material: faeces | place: China | collected 2014 ...
AAGAAGGGATGCTGCTGACAGCGGCGAGAGTACTTCCAACAATGTCTTTGTACTTCCAAACAATACTGACAAAGTAGAAACAACGCTTTCCTTTGCCATAAATCCAGCGATTAAAGATGTACAAATACGCCAGTCGCCAAAGCCAAGCGGTGCAAAAACTGGTGCAATCAAACCTGCTACTGCTGCCAGAATGCTGTTTTGGGAATCAGAAACCATTGCCAAATGTAAGTCAAATGTCTGCAAGAACCAGATTACAAGAGATGCCATAAAGATTACAGTAAATGCTCTTTGAAGGAAATCTTTTGCTTTATCCCACATCAGCTGGAGTACATTTTTTGCTCCTGGAAGACGATAATTTGGCAGCTCCATTACAAATGGAACAGCCTCTCCATGAAACATAGTCTTTCTGGAAATAACAGCTGTTAAAATACCCATTGCTATACCTAAAAAGTAAAGACCAATCATGATAATACCGCTTTGCTTTGGAAAGAATACTGATGTAAAAAATCCATAGATAGGAAGCTTAGCCGTACAGCTCATAAATGGTGTAAGCATAATCGTCATCTTACGGTCGCGCGCTGACGGCAGTGTTCTTGTCGCCATTACACCAGGCACTGTACATCCAAATCCAACCAACATTGGCACAATGCTTCGTCCGGAAAGGCCAATCTTACGAAGCGGCTTGTCCATGACAAAGGCAACTCGTGCCATATAACCACTATCCTCAAGCAATGATAAGAATAAAAACAGTGTAACAATAATAGGAAGAAAGCTAAGTACGCTTCCGACGCCATTAAATATGCCATCAATTACAAGAGAATGAAGTACATCATTGACTTGCCATAACGTCATCACAGCATCCGTCTTTTGCGTCAGCCAGTCAATTCCAATCCCCATCAAATTTTGAAGTCCTGCACCAATCACACCAAATGTCAGCCAGAATACAAGTGCCATGATTGCAGCAAACATTGGAAGTGCCGTATAGCGGCCAGTCAATACTGCATCGATTTTCCTACTTCTTTCGTGCTCTTTGTTTTCACCCGGCTTAATCACTGTCTGATCACACAGCTTTTGAATAAATGAAAAACGCATGTCTGCAATGGCTGCTGAGCGGTCAAGTCCACGCTCCTCTTCCATCTGCACAATGATATGCTCAATCATTTCCTTCTCGTTTTGCTCTAAGTTTAATGCCTGCTCAACAAGCTGATCGCCTTCAACAAGCTTACTTGCCGCAAATCGCACCGGAATACCTGCCCTAACGGCATGATCTTCGATCAGATGCATTATTGCATGAAGGCAGCGATGAACTGCTCCGTTATGACTGTTTTCATCGCAAAAATCCTGTCGGCTTGGCTTTTCCTGATATTGCGCCACATGAATTGCATGGTTTATAAGCTCTGTAATACCCTCATTTTTTGCTGCTGAAATTGGGACAACTGGAATACCAAGCATAGACTCCAATTTATTGATACGGACAGATCCGCCATTTCCGCGCATCTCATCCATCATATTGAGTGCAAGCACCATAGGCACATCAAGCTCCAAAAGCTGCATTGTCAGATATAAATTACGTTCAATATTGGTTGCATCGACAATATTGATAATTGCTGTTGGATGATCTTGCAGCACAAAGTTACGCGAAACGATTTCTTCGCTGCTATATGGCGACATCGAATAAATTCCCGGCAGATCCGTCACATTTGTATCTGAATATCCCTTAATAGCACCATCTTTGCGATCCACTGTAACCCCGGGGAAATTGCCAACATGTTGATTCGCACCCGTCAACTGATTAAACAATGTCGTTTTACCACAATTTTGATTGCCGACCAGGGCGTATGTTAAAGTGGTTCCTTCCGGCAGAGGATGTTCGTCCTCTTTGGAATGAAACTTTCCCTCTTCACCAAGCCCCGGATGTACAGATGGCTGTATTCTTTCACTACCGGCATGACTATTACTGCGCTTGTCAATCGGTTTTATCTCAATCTGTTCTGCTTCTGCTAGGCGAAGCGTCAATTCGTACCCGTGTATTTGTAACTCCATCGGATCTCCCATTGGTGCAAACTTGACAACCGTCACCTCTGCTCCGGGAATCATTCCCATATCCAAAAAATGCTGTCTAAGCGCGCCTTCGCCACCTACTTGCGTCACAACAGCACTCTTTCCTATCTCCAGTTCTTTTAAGGTCATACTATCCTCCAAGTATAATTCTTGTTGAGAATTTTTCTCATTAAATTACGGTATATCAATATATTTTCAATGTCAACTCCTTTTACCGTTTTTTTTGACTTTCCTGACATTTATTGCTATTCTTTTGGTAATGATCTGCGCATCTGCGAAAGTAATGGATCCCATTTCTTTCGCTCAAGCTGATACACAAAATATATTAGGAGGGAGCGCTCTATGTTACTGCATGTACTGGCAGCAATTCACAATACTACCACTCTGCTGTTTGGCATTTTTATATCTGCCTTTTTTTTAGGCGTGCGCCAAAATAAGTCTAATACGATCAAGCTGCTATTGTATTCTCTGGCAGAGGGTACCGTCTATCTGCTGTCACTCACTCTGATCGGTGAAACTGCTACCATGCAGATCTACCCTCTGTTCATACATCTTCCGCTCGCTCTGTTTTTGACATTCTACTATCATTACACATTTCTTTCGTCCTGTGTTTCCATCGTCTCTGCCTACCTTTGCTGTCAGGTCAGTACGTGGATCGGAATGTTTGCACTTTCTCTCTCCGGTGAACAATGGTGTTATTACTGCTTTCGCATCATCGCAACCCTCGGTACGTATTTCTTCCTATGCCGCTATGTGTGTCACACGACAGAAATGATTTTTGCGAAGGATAGACGAGAGCTTTGGGTTATTGGCTTTCTCCCTTTTGTCTATTATATTTTTGACTATATGTGTACAAAATTTTCCAATCTGTTATACTCCGGCAACAAAGCTGTGGTCGAGTTTATGGGCTTCGCTTCCTGTCTGGCCTATCTTACATTTCTGCTCATATATTTCAAGGAATACGAACGCAAACAGCAGATCCGCCAATACAGCGATCTGACTAAAATGCAGCTTCTTTCTATTCAAAAGGAAATTGAACAGGTCAAACTTAGCGAACAAAAAATTGCTATTTTGCGGCATGATATGCGGCATCATCTAACGATCATCTTGACACAGCTTCAAAACAACAGTCCGGATCATGCGATGGATTACATCAAACAACTATACGACAGCTATGATGATACCGTCATTACAAATTACTGCAAAGATGAGATGATCAATTCCGTAATCTCTATCTACCATACACGATTTGAAAATATCGGCGTTATCTTTCAATGCAATATTGGCAGGATGCCACCATTGCCGGAATCCGAAACGGATGTTAGCACCATTCTGTCCAATGCACTGGAAAATGCATTGCATGCTCTGCAGAACATGACTATTCCGAATCGTATGATCACCTTAACAATCTCTGAAAAAAACGCACATCTCTTGATCCAAGTCAAAAATACGATTGAAAAACCGCCGAAATTCATAGATGGTATTCCAATCTCTGAGACACCCGGTCACGGTATAGGCGTGCGAAGTATTATATATTATGTTGAAAAGCTCGGCGGACAGTGCCACTTTTCTGTATCCGGCAACTACTTTACCCTTCAAATTATCATTTAACGAATGAGAGAAAGAGGACATTATGAAAATAGCAATTTGTGATGATGAACCAATTTATATAGAAACAACTTCCAGTTTATTACAGAAATGGGCTGGTGAACATGGTATTGAAATGCAGATCTTCACGTATGATAATGGCGACGATCTGATCGCTGCACATACAGATGAATGTATGGATTTGATCCTGTTAGACGTCATTATGCCTCTTTTGAACGGCATAGACACTGCTGCTGAATTGCGCGCAAACGGACAGGATGTTCCCATTATTTTTCTAACTTCCTCCCGTGAATTTGCAGTTGAATCCTACGAGGTCAAAGCCTTTCATTATCTGCTGAAACCCATTGACGAAATACGATTATTTGCTGTCATGGACGAATACCGGAAACAATTTTGCAAGACCAAAGAAACCTTTACGGCACAGACTGTGACCGGTTTTTACAAAATGACGATCGAAGAGGTTGCCTGTCTGGAAGCGCAAAACAAACTGGTACTTGTAACCTTTTCAAACGGGACGCAGATCACAATCCGTGAACCATTTTATAAGTGCGAAGAGATATTCCATATGGATCGGGGATTTATCAAGTGTCATCGCAGCTATATCGTAAATCTAATGTTAGTAGAACAATTTACTAAAACCGAAGTGACTCTTCAAAACGGCATGGTCATCCCAATTTCGCGAAATAACTATGCTGCCTTCAAGGAAGTTTATTTCCGATATATGTTTCAAAAATAGCAGTTGCATTTCCCAATTATGGTGTTAAAATAGATAATTGCAATATCGAAATTGTTAATTACTCCCTGTACATTATATGAGGCAAACAAATCGGAGTTCAGCGTTACATACGGAGGTCGAAATTAGATGAGTAAAGATGTCACGAAAGATATGACAACAGGTAAGCCACTGCTTTTGATCCTGCAGTTTGCATTTCCTTTGTTGATCGGCAACTTTTTTCAGCAAATGTATAATGTTGCTGATGCGGCGATCGTTGGACGATTCCTTGGACCGAAAGCGCTAGCTGCAGTCGGTGCCTCCTCTAGTGTCCAATTTTTGGTACTTGGATTTTGCATCGGCATCTGTTGTGGATTTGGAGTTCCTATCGCTCAACGCTTTGGCGGCAAGGATTACAAATCCATGCGTGCCTATATCTGGCACAGCATTTTTATCACGATTGCTGCCGCCGTCCTGCTGACAACGATCTGCGCCCTGCTTTGCCCTGCTATTTTACATATTTTAACCACACCAGCCAACATCTATAAAGATGCCTATATTTACTTGTTAATTATTTTCCTGGGCATCCCTTGTACTTTACTGTACAATCTGCTTTCGAGCATACTTCGTGCCGTTGGCGACAGCAAAACACCTTTTTTGTTTTTGGTGTTTTCCACCATATTAAATATTATCTTGGATCTGGTCTGCATCGTTGTCTTTCACTGGGGCTGTGCCGGTGCTGCAATTGCAACGATCACCGCTCAGGGGATCAGCGGGCTACTTTGTCTCGTGTTTATACTAAAGAAGGTACCGATACTGCATCCAACTGCAGAGGACCGCGCTTTTCGCCCACAGATGGTATCGCATCTGCTTATCATGGCGATCCCTATGGGACTGCAATATTCCATTACAGCGATAGGCAGTATGGTCATGCAGTCCGCCAACAACGGACTGGGTGACGTCTATATTACCGGATTCACCGCAGCTATGCGTATTAAGCAGTTTGCCATGTGTCCATTTGATGCAATCGCAACCGGTGTATCCACCTTTTGCGGACAAAATCTTGGTGCCGGGAAGACGGATCGTATTAAGAAAGGAATCTTGCAGGGCGTCTTCGTCGGCATGGCATATGGCCTTGTAGCAGGCATTGTACTTATCTTCTTTGGCCGTACATTGACACTGCTGTTCGTGAAGCCATCCGCTACTGCAGTGCTTGATGCTTCTGCCAAATATTTGCGCTGCCTCGGATTCTTCTATTGGTCACTCGGCATCTTAAACACCTGCCGAATGACCACACAGGGTCTTGGCTATTCCGGCAGAGCTATCCTCTCGGGCGCCGTCGAAATGGCGGCACGCTGTTTCGTCAGTCTGGCATTGGTTCCTATTTTTCACTTCGATGCAATCTGCTTTGCCGATCAAAGTGCTTGGATCACTGCTACGCTCTACATCGTACCGACTTGTCTGCTTGTTGTGCGCTCAATTGAAAAAAAAAGAAAGGAATATAAATGATTATGAGAAAAAACAATTGGAAAACGACTGCAATAGTGGCACTTCTAAGCATCTCTATGGTGCTTCCTACCACCAGTGGATCAGCGGCAGTTGCTTTTGCTGTAACGCCTAAGGATGTCACTACTCACAAAGCAACCGCAACTGAACCAACCGCTACGCCTGATTCCAAGGCAACACCGCCAATATTAGAAACAGATGTGGCGAGCGCATCCAACGGATGTACAATGCTTGGTATCTATGGTTCGTATTATAGTCAGGCACAGGAAGCTCTAGACAAGTTAAATGAAATTCGTAAAGAAGCCTGTGAAGCCGGCAACATACCGGATCCGCGCGATCCCAGCCGTATGCTGACATCCGATGATTATAAACCGTTAAGATGGTCGAGAGACCTAGAAAGCATCGCTCGCATTCGTGCGGCAGAGGCTGGCATTTCGTTTAATTTCATGGCATCCGGACATGATCGTCCCAGCGATAAAGATACTTTTTCCCTATCCTTTCATGGTGTATCTTCCAATTGTGAAGATCTCGCTTACTGTTGGGGAAAAAGCATGACCGAAGGTGTCATTCTGTGGAAATCTGAACAAAAAGACTGGGTCGATCAAAATCTGGCCAATGAAACCGGTCATTATAGAAGTATGATCAATCCAAAATACAACTATGTCGGATTGGGCGATTTCTATTCCGAAGCAGCACCTTATCCGAATACCGTTGCCGGTGAATTTTCTACGAGAACCGGTCTGAACGAAACCATGCAGGATGTGCAGACCGATGTTATACAAAAAGTTGAGATCTCCAACAAATATATCAAAGAGAATTTCTTAGACGGCACAGATACGATAAAAACGGAGCAGACTTCCAGCTTAACCGCAAAAGTACGTTTGGAACGCACTCGCAGCAATGGCAAAGTGTCCACCCGCGAGATCTGGTCCGTCCAGCCTCTAACCTATTCCTCTTCCGACCGTACGATCGCTACGGTAGATAACAACGGAAACATTACAGGTCTTACCAATGGAGATGTCACCATTACAGCAAAAGCAGATAACACAATATTTGCGACCAAAACAGTACATATCTCTTGTGCGCATACGCGTAAAGAGACCGGTTATACACCGGCAACCTGTACAAAAAATGGGTCACGTACATATCACTGTGACACCTGTAATAAAGATTTTGAGGAAATCATCCCCAAAACACCACATAACTATGTATATGGAGAGATCGATGCCAATGGCAAGAGCACGGGTATCTGCTCCGACTGTCAGAATACGATCTACATCGCTCCGCCAACCTCATTCGATATTTATTGGCGCAATAGTACCTCCACCACAAGTTATTATTCTTCTTCCATGCCGGCCAGCAACCCAATCGGCTCCACCATTTATGCATGGGCACAAAATATCAACGGCGATAGCGATTATCAGGAGATCCGTATTGAATCCACGGATCCGTCTGTCGTTTCCACGCCTGGTATCATATCCGATAAGACCTACTTAAATCCGCTTAATGTATTAGCTGCAGGCATTACACAAATCACTGTGTATCCAACCTATAACCCTGCCCTAAAGAAAACCTATACTCTTCGTATCGGTGAAAACGGCAGTGTTGACATTGCACAGGCCGAAATCACTCTGTCCGAAAAGTCGTACATCTATACCGGCAATCCACAGAAACCAAAAGTCACTGTGACCATGCATGGTACTACCCTGACCGAAAATAAGGACTACACGATCCGTTATGAAAACAACACCGCCGTCGGTACAGCAACTGTCACGGTAACAGGAGCCGGTCTGTTTTGTGGACAGACAGCGATTCCGTATACGATTCAATCCTCTGCCGCCAAACCACATACACATGTGACTGTAATCGATGAAGCAGTTCCGGCAACCTGTACCACTCCGGGACTTACCGAAGGATCTCACTGCTCTGAATGCGGCTTGGTATTCACGACGCAGCAGGTTGTAAATGCACTCGGACACGATTGGGCATCTGACTTCACCATTGACATCCCGGCAACCAAAACATCTACCGGAGAAATGTCACTGCATTGTAAACGCTGTAATGAACGTTCACGTATTACGGAAATACCAAAACTGACAGACAATAATGCGGGCAATAACGACTCCGACGATCCGGACTTTGACAAGCCGGACTTTGACAATCCGAGCTTTGACCTTCCTAACCAAAATAACAACAATTCCGGGAATGGACAATCTGTCAACAAAAACAATACCGCCGCTCCAAAAGTCGGCACTGTATTTACCGTCAAAGGACTGCGTTACCGCATTGCAAACCGCAATGTGCGCACCAGGACTTGCACTGTAACCTGTCTCGGATATGACAAGAAATATCTAAAAAACAAGAAAAAGGGATCTGTTACATTATCCATTCCAGCTAAAATAGCTTACGGCAAATATAGCTGTATGGTTACTGCCATTGGCAATAAAGCATTTTATGGCTGCAAAGCACTCAAGCGTGTTTCGACCGGAAGTAATGTGCTATCCATCGGAAGTAAAGCATTCTCCGGTTGCAAAGCACTTAAGAAAGTAACCATTTTGAAAAAGACAAAGAAAATCGGAGCCTCTGCTTTTGCCAAATGCAGCAATTTGCGCACCATAACCATTAAGACGACGTCTCTAACGAAAAAGTCTATCGGTAAAAAAGCATTTCATGGCATTGCAAAGAAAGCGAAATTTAAGCTGCCATCCAGCAAGAAAAAGCTGTACAAAAAATGGGTCAAAAAATAAACAGGCTGCTTCAATATCCCTCATTTTTAACAACCCATTTGCCATTCTTTTTCTTCAAATAAATGATACGATACTTTCCGCTCTTCGTATCCTTGCCTTGGAACTGTATTTGGTCACCTGATCCACCATTGTATTCCAAGCTCTTCACCTTTTGTGTGGTGTGTTTATAATATTCTTTAGCCACCTTGAGTGCTGCGAGAATATCTTCTTCATCAAGAGATTCCTTAGCGACTGCAGAAGCCCTCTCATGCTCTTTCTTCGTTGGGCTCGCAGTCGCTTCCTGCTCTTTCTTCGTTGGGCTTGCAACAGCTTTCTGCTTCGATGTACTCATTGTATTTTTTCGTCCGCTTGCTCTTTGACCACATGCCGTTGCAAGTGCTGTCACTACCATAATAGTAATGATAAATACTTGTTTCTTCATAATGTCCTCCTTGTATTCCTGTTCCGGTTTCACCATACTCCCTGCATCCACATATTGTGATTTCAAAAGAGTCTGAAACGCCCTACTTTCTTTGCAGTGACATCATAAAACAACAATGTATCTAATTTGTATATAAACTCTTTACCGTTCTCTCTTCCGTTTTTGGACGGGACGTTTTCGCTACGATGCGCTCGTCACGTTACTTAATGTCTCTGAAATACGAGACATAATAAGCAATCGGTGGTTCAGCCAACACTTCCGGTATGGGAAATTTGAGTCAATAATTTTTCGATACTCTCGAAGGTAAATGCTTCAAAATAATTTGAATCTCTCCTAATATTTATGATATTATAAATTGCAAATGTATAGAATTTACATACGAAAAATACGAGAGAAACGCCTAAAATAGGCAAGATGCTACTGTGAGTTGCGGAAATTCCAACTTTAAATGGTTGAGGATTTTCATTTTTTCACTAAAATTTGTAACTGTATATTTACTCATATCAAAATTTATAGATTGCGAGATAGGGGGGCTCACCTTTTAATTTTTTAAGCAATTTGGTAGCTTGAGTTATTGTACTATACAAAAAACAAGAAGGAGAGGAGATATAAATAATGACGTTTTCTAGTAAATTGCAAAAATTAAGAAAAGATAATAACTTATCGCAAGAGCAACTAGCTTCTGAGCTATGTGTATCCAGACAAGCCATCTCAAAATGGGAACTGGGAACCCTACCGGATATTAATAATTTAATAAAGATAAGCAATTTTTTTGATTGCTCTTTAGATTATCTTATGAATGATGATAAAGAAGACCAATTTGAGGAGGAATTTAGCAACGAACAAAATAAGATTGCAAATAATGAAAATGTAGGCACAAAAGCCACTGCAATTAAAAGGCATCTCAAATTCATATTATCTGGATCTGGAATGGCTATTTCGATCATTTTCCTTATACTAATAAAATTAATATCAACATTTTTTCCAACTCCCATTGCCAGACAGGCAGAATCTGGAACCTGGTATACAGGTTTTATAGGATTCATCGATTATTATGATTTGTATGGAATTGTTAATATAGCATTGCTTTTGTTTATGTTATCATTTACATTTTTTTCTTTTTTTATTGTTAAAAAGAAAAATAAATCCAAGAAAAATATCTTATTAACCTTGATTGGATATGCAATGATTATGATATTTTGCATAAAATCATTATATGAAATAAATACAAAACCTTTTGTTTCACTGAATTTTTTAGAGCTCGTTATATCAATTATTTATATCGCGTGTGCAATACTTTTATTCTCTCGGGAAATTAAAGATTGATAACAAATAACAGGAGGTAAAACACTATGAAGAAATTATAAAGCTTAATTACAATTTGTATGATTACTACATTATGTATTTCTATTAATTCATCCGCAGCTACACTTGGAGATAATTAGACTTATGACAAAGTTAGCAATGCTGAAATAACTACAAAAAAAATCAATTTTCCCAGGAAGGAGCTATACATATTACAAATAAGCAGGAAATAAAAGAATACCAAGAATCAATGGGACTGAAATACGATCCAGATGTAATAGAAATACAAACAGTTCGTAAAAGTATAATTTTACGAACTGTTTTTTGCGTATTTACGGCAATAGCAATATGCCATATGTATACAGTCATATTTTCTACTTCTCCACCAGCTCCAGGCAGTCTCCATAGTGCCTCTGCAGTGACTTTAAGTCCATAATCATCACATAAAATACTCTGCCATTGTGCACTGAATCCA
>ERZ839767.5718-NODE-5718-length-10834-cov-2.686984_pt1 | contig 10834 bp, 12 predicted proteins | sample MGYA00519879_ERZ839767 | MGnify/ENA primary metagenome ERZ839767 (study PRJEB31850, sample SAMEA3708852) | human gut metagenome | biome: human gut; feature: human-associated habitat; material: faeces | place: China | collected 2014 ...
ACTGTTGATGTGACGATTCGCCGTCTACGTGAAAAGATTGAAGATACGCCAAGCCGACCAGAGTATATTTTAACTCGTCGTGGTGTTGGCTATTATGTAAAACAGCCGAGTGAAGAATAATAAAGAAAGCCACAGAACTGTTATGGTAGTGGCTTTCTTTTTTATATTTTTTAGATATTGAATGATATTTTTATTGACAAAGCTTGTATAGTCATTTATCATAGGACATATACATTTATAAAAACAAAAACATTGATGTGACAGAGTAAAAATCTTTGCGACAATAGAGATATGGTGGCTGGTGCAAACCATACGATGGAAGATTTTGAATTCACCACGGAGTTATTACTTTGATAAGGAGTAATCGGAATCATAACGTTACTATGAATGGTTTTTAACTAACTAAGGTTATTTCTGTGAAGAAATAATAAACTGAGGTGGTACCGCGATAACTCGCCCTCTATTGGTGAGTTTTTTTGTTTTTATAAAAGAAAATGGGGAGGAAATAACATGAAAAAATTAGCTGTATGTATGCTTGCTTTGGGATTATTATTAACTGGATGTGGTTCCAATGATGAACAAAGTAATCAAACAAAATCATTATCTGATGTAAAAATAGGAGCCCTTCAATTGGCTCAACATCCTGCACTAGACAAAGCCTATGAAGGATTTAAAGACACTTTAATTGAAGCTGGAATAAAAGAAAGTCAGATTGATTTTCAAAATGCCAGTGGTGACCCATCAAACTGTCAAACAATTGCAGAGAAGTTTGTTAATGATGGTGATGATTTAATTTATGCAATTGCAACTGATGCTCTTCAGGCTGCTGCAAATAAAACCAATACTATACCTGTTATTGGAGCTGCTGTTACAAATTTTGAAGAAGCTGGAGTTGTTAAGTCTAATGATAAACCACAAACAAATGTCACTGGTGCTAGTGATATGAATCCTGTTAAAGAACAAATGGATTTATTAAAGAAACTCGTCCCAAATGCAAAAAAGATTGCTATCTTCTATTGTAGTGATGAAGCAAATTCAATTTATCAAGGTCAAATTGCTGAAAAAGCTGCTAAAGACATTGGTTTAGAAACTTCTATTGTCACTGTTCCAAATGATTCTAGTGCTATTCAACAAGTGACTGAATCAATGATTGGTAAATACGATGCTATTTATATTCCTACAGATAATTTATTGGCTACCAATATGGCAACTGTTGCACAAATAACGAATATTAATAAGATTCCATGTATTGTTGGTGAAGAAAATATGTGCTTAAATGGCGGACTTGCAACATTAAGTTTAGATTATTACACAGTTGGACAAAATGCTGCTAAACAGGCTCTTGCTATTTTAAAAGGTGAAGCTAAACCTGAAGATACAGCTGTTTCATTCATTGAAGCAAAAGATTGTAAATATTTTATTAATGAAAAAGTTGCTAAGCAATTAGGTATTGAGATACCATCTGATTTGGATGCAACTCTTATTGGAAAATAGGTGTATATAATGAGTATATTATTATCGTTACAAGGTGCTATTGGCCAAGGGATTCTTTGGGGGATTATGGCACTGGGTATTTATTTGACATTTCGTGTCTTAGATATTGCTGATTTATCAGTTGATGGCAGCTTCGCAACTGGTGGTGCTGTTTGTGCAATTTCTATTATTAATGGTATTCATCCACTACTTGCTATTCTATTAGCAACTTTATCTGGTTTTGCTGCTGGATTTATTACTGGATTTTTGCATACCAAATGTAAAATGCCTGCTATTCTTGCTGGAATTTTAACTCAACTTGCCCTTTATTCAATTAATTTAAGAATTATGGGTAAAAGTAATATCCCATTAATGCAATCATCTACTTTATTTAAAGATTTTGCTCAATTTATAAATATGACTCCAAATTGGATTACTATTATTATCGGTCTTATTTGTAGTGGACTGGTTGTTTTAGGAATCTACTGGTTCTTAGGAACTGAATTTGGCTCTTGCTTAAGAGCAACTGGTAATAATGAAAATATGGTGAGAGCAAGTGGTGTTAACACTGATACGACAAAATTGTTTGGGTTAATGTTAAGTAATGGATTGGTTGCCATGAGTGGCGCACTTGTCACTCAACAGCAAAGTGTCGCTGATGTTAAGATGGGGACTGGTGCTATTGTCATTGGCCTTGCATCTATTGTCATAGGTGAAGTTGTATTTGGAAAAAAGGCAGGCTTTAAATTGCGTTTGGTCTCTATTGTCGTAGGTTCAATTATATATCGTATTATTGTCGCAATCGTATTACAAATGGGATTGAATACTGATGATTTAAAACTCTTAACTGCTTTAATTGTTGCTATTGCATTAACGGTCCCAGTTATACTTGATAGAAGAAAACGTGTATCAATGTACAAAAAACTCACTGGAAAGGAGTTCAACAACAATGCTTAAATTGGAGAAAGTCACAAAATCATTCAATGTTGGGACTCCAAATGAAAAATGTGTCCTTAAACAAATAGATTTGATTCTAGATGAAGGCGACTTTGTTACTGTCATTGGTGGAAATGGTGCAGGTAAGAGTACCATGCTCAATATGATTGCAGGTGTTTATCCTATTGATTGTGGAATTATCACACTAGATGGTAAAGATATTTCACTTGATGCTGAGTTTGAACGTGCGAAATCAATTGGTCGTGTCTTTCAGGATCCTATGATGGGAACTGCTGCTGATATGCAGATTATTGAAAACTTAGCAATGGCTGCCCGTCGAGGACAAAGACGAACATTAAAATGGGGTGTTACAAAAAGTGAAAAGGAAAAATACTTTGAGGCAGTAAAATCTCTTGGATTAGGACTTGAAGAACGTCTCACAAGCAAAGTTGGCTTATTATCAGGTGGGCAAAGACAGGCATTAACACTTCTTATGGCTACTCTTAATCAGCCTAAACTTCTCTTGTTAGATGAACACACTGCTGCCTTGGATCCAGCTACAAGTGCTAAAGTATTAGCTATTACAAATAAAATTGTTACAGAACAAAACTTAACAACTTTAATGGTCACACATAATATGAAAGATGCAATTGATATTGGGAATCGATTAATTATGATGTATGATGGTCATATTATTTATGATGTGAAAGGTGAAGAGAAGAAAAACTTAGAGGTTGCTGATCTCTTAAAGAAGTTTGAAGAAGCAATTGGTGAAGAGTTTGTTAATGATAGAATGCTATTAGGTTAAAAAGTTACACTGAAGATTTGTATGTCTTCTCTGTAACTTTTTTTATCTCATTTAAAAATGGACTATTTTTTAATATAAAACAGTCCATTATTTTCCATAACACAATAAAATATATCTTTATAATTTTTGATACCCACAGCATGAAGTGAATCTAATAACCATGTTTCATCCTTACCCATTGTTTCTAGAATCTCATAATTAATTTCACCATCACTGATTAAAACATCGGGCATCATCACTTGACTTTGCTGCTTTGTAATAACTGATAAATTTCCATCTGTTTCTAATACAGCAAATTCTACTTCAGATAAAGATCCTACCCCTTCTTGTCTTAAATGATGACAAAGATCATCAATAGAATAGTTCAATGCTTTCATCTTATATTGATTTAATTGTCCTTGATAAACAATATAAGTTGGATGTCCTTCTAATATTTTTTTGACAGGCTTATACCTTAATGCAAAATAAGAACATAACTTATCAATAATAACAATAACTGCTGAAGCTAAAGCCCCTTCTAAGAATCCAATATTATCATCACCAATAGATATTGTCATTAACTCACTAATTAATAGGAAAACAATTAAGTCAGATACACTTAATTTACTCATTTCTTTCTTTCCTAAAAATCTTAATAATAATATTAAATAAAAATAAGTTCCAAAACACTCAATAAATATTTCTACATATTTCATAAAATAGCCTTCCCTTCATATAATATACAAGGAGGAAACCATGAAAAAAACAATACGTATCTATATCAATACTTTATTATTATTTCTTATTCCCTTTACACTTATCTCTCTTATTCTAGCCATTTTATCTTATTTCATGCAAATAAATGCAACTGTTCTTGAAATCATTATTCAGATTCTTTCTTATGCATTCTTATTACTCTCAGCCCTATACTTTACATCACAAATCAATCAGAAGAGAATTTCTCATTGTTTATGCTTAAGTTTAGTTTATTTTTTAGTAAGTTTATTGATTCATTTAGGGAACTTAAATTATATTCATTTGTTAATGAAATCTATTTTATTTATGGTAATTGGACTTTATAAGGAATTAAGAGATCGCCGTTTGAATGCATAAAAAAACAAGTTATTAACCAACTTGTTCATAAAACATAAAAACGATTACACTTAGTAATAAAAAAGCAGGTATGATGGCTGCCATGTAGGAAAGTGAATTTGTAAGAAGAGTTCCTAAACAGGCTCCAATGATAAAAAAGAAAATAACAATAAAGTACTGAAGACTCTTCAATAGAGTCTTTTTATTATGCGTTTGAAAATATTGATAAAGATGTTCTGTAGCACTTCTTAGATTACCAGTACACATAGTTGAAGCATAAGGATTTCCATTAAATTTCCTAAAACTCTCTACCTGTAAAGAACAAATAAAAGATATCATTATATTGCAAAACATATTGAAATCTTTTGGTAAAAATGCAACTATCAATATCACAATTGCTTCTATTATTAAAACTATCTGCCGCCAATGAATTTTAGGATGTTCAAAAAAATGATGCTTAATCATTTCAGCAATAACTATTCCTATAAAAAATGCCAAGATTGGCAAAGCATAATATAAAGCTTGTATAATGTGTCCTTCCATTATTTTAATTCCAAACAAAACCATATTTCCGGTCTGTGCATTCGCAAAAACTTGTCCTCTGCACACATAAGTATAGGCATCTAAATAGCCTCCAACAATTGCTAATAATAAGCCAACACGAATAGTATCTGACATTTGTTTTTTCATTTTATAACCCCCAAAAAGAAAAGATGATGTTGCCATCACCTTGATTAAGAAATATATTCAATCTTTAAAATTTTAACTTCATAAGGTTCAGCAACCCCAACAGAAACAATTTCATTGACTCCATGTTCCAGAATAGCTTTAGCAAGTGGTGATTCATTTGAGATTTTTCCATTAAGAGGATCTGTTTCAAATGTACCAACAATTGTAAAAGATTCTGGCTCTGCACCTTCTTCAGATAAATCTAAGATTGTTACAGTTGCTCCAGGTTTTGCAACAGCACTATCCATTTGTGATTCATCAATAATTTGTACATGCAATAACATTTGATCAATTTCTTTAATTCTTGATTCAATATGTGCCTGTTTATCTCTTGCAGAATCATAATCAGCATTTTCAGACAAGTCACCTTGTGAACGTGCTAATTGTAATTCTTCAATCACCTTTGGTCTTTCAATATTAATTAATTGTTCTCTTTCTTTTTTTAACTTTTCAACCCCACTTTGGGTTAATAATACTGCATCATGATCCATAATTATCCACCTCGCGAACTATACTATATCATAAAAATATCAAAAATACTAGCATTAATCAACGATACTTTTGATTTTTGTTATCAATAAATCGACAGCAACAATATTACTTCCACCCTCTGGAACAATAATATGAGCATACTTTTTAGAAGGTTCTATAAACTGTTCATGCATAGGTCTTACTGTTTCTAAATACTGTTTACAAACAGAATCAAGACTTCTTCCACGCTCTTCTATATCTCTTCTTAAACGTCTAATAAAACGAATATCACTATCAGTATCTACATATACCAAAATATCACACATATCACGAACAGCCTTTTCAGCCAGAACAAAAATACCTTCAAGAATGATAACATCTCTTCCTTCAATTGTTTCTGTTATATGACTTCTTGTATGTAATGTATAATCATATGTTGGTTTAAGAATTGTTTCTTTATTTTTTAATTTCTTTAAATGTTCTACTAATAGATCTGTATCAAAAGCAAATGGATGATCATAGTTGGTTTTTGTTCTTTCTTCAAAAACCATATGTGATTGATCCTTGTAGTAATCATCCTGCTTCATAATTTTAACTTTATGATGTCCTTGAAAACAATCATAAAGTTGATGAGCAATTGATGTTTTTCCAGAAGCACTTCCTCCTGCAATACCTATAATAACAGCCTGTTCTCTCATTTTGAAACCTTCCTTCCCATATCATTCACTTCTAATGGTAAATCAACATCAATATATAATATTTCCATAGGATGATTTGCCACTTCAATCAACTCTTTATCTTTATTATAAAGTTTTTGAACTGTAAAGAAAAGATTTGGATGATTTGGTGAGAATATTTCTATATGATCCCCTACTTTAAAATAATTTCTCTGTTCTATTTTCGCTTGTTTATTTTGCTTATCATATTCCAGAATACGCATAACAAACTCTTGGGTTGGGTGTTCATCACGCAAATTAAAGAGCTGTTCTTCATTACTTGGATGATCATAAAAGAAGCCATGGCACAAAGCTCGATTCGCAGCCTTCATTAATTCTTGACGATAACTTCCATCCTGAATAAACTGATCAGGATTTTCACAGTAAGCATCAATCAGTTTTCGATAAGTTGAAACAACAGTTGCTATATAATGTAAAGATTTCATACGACCTTCTATTTTAAATGAATTGACACCTAATTCTATTAACTCCCCAATATGATCAATTAATGACATATCTTTACTGGACATACTAAATGGCATATCCCCTTCTTGATTCATCAACTTCCCATTTTGATATAAATCATAATACCAGCGACATGACTGTGAACAACCACCACGATTTGCATCACGTCGACTGAGATAATTCGATAACATACATCTTCCAGAATAATGAATACACATGGCTCCATGAATAAAGTACTCAACATCAACAGGTGCATACTCCATAATCGTTTTTAAATCATCATATGTCACTTCACGTCCTAGTACAACGCGGTCCATTCCCATGCTCTTATAAAATTCAATTGCTTTTAAATTCAGCGTTGATAGTTGTGTTGAAACATGAACCTCTAAACTTAATTGCATATCTTTCGCTATCTTCATAATATATGGATCAGCAACAATAATAGCCGTTACACCAATAGCATCCAATGCCTGTAAATAATCCTGAATGCCTTCTAAATTATCCTGATGTAATATAATATTACAAGTGACATGAATGTGTGCCCCATATTGAGAAGCAAATTCAACTGCTTCTTTTATATCCTCCAATGTAAAATTAGAAGCTTGAGAACGCAAAGAGAATTCCTTACCACCAACAAAAACAGCATCTGCTCCATATATAATAGCAATCTTTAATTTCTCTAAATTACCAGCAGGAGCAAGCAACTCTGGCTTCTTTATAATTTTTCTCTTTCCATCAATGATTTGACTCACGTTTCTCATTATCTATCTTCCTCATATCTTCTAATTTATAAACTGTTTGATCAAATAAAAATCCTCTATCTAATGGTGTTTTTAATTGATATAAAAGTTTCATATATTCTTTAATATCTTTATCATATGTTCCATTTTGAAAACTCTTTAAAGCATCACTATATAATGAAGCTATCTCAACTGCTTCTTCCTCATTCATCATCAGTGTTTCAATATACAAATAATCAAAACCATGAATTTGATTCAATAAATCTAAAGTATATAATCTCGTCTCAGAAAAAATATGTGTTCCCATGGCATCTTCAAAAATATTAAAAACATAATCCGAATTTTTAGCCAACAACTTAAAATCATTATTCTGACTGATATCCAAATTCAAACCAGATGCTTCCTTATAATTAGATAATAATGCTCTTTTACTTGCGGCTATATATTCAACACCATGTCCCTGTAACATCACAGGAATATGAACTTCCTGAGCAATTTGACATTGTTCATCTAAAGGAATAACACGAGATAAAAAAGCACTCGTTACACCTTGCTCCTGTAACACATTAAGTGTCATCGCATTTGTATTTAATGTTTCAGGTGCATACATCATATCAAATGTATAACCTCTTTCTTTCACAATCTGCAAGACACCAAAATCCTGAAATATAATCCCCTGAATAGGAAGTTGACTGAGTTGCTCTATATAACTTTCAACTTCAGACATCGTATGTTGATCATATAAAGCATTCATCGCAACATAGAATATTTGTTCTGGATAATTTGCTATAATTTTTGTCATTTCATCTAATGAAAAAACATAGGGGCAATGAAAAGAGTATTTGCCACCTAATATAAAAGTGTCAATACCCATACTTATATAATCATATAATCTTTCTCGATTATTTAATGATAAAACTATCTTCATGTTTAATCCTTTCTTCTAATCACACAAATACCATCGCCTATTGGGTAATAGTCAACATCATAATCCTCATGATTAAAAATCCAATCTTTAAATCTTTTTATTTTCTTGACCAGTTGTTTTGTATTTCTATTCTTAATATGGTCAATATCAAAAATCATACCATGAAAATCTAAATTATCAACAATTATGATTCCATTTTGTTTCACAAAAGGTACATATTTTTCAAAAAACTTCTGATACTGAGCTTTCGCTGCATCAATAAAAAGGCAATCATAAGGATCATGATGTAATTTTGCTGTGTCAAAAGTTAAGGCATCATCTAGAAATATTGAAATCTGAGAATCTAAATGGTATTTATGAATATTTGATACTGCTTCCTGATATCTTTCTTCATTTAATTCTATTGTATCAACTTTTAAATCATCAACATGAGTTACCATCATCATTGATGAATAACCTATTGCTGAACCAATCTCTAAACAGGAAGTTGCTTTCATTTCAATTAACTGAGAAATTAAAAAGAGTATTCCCTCTTTTTGCATGATGGGAATATTTCTTTTTAAAGCATCTTGTTCGATATGCTCAAAATCTATTAATCTAACCATAAACCTGCATCCTTTGTTTCTTTCACTTTTTGCATATGTTCTTTATATGTCTTTGTATAAACAACAACTGTCTTCGATTTATCTTTAGCATCTTTTTTTGCAAAGAAATAAACATAATCATGTTTTTTATAATTTATACATGCTTCCATAGTTGTGATAGGAACAGTACTTATCGGACCTACTGGCAACCCAGTATATTTATAAGTATTGTATCGAGAATCAATTTCTAAATGTGAATAAGAAACATCCACCCCTGTTCTTTGCCATGCATAATTGACTGTAATGTCACTTTGTAAAAGCATTCCTTTTTTTAGGCGATTCATGAATACACCAGCAATCATTGGACGATCCGTTTCACCTTGGCCAGATTCCCTTTCTACAACAGAAGCAAATGTTAGAAATTGATGCGGTGTCCAGTTTAGTGCCTTTATTTTATCTTTGTAAGGTGTTAATTTTTTATCCATCATATCTAATGCAAGTTTTGTAACACTCTCTACTGTTGGCTTATCATCAGTTACATAATATGTTTCTGGATACAGATAACCCTCTAAAGGATACAATAAGTTTTTATTGAGTATACTATTATCTATAAACCAGTAATCATTGATCAATGATTTTAAATAATCCTGTTTTGACCATGCCTTAATAATATCATCATCAGATATATTAAGTATTTCAGAAAATGATTTAGCGACTTCTGGAATTGTATTGCCTTCCTTAATTGTCAATTTTGATTTTAAAACATATTTAAAATCAGGATTTTCAATAATACCAAAAATCTCTGATAAAGACATGTTTTTATGGAAAATATATGTATTGGCTTGAAGATTATCAAAATGATTAAACTTCAAAAAAAGTTTACCACAAAATTTATTATTAACCAATCCAGCCTCATCCAATGCTTCCAACATTTGTGAAGCACTTGTACCAGATTCTATTTTAACAATAACCTCTTCATCTTTAGAAGACACTGCAGAAATACCATGATTATAAAAGAGGATAGAACCAATCAATGCAATTCCTACAACAGCTCCTATAATAATTAAAATGATTTTTTTATTTTTCATAAATCGTCCTCCATCTTTATTATAAGTGATTTTACAAGAATTATCAATAAAACATACTTTTTTACATGATTCTCAATATTATTTGATATATTTATTAACCTAATAAACAATGAAAAACAATAATTTTTAAAAGATGACTATATTAACTTTTTCATACTAATCTGTAAAACATATATCTTAAAACTTGGTTGATATGATATCTTTCTCAATTATTAAATTAACCCAATGATAAAAAATTTATAAGATTTAACTACAATTCAATAAAAGAATTGTTTTTTCTGCATAATCAATAGTCAATACAAGAAAAGCAATTATTTCCAATAATTTCACTGGTCTATGTTCACAATGGTCTAGCTCCAGTCTTATGTATTTGATACGAAATTATCTCCATATCTCTCTTTTTTTCTGACTCTTCCAAACTTTTAATAAAAAATAAAAAAGAGTTTTCACTCTTTTATAATCCTCTACCTTCAATTAAACAAACAGGCTCACCAACCATATAACTAAAATGTGTCTCATAAAGAACACCTTTGGATTCATTCCTTTTTAATTCAAATGATTCTAATGTTCCACCTAATTGTGAAGCAACAACAAGCCAACGATCATTAACCAAAATCATTGCACGAGGTTTTTCATCAGTATCTAAATATTCTATATATGTTAATTTCCCTGTTGAAGAATCAACTTCAAATGCTGCTACTGAATCATGTCCACGATTTGAGACAAACAAATAGTCACCTTTTTCACTAATAACAATATCTCCAGCTAAACTTTCTTTCGTATACTCATCTTTTGGATATGTATCAATTTCTTGTATAAAAGTAA
>ERZ839767.5719-NODE-5719-length-10830-cov-2.921392_pt1 | contig 10830 bp, 8 predicted proteins | sample MGYA00519879_ERZ839767 | MGnify/ENA primary metagenome ERZ839767 (study PRJEB31850, sample SAMEA3708852) | human gut metagenome | biome: human gut; feature: human-associated habitat; material: faeces | place: China | collected 2014 ...
GAAATCGAACGTATAGGCCACACCGATAGTAGGACCGTGATAGCCGTTGCACCAGGTAACATAATAGCGGTCTTCGATAAAGCACACGCGCGGGTCGTAGCCATACACCCATGTACCGATTTCCTCATCATCGCATTGGAACTTCAACGGCTCTTCCTTAATGTTCCAGTTTATGGCATCTTTACTGAACCCTACGTGCAGCCGCATGCGACGGTTAGTATCGTCGCAACGGAATACTCCTGCAAACCCGTCGCCGAAAGGTACTACCGCACTGTTGAAAATACTGTTGGAAGTGGGAAGTAAATCACGCGGAATAATGGGGTTTGCCACACTGCGCCATAATACGTCCTTGCATCCTGCCGGACGTTCTTCCCAAGGAATAATAACTTTGTTACTCATACTCATTTCATTTTCTATGTAATAACACGAAATTAAATCTATCTATAATTACTTATATAATCTGTCATAGAAACCGGGAATGTACGGGAAGCCGGCATCAATCGAAACCACTATCCGGAACACGTCCCGCCAATGTTTTTCCACCGACTATGTGGCCGCTCCGCCTTTTACCTCATCGGCATACGTAAACGGTACGAACCAGGTAATGAGGAATGCCGGAATAGTGGCGAACAGGGTGAAGATGAAGAAATTCTCATACCCCAGAAAATCGCTCACGTATCCGCTGATTGTTCCCGGAAGCATCACACCCAGATTCATGATACCGGAAGCGAAGGCATAGTGCGCCATCTGGTGCTTGCCCGGAGCTACCTGTTGCATCATAAACAGCGAAAGCCCCACAAAGCCGAAGCCGTAACCGAAATACTCCAGCACGATGGCACTGCCAATCAGCATGCCGCTCTCCGGCTGATATATCGCCAGCAGGGTATATGCCACAAAAGGCAGGTTAAAGATGCAGCACAGGGAGAACAGCGTTTTCCGCAGTCCGCGGTGCGATATGTAATAACCGGCCAGCAAAGAGCCCAGCACAAAGGCGGCAGCTCCGTAAGTGCCGTAATACAACCCTATCTCCTGCTCATTCAGTCCCAAGCCGCCTGCCGAACGTTCCGCCTTCAAGAAAAGGGGAACAATCTTCATGACGAAACCCTCGGCAAGGCGATAGAGAATGATAAAGGCAATATAATACCCTATATGACGTTTCTGAAAGAAATCCCTGATTACGCTCCGCAACTTCTCCAGCGTTTCGGCAGCCGACTTGGTTTCGGCAGCCGCAGCACCGCCCGAAGGCAGCATACGCCAATGGTATATTGCCAGCAATATCATCACGGCAGCCATTACCAGCATTACACACATCCAAGCCTGGACAGTTGCCTCATGACGCACTGCATCCGTGGCACCGGGCACTCCGCCGAAGTATTTCAGCAGCCACCCAGCCAGCCATACCAAACCGCCGGACGCCACAATCTTGGCGATGTTATAGAAAGCTCCCTGCCAGCCGATGTACTTTGCCTGTTCCTGCTTATTCAGCTCGGACATGTACACGCCGTCCGTAGCCACATCGTGCGTAGCGCCGCTGAAAGCGATAACCGCCAGCAAAAAAATGGAAAGAGCAAAAAAGAACGGAAGATTCAGTGCAAAGGCGACCAGTGCGAACCCCGCTCCCGTAACCAACTGCGTCAGTACCACGAAGAATTTCTTCGTCTTGAACATCTCGAGAAAAGGACTCCAAAGAAACTTCAACGTCCAGGGAAGCATTATCAGTGAGGTCCACAAAGCTATTTGGGCATCACCCACTCCCAGCCCCTTGAACATAAGTACGGAAACCATGTTCAGCACTACAAAGGGAAGCCCCATGGCGAAATAAACGGTTGGAATCCAAGATATCGGATTATGATAATTCCGGCTCATATATGTTTCGTTGCTATCGGTACTTTCTATTTCCGTAACTCATTATCCGGCATCAGCGGTTCCGCTCCCATAGTCAGCTCCAGCGTACCGCCGTTTACGATGTCTTGATGGTTGAAGAAAGGAGCGGCAAGTTCTTCCCCGTTCAGGATAATCTTCCGGACATACTTATTATCACGACTGTTATTATGGGCTATAATGGTAAAGGTGTTGCCATTCTGCAAACGGATGGCGGCCTCATCAAACAGCGGACGCCCGATGGAATACACCGGTTTTCCAGGGCAAACCTGGTAGAATCCCATAGCATTCAGCACGTACCATGCCGACATCTGTCCGCAGTCTTCATTGCCGGAAAGGCCATTGGGCTCGTTGAAGTAAAGCGTATGCAGCACACTGTCCACCAACGCCTGTGTCTTGTACGGCTGTCCCACATAGTTATAAAGGTGAGCAATATGGTGGCTCGGCTCGTTGCCGTGTGCATACTGTCCTATCAGTCCGGAAATATCTACCGATACCGACTCGCCCTCTAAGGAAGAATCTGCCACGAACAGAGAATCGAGCTTACCGATGAATGCGTCACGGCCACCCATGAGTTCCACCAGACCATCTACATCGTGCGGTACGAACCAAGTCCATTGCCAGGCAGTGCCTTCACAATAATCATCGTTGCGGTGAGTGGAAGCACGAGGATTGAAAGGCGTACGCCAATTGCCCTCGCTATCAAGCCCGCGCATAAAACGGGTAGACGGATCGAAATATACCTTATAGCCCTCTGCAAAAGCCGCGTACTTAGTCCGGTTCGGTTCATCGCCCATTGCTTCAGCCAACTGTGAGATGCACCAGTCGTCATAAGCATATTCCAACGCCTTGGCTACCGATTCATTGTCTTTGTCACAGGGAACATAGCCTATTTTATTCTTCCAGTATTTGGCCTGCGGCATCAAATGCGGCAATACACGGGGGTGAGTAATAATGCCCGTCGTATCGTATTCCGCCGTGCGGAGACAGGCACGGTAGGCTTCCTTCACATCAAAATTACGATATCCTTTGGCGTAAGAGTCGGCAATCAGAGAAGCTGCATGGTAGCCAATCATCGTTCCCGTATAGTTTCCGGCAAGCTCCCACATCGGAAATACACCGCCTTCTTTCTCTTTCTGGATCAAAGAGCGGATAAAGGCTTCATTCAGTTCAGGATCTATAATTGTCATCAAAGGATGATAAGCACGGAAAGTATCCCACAAGGAGAATATCGTGTACACAGGTTCGTCCACACTGCCCTGATGCGGCTTCAAATCCATACCGAAATAACGTCCGTCGGCATCCGTAAAGAGATTGGGCTGCAAACCGGTGTGATAAAGGGCTGTATAAAACATCGTACGCTGGTCGGCATTCTGCGTACGGATATCTATTTTGGACAGATAGTCATTCCATGCCTGACGTGCTGCACTCCGCACTCCGTCAAAATCCCATCCGGGTATTTCGGCCTCCACATTCTTACGCGCTCCGTCCATATCGACAGCCGAAACACCCACTTTCACCAATACCTCTTCATTCTGTGCCGTAGGGAACTGCAACAGAACTTTAGCGGTGGGCAAAAGCGGACCGCCTTCTTCCAATGCCACAGAATCCGTCACCAATGTATAGGTAAACGGCTTGGAGAACTTGGCATAGAAGTTGATATACTGGTCGAATGCCCAATATACCGTTTTTTTATGTCCGCGGATTTCAGTATCACTGATTACTTCTATTTTCATTTCCTCATTTGTCTGACGCTCGATACTGTAATCAAAGTCCAGAATGAAACCGGCATCTTCGGCTTCCGGAAAGGTATAACGGTGAATGGCGGCACGCTTTGTCGCAGTGAGTTCCGCCTTTACGTTATAGCGTTCCAGCAAGACGGAATAATATCCGGGTTGCGCCACTTCATTATCGTGCGAGAAAGCCGAACAGTACGCCATTTGCTGACTCTTCGCCCCCATCGGATGATACTCCTGTTTCCCTACAGTAGGCATCAGCAGTACATCACCGTAGTCCGCACATCCTGTTCCGCTGACATGGGTATGCGAGAAACCGTTGATGGTAGTATCCTCGTAATAGTATCCGGAACAAGCGTCCCATTCATAGATACGTGTATCGGGACTGGGTTGAATCATCCCATTAGGAACAACCGCACCCGGATATGTATGTCCATGTCCGCCTGTCCCGATAAAGGGATTTACATAAGAGGCATAGTCCTGCTCTGCCTGCGTACAGCTAAAGACAGTACCCAGCAACAGGAGTCCGCCCAGCAATATGGAATTAGATTTCAAGTTTGTTTTCATATTCTTTGGTATTACATTAGGATTATCAAATCGGCATAAAGCTGACAGCCTGTCCCCCACCTTTTGCCATGACAATGGTCAGGGTATCATCGGACGTCACCTGTTTCTCTATGATTTCGTAAGATTCCGGATTGGTCTCCCAATCGGCATCTTTTCCGTCGGCATAGATAACGGCTGCATAAGTTTTTCCTTTTTCCAGAAAATCCAGTTTCACATCTATGCTGCGCGCCTCTTCATCGGTTGCCGCCCCCAGAAAATATTTATCTTTTGCCTTACGTACTATTGCCACGTATTCACCCGGTTCGCCGGCAAGCGCCTCCGACCAGTCACAGTCTGCATCAAAATCACGGAAGAAACGGAAAGCGGGATGGCCTTCATAGTTTTCAATCATGTCGGCAGCCATCTGCAAAGGAGAGTAAAGTATCACCCAATTGGCTATCTGCTTGGCAAGCGTGGTATTGATACGGCAATCCTTACTGTCTTTCATATTCCACTTTTTCCGGTCGGGATTGTTTTTGGCACGCTTGTACAGCACATCAAAGATACCCGGCGTATAGTCCATCGGACCACCCAGCAAACGGGTAAACGGCAACATCACATGATGTTCCGGCGGATTACCTTCGCTCCAGGCATTCCACTCCATGCCGCGGGCGCCTTCGCGGGTCATCATGTTGGGATAGGTACGACGTATACCGGTATCCTTTATCGGCTCATGCACATCGAGGGTAGTACGATACTTGGCAGCCGTTTTCACGACATTACGGTAATGCCGCACATTGAACTGTCCGTGGTGGTTGTGACCGTTAGGAAGACCACCGGCATACCCGGTCTTTACGCTATGGATACCCAAATCGGCATACCATTCATAAGCCTTATCCAACTGATTTTCGTAATTACAGATATTTCCTCCCGTTTCATGATGACCGATAATCTCAACACCCTTCTTCCGGGCATAGGCTGCTATTTCCTTTATATCGAAATCGGCATACGGTTTGGTATAATCGAAGTTCTGCGTTCCGCCCCAGTTCTCCCAACCTTCATTCCAGCCTTCGAACATAACGGCTTCGATGTTGTTGGCTGCGGCAAAATCAATATAACGTTTTGCATTTTCGGTAGTGGCGCCGTGGCGGTCGTTTATCACCCAGCTCTCCACACCCAGATGCATACCCCACCATATACCTACATACTTCATCGGGCGAATCCAGTCGGTAGACTCCAAAACGCAGGGTTCGTTCAAGTTCAGGATAAGTGCTGAATTTATCAGTCCCACAGCTTTCGAAGCTATCTGTACAGTACGCCAGGGCGTATTGAAACTGCCGCCTTCTATCTTAGCCTTAATGCCGTCGGGCCATGGAGCCAACTCGGATTTGAATCCGCAGCCGCCGGTATTTTGAAAAGTCATTTCAGGAAAGTCCGTCAATGCGGCTTCGTGAATACTGGCGTAAGTCTTACCTACCTTAAAGGTCATCGGAGTGTTTGCGTTATCAGTCTTGCTGAGCGGCTGTGTACGAACCTCCTTCCGCAAAGACGTCCGGTAACAGCTCATATGTTTCGTAGTTGGCAGGAATAGACCAGGAAATTCCATCCTGCGCCATATTGAAAGAGGTAAGTTCGTCCGTAACAAAGATGCTGTCTACTCCGGCAACTTCATACTCGTACCGGAAACCGACTCCGTCGTCAAATACCCGAAAGCGAAGGGTCAGTTTCGTATCCGCCTCATCAGACAGACAAACCGCCATTTCATTATAATGGTTACGGATACTCTTATTCTCTCCCCAAGGTTGTGTCCATGTCTCGTCCGCAGCGGAAAACTCCGTACCGACAACTTTCATACCCTCCGAAAGATTCACACCCTTTCCGGCAAGGAATCCCAAAACAGAAGGGGCTACAAAAGCCGTATCATCCACATCTATCCGATACGTCATGCGGTTGTGGTCATCCAATGCAAACTGAAGGCGGATATGACCATCAGGCGAAACGACTTCTGTCGGTTTGGGAGTACATCCGCATATTACAAGCAGCAGACTGACAATCCATAATATTGTTTTCATGTTTTTCCGGTAATCTTTTATTGTGTAATGGTACAAAAAACATGCAGCTACCTACGCTTTTCCTTAGAAAACGAATACGGATAATCTTCCGCACGGACACCTCGCTGCAGGTTGGGCTTATCGCCCATTTCGAATTTCAGCGTACCGCCTTTCAGCAAGTCTCCGTGGCGCAGATAGTTTTTGGTATATTCATTTCCGTCGACCTGAAGAGACTGTATATAGACATTCTGCGCACTGTTGTTTCCGGCATCGATCGTCAGCGAGTTTCCGTTTTCAAAATGCAGAACGGCTTTCTTGAACAAGGGAGCGCCCAATACATATTCGTCCGTACCCGGACAAACCGGATAGAAGCCTAATGCGGAGAATACATACCATGCCGAAGTCTGCCCGTTGTCTTCATCCCCGCAATAACCGTCCGGACCGGGTGTGTACATGCGGTTCATCACCTGACGCAGCCAATATTGCGCTTTCCAGGGTTGTCCGATGTAGTTATAGAGATAAATCATGTGCTGTATAGGCTGGTTACCATGTGCGTAATTGCCCATATTCATTACAGTCATTTCACGTATTTCATGGATGACTTGTCCGTAGTAGCTGTCATCGAATACAGGCGGAACAATAAATACGGAATCGAGCATATTGGCAAATACCTTTTCGCCCCCCATCAAATCGACCAATCCTTGCGGGTCGTGGAATACCGACCAGGAGTAGTGCCAACTGTTTCCTTCGGTAAAGGCATCCCCCCACTTCAACGGTGAGAACGGTGTCTGGAACTTACCGTCTTTATTACGCCCGCGCATCAACAGACTTTCCTTATCAAAAATATTACGGTAGTTCATGGCACGCTTTGCAAACAACTCCTGCTCCTTTTTCGGACGGTTCAAAGCTTTGGCAAGCTTATAGATGCACCAGTCGTCATAAGCATATTCCAGCGTACGGGCGGCATTCTCGTTAATCTTCACATCATAAGGAACATATCCCAACTTGTTGTAATATTCATAGCCCAAACGTCCGGTAGATGATATTTCCGGATGTACATGCTCCGTTCCGTAAAGCAGCCCTTCATACATAGTCTTTACATCTTCTACCTTAACACCCTTCAAATAGGCATCGACCAAAACGGAAGCCGAATTATTGCCGATCATGCAGCCACGGTGTCCCGGACTCGCCCATTCGGGAAAGAAACCACTTTCCTTGTAAGTATTGACCAGTCCTTCCTGAATTTCCCTGTTTACCGACGGATACATCAGATTAAGGAAAGGAAACAGACAACGGAATGTATCCCAGAAACCCGTATCGGTGTACATATAGCCGGGAAGCACTTCCCCATTATAGGGGCTGTAGTGAATGGGAGCACCCTGCTTGTCCAACTCGTAAAAAGCACGGGGGAAAAGCAGCGAGCGGTACAGGCAGGAATAGAAAGTGCGGTATTGGTCGAGGTTTCCGCCCTCCACTTCAATCTTGCCCAACACATTGTTCCAAGCATCACGTCCTTTCTGCACCAGCGTGTCAAAACTGTCCGTACCCAATTCGAGCAAGTTCCGCTCAGCCTGTTCGTAGCTGACAAAAGAAGAAGCAACACGTGCATGCACAATCTCGCCTTTCTTCGTCTTAAATCCGATAATCGCACCTGCATGGGCAGCTTGCTGCTCTTTCTGCGATTCCTGAATTACACTGTCTTTAACAGAAGCGGTATATGTAAAAGGTTTGTCGAACTCTACAATAAAGTAGTTTCTGAAATTCTGCGGTACACCGCCGCTGTTACGGGTGGAATATCCGATGATCCGGTTCTTTTCCGGTACAATCCTGATATAGGAACCGCGGTCGAAAGCATCTACCACCACATAGGAATGTTCATTTTCCGGAAATGTGAAACGGAACAGCACGGCACGTTCGGTAGGAGTAAACTCCGTCACCACATCGTGCTCCGCCAGATATACCTTATAATAATGCGGCAACGCAACCTCACCTTTATGCGAGAACCAGCTTGCACGTTTGTCCTCATCGAAAACAGGTTGCCCGGTAACAGGCATAATGGAGAATTGCCCGTAATCGTTTATCCATGGACTGGGCTGGTGCGTCTGCTTGAAGCCTCGGATTTTATTGGCCGTATAGACATATTGCCAGCCATCCCCCATTTTTCCGGTTTGCGGTGTCCAAAAATTCATTCCCCACGGACGCGCAATGGCGGGATAGGTGTTTCCGGTAGAAAGCTCGAATGTGGATTGAGTACCCACCAAAGGATTTACATACTGTACCCAATCCTTAGCCTTTATGCTCGTAAAACAGCATAAAAAGGCAAATGCCAATAAAAGTTTTTTCATAATATTTGAATTTCAGATTATCAATAAACAAAACAAGCCTGTTCTATTTGGATTTGGAAGAAGATATAAAAACGTTTTCGCCTATTACCTTGTATTTGATACCGATGGAATTCTTTATCAAATCCAATGTGGCAGCTACGTTTTCTTTCTTCTTCAACGGTCCGGAATATGTTCTTTCAATGTCCACATCCGGTGCTATAATGATTTTCACGTTATAGGCTCTCTCCAAAATCTTGCAAAGCGTGCGTATGTCCGTCTGATTTAAATCGAATGCCGTATCATGCCAGCCCTCTATACCCGGTTCTGCAGGTTTCACCGTCAGTCGTCGGGTCATTCCGTCCAATTCGGCCTGTTGCCCCGGCGAAAGCACTATCATGCCTTCACCATGATTGCCCTTTACTTCTACCTCACCTTTCAATAAGGTGGCTACCGCCCTTTGTCCGTTTTCCCCGGACTTCAAATTAAAGGTTGTTCCCAATACCCTCACTTGCATGGCATGGCTTTGTACGATAAAAGGCTTGGCTGTATTTCTCTTCACATCAAAGAAACCTTCTCCGTTCAGATACACATGTCTCTTGCCACCTTCAAAATTACGGGGATATTGCAAAATCGTGTTTTTATTCAACCATACTTTGGTTCCATCCGGAAGCATCAGCTCCTTTATGGTTTCATTGGCCGTAACAGTGACCAAAGATTCGGAACTACGGCTACCCGCCTGATAGAACCAGTAGCCCATACCTCCTATAAAAAAAGCACCGACTGCGATAGCTGCATATTGCATCCACCGGTGAAACAGTGTACGCTTCAACTTACGCTCCCGCTCCTCTCCGAGCCTTTGCGACAATTGTTTTTCAGCCTTCGCAAGGAGTGCTTCCTCAGAAGCCGCATCGGATTTTCCCAAATGGTACAGTTCCTCTAATGTAAATAATTCATGAGCATTCTCTTCCGACTCCTCCAACCAGACATTCAACGAGCGAAGTTCCTCTTCCGAACATTCACCCGCTAAAAACTTTACTATTATTTTTTCATCCAATTTGCCCATTTTCCTGTTCATGTTACAATATTAGAACAACCTTATCTCCAAAAACACTTACTAATCCAACCGATAATTAAAGAAAAAATGTCTATTTGTACATCGGAGTGGCAACCTTTCGGTTACCATCCGGTACGTTCATACTGCTTTCCGCTCCACCTTTCATACACCAAATCGGCATAACGCTGCGGGGTACATTCCTCAATGCTTGGAGCCACAGCATCCGAAGGGATATAAGGCTCCACAGCCTGGTCGGTAGCATAGGTAGAATACTCATCATCAAAGTCTATGCCGTCAAATCCATAAATATCGATATACGCTTTCAAATCCTTTGCAAAGGCGCGGGCGGCATCTTTCGAAAGACTACGCATACCGGCAGCAGTGTGGTCTCCCAAGATAGAGAGATGAACTCTTATGCCTTTTGCCTGTAACGGGCGTACAGTCTGCTCGATATTATCAAGTACAAATCTGGTTTGCTCGTTACACGAAACATAAGGAACATCATCCGCGCTCAAACGGATATTGGCTGCAAATACACTGGCTATGTCAAAGAAAGGAGACTTATCGCTCTTCATCGTGTACTCACCCGCATTCAACATACTTTCACGATTGACTTCCACATAACATAAATTCTTTACCTTGCGTCCCGCATTGACTTCCGGCATGGCTGCAAGCGGTTTTACCAAATAAATAAAGGCCTTGTTGTCCGTATGTTTTTCCGTTCCCGCAGTAGCTACTGCCGATACAGCCACAGCATAGGTAGCCCCTTCCATTCCACCCGGCAGTATATCCAGTGCAAGTGTGGCAGACTTACTTTTACCGGCTTCAACAACCACGTTGCCATTGTTTTCCAGCAACAGTTTGTCTGCTGGATACATCGTATACCCCGTACCATTCAACTGGTTATAAGCATCCAATATCCTGGAATCCAGTTTGAAAGTAACGGCAACCTCCTGTTCTGCCGGTTCACTCAATTCAAAAAACAAATGTCCCGTAGCTTTTTATCTCCTCTGAGCGCAATGGGAGTCAACATTTTTGCACCGGCGGCAGACTTCACTTCCCCGAAAATCGCTCCGGGATTTTCCGTAGTCTGTTTTCTGCCATTACCCGCTTCGGAACAACCGGAATTCAATATCATTGAGACAGCATTAAAACCCCTGCCGATATAAGCGTTTCTATTTTCATATATCTCAGAGTCTTTGTCTTATTCTTGAGCAGGCTTGTCATTTTGAGCAGGT
>ERZ839767.5729-NODE-5729-length-10808-cov-7.757184_pt1 | contig 10808 bp, 2 predicted proteins | sample MGYA00519879_ERZ839767 | MGnify/ENA primary metagenome ERZ839767 (study PRJEB31850, sample SAMEA3708852) | human gut metagenome | biome: human gut; feature: human-associated habitat; material: faeces | place: China | collected 2014 ...
AGATAAAAAAGATCTTCAGCCAAACCGATAGATTCTGAAAAGAACAAGGTTTGCCTGAAGATTTTTTATGGCTCTGAATTGTTACAAATTTTCTCAGAACCGCAGTTCCCTGCACCGGTTCAGGCATGCAAAGATTTCCTGCCGTCTCGGCCGTGCCAGGTCGCTGGGTCTTCCAGGAGCGAGAAGCGAAGAGAGGCCTTTTTCATCCATCTGTTTTTCCACCTGCACCAGTGTTTTTCTTCCGTCCATCTTGTGCTCCGCTGCTTCTAAAAGAAGCGCAGCCAGCCCGTTCAGCTGTTCACTGTCCGTGAGCTGTTCCACGGCGCGCAGATCCGTCAGAGATTTGTTGATGAGGATGGATTCCCGTCCCATCACTTTGACTTTCGTGCGGTCACTTCCCGTCAGGCCTTTACCCGGCTGCGGGCAGCGATGGAAGGCTGGAACGGAAAAAGGGCGTACGGAGGCAGTAAACGGCGGAAATTCCGCGGCTGTGGTTTTTGCGCGATCCGTAATGTCATAAGGAACGTATTCTTTCATCTGAATGACAGTGTCTGCCACGTGGAAGTAAGAACCGGAGCTTCCGGCAACAAGAATGGACGAGATCCCGAGCTTCTCATACAGATCCCTTACGCGGCTGATAAACGGTGTGATCGGTTCCTCGCTGTCGGCAACGACGCGCTGCATCAGCTCATCCCGCACCATAAAGTTTGTGGCGGAGGTATCCTCGTCGATCAGAAACAGGCTTGTACCGGCCTCAATGCCTTCAATGACATTGGCAGCCTGCGAGGTGCTGCCGCTGGCGTCTGCGGTCGAGAAGGAAGTGGTGTCGCTCTTTCCAGGCAGATCATGGATGAAGAGGGAGATATCGACATTGCTGATGCTGTGGGAGTCCTCTGAGCGGAGTTTTACGGCACTCGCATCGGTGATGACATATTCGCGTCCATCCCCGGCGATATGGTTGTACACGCCGCGCTCCAGCGCCTGCAGCAGGGTGGACTTTCCGTGGAAACCTCCGCCGACAATCAGTGTAACACCCAGCGGAATGCCCATGCCGGAAATAGATCCGCGGTTCGGGAGATCGAGGGTGACGCGTAAGGATTCCGGCGAGACAAACGGAACGGCGTGTTTCATCGGCAGGTCAGAGACACCGGTCTCACGTGGGAGAATGGAGCCGTCGGCGATGAAGGCGGTGAGTCCTTTTTCTTTTAATGCGGCGCGGATCGCCTGCTGATCTTCACAGAGACGGGCGACACCGGCGCATGCTTTCGGATCCAGACTGCGGTACAGAAGCGATTTTTCCACGCAGCCCGGTAACAGAACTCGGGGTCAGGTACTATTAGACCATTATAATTTTTTGAACAAATAAGATAGAAAACATATAAAGTACAGAACGGATATTCGATTTGTTCTGTACTTTTTTATTGAATTTATATTTAACTGTCAAACTTCCGAGCAGTAACGAGCGTGGTAACAAATTGTTGCAGAATACAAGGAATGCTTGCATTTTTGAGACGCGATGGGTAAAATAGAGAACATAGATAGCACAAAAGAGTGGAGATTAAAATGAAGAAAAAAACAGGAAAACGGATCCGGTGTGGCAGTCATGCCGGAGCGATTTTTGTTCTGGGAGTGCTGATCCTTCTCGTGGGCGGAAGCTTCGCGGCGTACACTAATTTTCAGAGCGTAAAGCGTGTCGTGTCAACAGGAACACAGAGCGATACAATGTTTGGTTCGAATTATCTGTCACTGATAAGACTGACGGATGAAAATCCTCCGGTAAAACGGATTTCACTCGTAGAAAGCGACAATTACTATACCATTATGGTAATCGTGTGCAATTATGTGTGGGGCGATGAGACTCTTTATAACCCGAAGAACATTACCTACACAGTCAGTGCAGTCCTGACTGCCACAGACGGCGGAGAAAACCTTCCGGATGGAATTAAAGAAATCACGATGAGCGGGAATAGTTTTGATACGAATGGAACATGTACCCTGAAAGACCAGAAACTGGCAGCGGGAAAAGCAGAAAAAAATAGTTATTCCTTCCGGATTCCAAAAGCGTTGAAAGACAAGATCAAAATCCAGATAACGGCGGAACCGGATTCCAGTTCGGCAGACGCGGTCAATTCACAGAAACTGGCAGCAATTCTTTCGTTTGCAGATTACAAAGTGACAAAAAACTGGACAGGAAAATTCCTTGATTCAACAATTAACAAGAGCCCATTGGATTACGATGCATTCAATTATGAAATATCAGGAAATGGAGAAGGAAAGGTGGCGGTCACCTGGGATGATAAGCTGCAGCTGAGCAGCTGGACTGTAATAGGCGGGAAGAATACCACGGTCCCGGAGCAGGGGAAGCATTCGTATGTATTTGATGTGGACGCTTCGACAACCGCGATCCAGTTCCAGTTTTACAGAAACCCGGACAAACCGTTAGAGGAGAAAGAGAATAACTGGATTTCTTTTGGAAGTCTTGTTACTGTTTCCTATCAGGAAAAGAAAGCAGAAGGGGCAGAGTGAGTTAGAAAAATGAGTGGATTATAAGGTCTCCTACTATTTTTACAGGCAGGATAGGATTGATGAAAATGAGAGTACGTAAAAAGATAAACTGGATGAAGCGTATGGTAGCGGCCGGAATGGCAGTCTGCATGGTACTGACGACACCGGCATCGGCACTGGCAGGGGCAGGAGAAGGCACGGGAACGCAGACATATCGGAAGAAGCAGCGGGCGAATCCATTCTGGATACCGGGACAGGCTCTGTGGATGCAGGGGAAGATGGCGGAACCGGAGGACAGACGGAAAGTACAGAGCCGAGCGGGACAAAAACCTGGACAGACAGCGCGGAACCATCAGAAAAGGACGGCGAGACAGAAGAGACAGGGTCTGCAGAAAAAGACAGCGAGACAGAAGAGACAGAATCTGCGGAACAAGGCAGCGAGACAGAAAAAACAGGATCAGTAGAAAAGGAAACACAGCAGGACAGCACAGATTCCGCAGAGAGCAGCAGCCAGATAGACGACACAGCAGCGTCAGAAAGTGCAGAGCAGAAACCAGAGTCCACGTCTGCAGAAAACGAAGGCCAGAACCGGCAGGACGGCAGCGGTGCGGAAAACCAGGCAGATGCCGCATCCGTAGCGGCGGATGCGGGAAATCAGACTCCGACGCTGACACTTGAGAAAGCGGCTCAACTTGCTCAAGATGATGAAGCTGCAAAAGACAAATTAAAAGTTGATGCAAATACCGTGACAATAACGGTAACAGATGGAATCGGATTAATCCTGTTATCCAATGTGAAGCCTTCCGAATATAAAAAGTATACAATAAACCTGGTTACAACTTCAGGATGGGATCTTACGGGAACGGCAGAGATTAAAGGGCAGACTTATAGCTTTCTGGGACTGGGTGATGATGCCGATCCGTATGAAGGAAAATTTGAATTTGATAAAAAAACAGTAGCAGAAAATTTCTCAATAACCACGACGAAAGCACTGTTTCATGCGCTTTCAACGAAAGCAGATCTGGATCCGATTTCCTTTAGCATTTCAGGGACTTTTTCCACCACCACGAAACCACTTTTGGCAGAAAAACTGAAATATAGTGAAGATCGTAAAAAATTAACTTCAACGGTTGTACTTAGCAATTTGAATTCTGATAGGATACAAGAAGCAGCAATCGGCGGTTTGATTGGCACGATGGAAGAAGGCAGCAGTGCAGAGATAACTTTTACAAATAATTTCTCAAACTCATTGAAAGTCAGCGGAGAGAGTCATACAGGTTTATTCTGTAATACAATGGAACCGGGCGCATCCCTGACTGCGACTTTTAAGAATAATACTAAGAAGACGGTTAGTGTCGAAGCAACCGCATCAGAAGCAGATGCGGGTGGATTTGTCGGCCGGATGAAAGCAGACAGTCAATTAACGATTACCGGAACTTCTGCAGCGCAGGTAAGTTCTGCGTTCGGAAATGCCGGAGGACTGGCCGGAAGCGTGACAGATGGAAAGATCAGCGTTCAGACAGAAAATGGAGAAAACGGAGCGGCTGCCGGAAAGTTTGTGTTTGCGGATACCCTTACGTTAAAGGCAGGCAGTGAAAAAGCAGCAGGCGGACTGATCGGAGCGTATTCGGTTACGAAAGGCGGCATAGATAACGGTACTGGCAATTTAATCAGCTACGATCTTTCTGAATATGAGTTTCACAGCATTGATGTTTCCGGCGGCAAGGATGTCGGCGGATTATTTGGCGTGCTGAAAAACACCAGTATAAGTTCCACTACTGTGGCTGTCTTAGGAAAGACGACAGGTGCCATCACGACAAACGTGACCCGTGAGAGCGAAGTGACAAATCTGGGCGGACTGATCGGAGCTTATGATACTGTAGCTAGTACAGATGAAAATAGTGCAGTCGTTATGAAAAATACACTGGCCATAAAAGGAACTTCCAACGCTGCTGATTCAGATATCAGGGCAGTTTCCACAGGTGGAAGTAAAGCAAGTACCACGTATGGTGGAGTGATCGGTGCTGTATCCGGCAGCAGTTATGTGGAAATCGAAAATGTGTCTGCTTCCACAGCAGATATGAAAAACAGTAATACCACAAGTGTTGGCGGTCTGGTGGGAAAGCTGAATGACGGTTTCCTCAATGTGGGAAATGTGACAATAACTACAGCAGATGATAATGATCTTGCAAACGAAGCAGATCAGGTGGAAGGTCATGGCGGTCTGATTGGTCATCTGGTAAAGGGGGTACTGCGCCTTCACGGAGAGACAAATTTAGAGAATCAGAAGATTACAACTGCTTATAACCATGTAGGACAGATTGTGGGATGCAATGAAAATGGTCTGATCTATGCTCTTGGAAATGGTAATAGTCTTGATGCAGACGGAAAAGGCTGGAGCCTGACCCGTTATTCCGGTACGGAACGAGGCGGCTCAGATATTGGAAACTGGGGGGCTGTGATTCGACTTGGGGGAAATCTGTCTGAAGGTGAAGATGGAGTCTTTACCTTTGATGAAGTAGCTCATACTGTTACGATAAACAGTTCTGTAGAGAATGGAACTAAGGCGGATATCAATGGTGCAAATCAATTTGCGGCATATGCGCTGGCATTTGAGTTTTCCAAGACCGATCCGGAAAAGACGAAAGCACTGAAGCTTGAGAGCGAGGTGGATCGAACCCAGAAACAGACAGTGCAACTGACCGGAGATGTGGATCTTACCAATACAGGTATTATTGGCATCGGCAAGGATAATATAGAGAAAGGTAAGAGTGCACAGCTGTTCAAAGGAACGCTGGACGGCAGCAATCATACGATTACATTGGATATTGGAGCTACATATGGCAAAGATATTTCTGGAAATGATCTTGCAGCCGGACAGCTCTATGCAAAGCGAAGCGACCAGCGAGATACGCATTACAGTCTGGCACTGATTCCATTTGCCGGGGATGTAACCATTTCCGAGCTTACGATTAATGGTAATGTCATCTGCAAAATACCGAAGGCGGTAAATCAGGAAGTAAAAGACATCAAATATCCGGCATTTGTCGCAGGGGCAATAGGCCTGGCAAGTGGAAAGACAGAATTCAACCATGTTACAGTAAATACCAAGAGTTCTGTAACAGAAGAAGCAACAGATGCAAAGAAGCTTCTGGCTTGGCAAGGAGGATTTCTGGCTCGATGCGAAGGAAGTACGTTAATCTTTACAGATTGTACATGGGGGAATACAGCGAGCCTTGATGATGAACGTGATACTGACAACCACAGAATCGGCGGTCTTGCGGCGGAAGTAATGGGGGGCTGTACCGTAACTGTGCGTAACACGACCTTAAGCGGTTTCATTACATCTGCATCGCAATCCAATGCCTATGTCGGCGGTCTGATCGCAGTCAGCCGTGGGGAAGATTCGAATAATGCGGCAAAACCCAGCACGATAGCGGTTTCTAAATTATCGGTAAAGGGTGAGACGGTCACAACATCATCAGACATAACCAGCGGCGGTCTGCTGGGCTACCAGTGGAAGAATACGAATGTTAAGTTTGCTGCGAATGCCGGAGTGACCATATCGGGCTCGACGCTAAATGCATGCACTGCCCAGTTTGGTGGACTTGTCTATCAGGCAACCGGATACTGGAATGCAACCGCAAAGGACAGCATCGTATTTACGACAGACACAGATAAGAAAAAAAATACCTTTACAGGAAAATCAGAGAAAGAGAATCCAAGTGGTCTGCTGGTGGGAACCGGTCTGCTTACAGAAACGAATGCAGATCAGACCAAGACAACCTCTGCCCTCTATCTGGAAGTGGGCACATGGGGAAGTGCGGCGGATTCCGCTTATAAAATTAACGAGGGTGCAGTTGCCCTGAACATCGGCAATTCAGAGTACTTTGATGAACTGGCTGGCATTACCAGATTTGATGATGCCGGAAACAGCAATGCAGTGGTTTCCCTTGCAGTACATGACAGCAGTGAAAAAGCAGCTTTGATTGATAAGGACAGTACAACGACAAATACATACACGGGTCAGATAGAAAATTATAAAAACACAAAGACAAGATACTACTACAACCTGGACAGCTACAGAAAAGACAAGTATACAACGAATCTTAAAAATATCACTTCGGAACCGGATTTAGTTTTGTGGAGTGCAGCCCAGTATGCTGCAGAAAATATCAGAACGTGGTTCAGGGAAAAAATCACCAGTACACCAGATAATCCTTTTGTGACAAGCATATCCGGAAACCTGAATCTGGATGGATATTCGTATTATCCGGTGACACCGCTTACCCCGGTACATATTGGCTCGGAAAGTAATACTGGTTCAGATACAAACCTGACCTTTGCCTACGATGCGATGAATACGATAGAAGAAACAAATAAATCGTTCTCGGATGCAGAACATCAGCATTACCTGATGCAGCACGGATTGCTCTATAACACTTCTCATGGTGTGCTGGTAAATAAGACTTCTTTTGCGGGTGTGGTAGGAAAAGAAAAATTTAAAAGTGAAGAAAATGCAGACGGTTCAGACAACGGTACACAATATAATTCCGGTGCACTGATTTATGGAAGTGTCATCGGAAATCCGATCAGCAACATTGTTGGAATCAATCTGAAAAATGTGACATTGGATGGAATCAGAGTGACAGGAGTGGAAAAAGGCAATGATACCACCTATGCGCCACTTCTGATCAATCGAATTGCAAAAGCAGCAAAATTGACCGTAGATAAGCTCTCCACCAGTGAGAAATATATGACAGGAGAAGGTGAGAATAAAAAAACTGCGTATGCTGCAACCAGTCTGGTCGGCTCCGTCGGTGACAAGACAGCATCCAAGCTGACTCTTTCATTTTCCGATATTGCACTGGACGGACGTGTAAAAGAAGATTCAGAAAAATCTACCTCTGTGTGGAATAATGGAACCACGCAGGTAGAGTATCACACAACTCATACGATATTTACCAGGGCAATCCTTATGGAGTACTTTATGTATTCTTCCGATGGTTCCGGTACGTATAACTTTAACAGTACCGATAATAAAGTTACTTATGGTGTGGAGCTGACGAATACAGAGACAACTGGTCGAAATCCGGATAAGCAGTATCAGTACTATGATGCGGACAGCTATATCACAGATGAGAAGGATGCAAACGCGAATGAAGCTTATGTGAGAGAAAGATATAAGGACACGAATTTTCTTCGTTATGTCAGGGTAGCACAGAATATTGAAGAAAGTACATATGAGCTGGATATCAACCAGAAATCTACTGGTCTGCTGAAAGGCTGCGGTACCTATGGGGATCCGTATATTATTGAAGACGCACTTCAGCTGAGTTCACTGGCTTCTTATATCAGCACCCCGGGCAGTATTTCAAACTTCCAGGTAGTATTTAATTCAAAAGTTCTGGACAGTCAGACACAGACAGTTGAGAACTACCATACGCAGGGGAATGCTATTTCTGCTACTACTACAGGCACGGATATTACCTATACATGGGAAAATAATGCATGGAAAGCGGATGGAGCAACAGATACAATAGATACAGATAAAGCAACCAGCTATCTGTTAAATGCGTATTACAAAATCGAGAAAGACATTACGATTTCCGCAGAAACCTTCAGCGGACTTGGTACACTGAAGAATCCATTCAGCGGTGTGATTGTTGGTTCAGCTGATAACGGCAATTCCATCACTGTAAGTATGAAAGGATCGAACGGGAACAAAAACAGCTTCGGCGGTCTGATTGCCTACAGCCGTGGAAGCGTAGTAAAAGATCTGACGGTGGACTATTCAAATGCAAAGATTCAGATGCAGGCTGCAAATTTGCCGGGAACAGAGGAAAATCCATTCTTTGGCGGAGTTATCGGTTATTGCATGGGTGGTGATACCATTATTGATCATGTGTCCGTACAGTATAATGAAAATACAGTATCATTTAGCGGTAACTATGAAAAGTTAATAGCTGCCGGAGGATATGTCGGTCTGGTTGGTGGGGCAACCCACGTAACCGAAAATACTGACTATGAAAAAACCGGCGGTGGAGTAGTTTTCCGCAATATGGATAACACAACCAATACTTTTACGGCGGTATGTGCGGAAGCGGCCGATGAAAAGAAAACAGTAAAGATGTTAAAGGAGGATGGTACACCCGATGGTAAAACAACTACTGAGGGCGGTAACTATTTCTATCGCAACCCCTATGTTGGCCGTGTATTAGATGGCTATGCATGTGCAGAAAAATGTACTGTAAATAATACCGATAAAAACTATACCATTCCAAGTTTACAGGAAGGGACAAGTGACCTGACGGTATCCGAGAAAAATGGCGTATTAAACGCTACTGTAGCGTCGGCACAGGGACTGTGGCTGCTGTCCGCGATTGTAAACAGTGGCGCAGGAGCGATGGATTCTACAGGGAGTTATATGGATGTAGACGACGAGGTGGTTGATGCGTATCAGTATGGAAAACCACGTACTGCGACGTATGAAGGAATCGGAACAGATGCAGGAACAGATGCAGGTACAAGGCTTGCAGATGAAAAATACTGGGGTGGAAATGCAGGTTCTGCAGGAAGTGATGGTGCAAAAAACAGAGTTTCTTATCTGGTGAAGAACTATACAACAGGTACCACAGCAGCAAGGCTGGCAGGAAAGAGCAGTGATACAAAGACAGCTACGAATATCCCGGTTAAGAATATCCCGGTTAATCTTACATTCAGCGTAGAAAGCATTGATATGACTGCTTATGGCAATGGATTCCGGGGAATTGGATGTAGCTATGGGGAGAATAAGGTTGTTTGGAATAAAGATTGCAGTATTCCAAAAGTATATCGGCGGAATCTTCTGATAAAGAACATTTCTGGTAATGAAAAAAATGCCACAAAGATTATATTAGACATGAATCAAAATGAGTACAGAATCGAATATACAGATGGTTCATGGCGAAATCAGGGAGCAGGAGTATTTGTCGATTTTCATTTTACAAAAGAGTGTAGTGTGAGCAATCTTGCAATATCAGGAAATGTTAAGATCGGTCTGTTTAATAAAACAAATTCAAATTTGTGCTCTGTGGAAGAATCAGATAACAAAATAGGTGTTGGTGGATTCGCTGCGAGAACGGCCAATTCTACAGGTACGGTTACTTTTTATAAGTTTTCTCTGAAGAACATTGATGTATATGGTGGCACAATGACAGGAGGAGCCATTGGGTATATTGATGGATATAATAATTCTAAGAGAAATGTAACTTTTAGCAACTGGTCTATTGAGAATGTAAATGTATCAAAATGGGTTCAGAACGATGGCAGTTCGGGTGGATTAGTTGGATGGAATGTTGGATATGGTACTTTGGAAATCACAAGAGATTCTAATGAGGATGTTAATATCAAGAATCTTAAAGTTACTACAATTTCAGATAAATATAAGACAGCAGCAGCAGGAGGCCTTGTCGGCGCTTGTGACTCTTCTAGTGTGAGTATTGAAAATGTGAATGCAAATAATGTGACGGTTACCGGAAATAATGTTCGAGATATTGGTGGTTTGATTGCAGGCAACAGAAAGGTGACAAATATTAATATTGACATTAATGTGACTGTGACTAGCTGTGTCCTACATTCGATTGAAGTAAACAATCCGATAGATAGTAGCGAAGCTTCTACAGGAGGCATAATTGGATATCATAATAATCCATTGGCTATTTTTGGGGTAACCATGGATTGTAATTCAAAGATTAACGGACAGCAATACACAGGTGGTTATGTAGGTCAGTCAAAAGCCAAGGTTCAGATCATGAGTTGTTCGGAAAAGGATACCTATGTAAAGAGTGATAAGCGAAACTGGATTGGCGGTTTTATTGGTTATCAGAGTAGTGGATATACAGCAACATTCCAAACATGTAAGGAAGAAAAGGTGAATATTCTCGGGCGGTATGTTGGTGGTCTTGTCGGAAACAATGATGGGAATATACTTGCATCGAATGTAGAATTTAATCAGGTCATAGCAGTTACTAAATATTATCAGAAATACAATGGAACTTATGATGCCAGATGTGCAGGATTATTGACAGGATCTACAAATAATATGTCTAATAGTAATAGTGTGAAAGGCTACAATATCCTTGCAGAGTCGTGCAAAGTCGGATATGCTGCAAATCCAAAAGTTGAAGATTTATCAGGTGCGTTGATTCAGCTTATAACCGATGTAGGATTCTGGATTGGAATAAGTGGTTCAAATGATGCAATCAATCTGACAGCAGTTTCTGCCTCCGGTACTGTTTTACCACAGAAAGACATTGGAACTC
>ERZ839767.5735-NODE-5735-length-10794-cov-27.157277_pt1 | contig 10794 bp, 10 predicted proteins | sample MGYA00519879_ERZ839767 | MGnify/ENA primary metagenome ERZ839767 (study PRJEB31850, sample SAMEA3708852) | human gut metagenome | biome: human gut; feature: human-associated habitat; material: faeces | place: China | collected 2014 ...
AAAGCTCGTGGGCCAGATGGAGGAGCTGTCCGACGGCGTCTACAAGCTGGATGATTTGCCCTAAGGGTTTTCCTGCCCCTTTAATTTCAATCCATGCTCCCCGCACGGGGAGCGACTCTTGCAAGTCGGTAAACGCATGATGGAATTCGATTTCAATCCACGCTCCCCACACGGGGAGCGACGGGAAGCGGCTGCCGCCCTGCGACGTGGTGCAGAATTTCAATCCACGCTCCCCGCACGGGGAGCGACGCTGGTCTTCGTCGCCTTGTGCGGCACGCTATCATTTCAATCCACGCTCCCCGCACGGGGAGCGACTAGGCATTGCAACCCGGCAGATGCTCCCCAGCCGGAAATATTTCAACCCACGCTCCCCGCACGGGGAGCGACAGTTGGGGCGGACGTGCTTTTCCATCCAGCGTTCCGCATTTCAATCCACGCTCCCCGCACGGGGAGCGACGGCGCACCGTCGCAACCGGCAAGATAATCGTAGGATTTCAATCCACGCTCCCCGCACGGGGAGCGACGGGAGAACAGGCGTATCGTGTGGCTATGGGAACATTTCAATCCACGCTCCCCGCACGGGGAGCGACCACTTGGCGGCGGGCAGATGCCCGGAGCTCTGGATTTCAATCCACGCTCCCCGCACGGGGAGCGACATCCGCTACTCCTTTTGGCTTGAGAAAGAGCTGGAAAAATTTCAATCCACGCTCCCCGCACGGGGAGCGACGTCAAAAACACATCCGGCGTTGACATTGATGTCCAATTTCAATCCACGCTCCCCGCACGGGGAGCGACAACTCCATGCCGGAGGCGTTCTCCGTGATTTGGGAAATTTCAATCCACGCTCCCCGCACGGGGAGCGACTCGACCCGGATAACAACGAAGTAACCATCGGCAATTTCAATCCACGCTCCCCGCACGGGGAGCGACTATGCCGATGTAATTCCAACAGAAGATGAAGAGCAGATTTCAATCCACGCTCCCCGCACGGGGAGCGACCGGTTGACCGCGTAAAACCCTACGCGAGAAACGCATTTCAATCCACGCTCCCCGCACGGGGAGCGACCGAAGTGCACGCCCATGCACCCTTCATCAGCGACATTTCAATCCACGCTCCCCGCACGGGGAGCGACCCGATAAGGTTTATAAATAGCACGGACGAAATTATTTCAATCCACGCTCCCCGCACGGGGAGCGACGATTCCATAGCGCCGACCGGCGACGTCCACGGTATTTCAATCCACGCTCCCCGCACGGGGAGCGACAAGATGAACACAAATTCTTTCCGTGGTTCATAAATATTTCAATCCACGCTCCCCGCACGGGGAGCGACGTTCACCGGGTGCTGATACTTCTGCCGGAAAACATTTCAATCCACGCTCCCCGCACGGGGAGCGACCAACACATATGTTGGACGTGTAATAATTTCCAACAGATTTCAATCCACGCTCCCCGCACGGGGAGCGACTTTTCGATTGACCCCATGCTGCTCATCCTCTCTGATTTCAATCCACGCTCCCCGCACGGGGAGCGACGGAGGAGGGAGTGCGGCAGATTCGTTCAATGTGATTTCAATCCACGCTCCCCGCACGGGGAGCGACTTTCCTATGAAGCCATTCAAAAAATGCCCTGACGATTTCAATCCACGCTCCCCGCACGGGGAGCGACAGGGTGAGTATTACAACATTTTCTAGAAGTATAACATTTCAATCCACGCTCCCCGCACGGGGAGCGACGCATTGAGTTGCAAGTTTTCAAATGTGCTTGCCCATTTCAATCCACGCTCCCCGCACGGGGAGCGACCGTTCCCGGAAATCCTGCTTGCTCTGCGGCTCTCATTTCAATCCACGCTCCCCGCACGGGGAGCGACGCGCGCCATTAACGTTGGTTTGGCCGTGGGAAGCATTTCAATCCACGCTCCCCGCACGGGGAGCGACCACCCGCCTGACGATGACCTCCCGGCAGAGGTCGATTTCAATCCACGCTCCCCGCACGGGGAGCGACGTAGGTGTAATCGGCGTACCATGCGCGGCTGCCGTCATTTCAATCCACGCTCCCCGCACGGGGAGCGACGGACGTACTGGTACTTGCTGCCGAGCACCTTCTATTTCAATCCACGCTCCCCGCACGGGGAGCGACGCCTGTGTCGCCCAGATAACCGTTACGCAGCCGATTTCAATCCACGCTCCCCGCACGGGGAGCGACCTGTTTTGTTTTTGTAGTAGCGCCTTATGCAATCGGTATTTCAATCCACGCTCCCCGCACGGGGAGCGACACGTCTGAAAATTCATAAAGCCCTGCGAGAAATTATTTCAATCCACGCTCCCCGCACGGGGAGCGACGAAGCGGGCGATTTTCAAGCGCCGTGCTTTGAGCATTTCAATCCACGCTCCCCGCACGGGGAGCGACGCAACGCTGTGCATGATAAGTTGGCAGATTTTGATTTCAATCCACGCTCCCCGCACGGGGAGCGACCTTCGGGATTTTTGTACCCGCATACACGGATGCAGATTTCAATCCACGCTCCCCGCACGGGGAGCGACCCCCGCAAAGTAACAATTCTGTCGATCAGAATCATAGACTTTGCACAAAAAGTATACCACAAAACAGTCCTTTTGAGAATCAGCTTAGCCGAAAATGCGGTAATTTTGCCGGAAAAACCGCGAAATCCGGTGCGAACCTCCCTGCAAAAGGCTGGAGGCTTGCGCTTCGCACGGGCGATTCGCGCGGCGCACCCTTACAGCATCAGCAGCCCTTCCGGGGCGTAGCTCGTCTTCACGCCAATGTGCTCAATCCGGCTTTCGTAGTGATTGCCGAGGTTGTAAAAGCGCAAACTGTCCTTTTCCGGGTCAATCAGTTGCCGAAGTTCCGCCTGAAGCAGCTTGTACTGTGCGGCATCCAAAGAGCACTCAAATACGGAATTCTGCACGCGCTGACCGTGGACGACGCAGCGCTTGGCGACTTGCCGCAAGCGGCGTTTGCCGTCCGCATCGACGGTGGAAACGTCGTAGGTGATTAGAACCAGCATCGGGAACGCCTCGCTTTCGGGTTATTTCCAGAGGAATGGGGGATAACCGTCTGTGTCGCCGCGGAGGGTGCGCGCAAGCAGCAGCGCCTGTACATAGGGAACAAGCCCCCACATGATTTTTTCTTTCAGGAACGGGTGGGTGATTTCTTCGCGTTTGCGGTTTTGCCACGCGGTCAAGAACTGCTTGCGCCCGGCATCGTTCAGGAAGACGGCGCCGCTCTCCTGCCGGTCGAAGTGCTTGTCCTGCAGCACACGGTTGTTCACCAGCGTGATGCAGAGGCGGTCTGCCATCGGGGCGCGCAGTTCTTCCATCAGGTCAAGGGCGAGCGACGTGCGCCCCGGACGGTCGCGGTGCATGAAGCCGACGTAGGCATCCAGCCCTACGCTTTCCAGCGCGGCAGCGCAGTCGTTGGCGAGCAGCACATAGGCGAAGGAGAGCAGGGCGTTCATGTTGTCCTGCGGCGGGCGGCGATTGCGGCCGTTCAGCAAGAAATCCGCCTTTTGAGTCAGTATCATTTCGTCGAATACCGAAAAATAATCGGCGGATGCGTCGCCTTCCAGCCCGCGCAGCACATCTAAATCAACCGCTGATTCAATTTGCGGCAGCTTGGCATCTAACGCAGCGGAAACATCCTTAAGTGCCTGCACATTCACGCGCAAGGCGTGGTCGCGGATGGTACGCTCCAGCACCCAGCGCTGATTGTATACCTTGCCGAAGATGAAATTCCGTGCAATCAGGCAGCTGGCGGATAGGCTGTCGGCGCGCCGATACTGCTCACGGCGCAGCAGAACATTGCCGCGCTCGCTGCCGCAGACGCGCGCTAAAAATCGCCCGCGCGGTGTCAGAAACGTCAGCCCAATACCGCGCTCTGCGCAAGCACCCATGAGTGCTGGACTTGCGCCCTTGTAGGAGAAAGTCAGAATGCCCTCCAGCATCAGCAGGGGATACTGCGCGCGCTTTTCCTCGCCCACATGGACGACGATATTCTCGTTTTCCAGCGACAAGTAGGCGTCTTCCGTCGTCACGAACAGCGTATTCAGCATCTTTCTCATGGCGAATCCTCCGCAATACGGGCGTGCATGTAGGCGCGGACGCTGCCAGTTCGGCTGAGCCGCGGAACGCATACATCCTTGAGCGAGCAGGCATTGCAGCCCTTGTGCGCCCGAACGGATGGCGTATGTCCGCGCGCCTGATTCTCCAGCAGTTCCGCCAGAAGCGACAACGTCCGCGCACGGAGGGATTCATCCAGCGCGACCCGCGTCCGCCGGCGGGGTTCGCCATAAAACAAGCTGCCCTCCGGGATGGCGCAGCAGAGCATCTCCTCCAAGCAGAGCGCCTGTGCGCACAGCTGCACCTCGTCGGCATCCTGCGTTTTGTCCGATCCCTTTTTGTATTCTACCGGGTACGGCAGCCACAGCTCTTCGCGCCCGTGCAGCGCAACACCGTCGGGACTGCGGTGGAACTCCACCACGTCGCTGACGCCGTGCAGGTGCAGGCGGGCGGATTCCAGCCGCAGTCCGCGCAGAATCAGCGTATCGCCGCGCAATTCCGCTTCCGGGCCGTGATGCGCCGTTTGATGGAACACTTGCCCCTCCGCCGTGTGCGCATTTTCTGCCCACTGCTGCTCCAGAAAAATCAATCCCCATTGGCGGCGGCAGTAGGCGTAATGCTGCAAGGCGGAGAGGGTCGTGTCCTGCTGCGTCACCCCTTCACTTCGCAGGTGACGCCGTCCGGCAGATTCGCGTCATCCACCGTCCATTCGTAGTCCGCAAAGCTGCGCGGAACCGTCACATCCGCCTTACGCGCTACACGCACGCGTTCAAACAGCTTCCACGCGGGGGCGTTGCCCAGTTCCTTCTCATGGCGGAAGATGATGAGCTTGCGCACTGCCATCATGCCACGCGCGGCGGAGTGGTCGTTTTCAAACATGTTGAGGATGGCATCCCACAACAGGGCGAGGTCTTCTTCGCTGAAGCCCGTGGTCTTGCGCGCCAGATTTGCGGATACGAACCCTTCCGCGCGGTACAGCCCGTACGGGACGATGTACTTGCACCCCATTTCCGTATCCTTCTTTTCGGCATCCTTTTCCGTGGTGATGGCGACGCGGGTGATGGTAATTTCCTGTGGCACGATGGGGTCGATACTGCGGGCAAAGCCCAGCTGTACCGGACCGCGCACCTGACCGCAGTTCAGCTTCGCTGTGACGAATGTTGTCATGACTGCGCCGAACGTTCGAATGTCGTAGTAGTGGCTGCACATGTAGTCGCGCAACTTGACTTCAATATTCTCGTCGGTCGATTTCAATTTTTTCTTGCTCTTTTGGTCGTCATCTGTGAGATTGCCACAGCCGCAGGCATCCAAGCCGTCTCTGTCACGACGATTCAGCGTGATTCCATCCTGAATGTAAATGCCGAAATGCGGGTCGCCCTCCTTGACGGTTGCCACATAGTCGCGAATCTTGCGCTTTATGCACACGTCCGTCACCAGCCCCAGACCCGTTTCCGGGTCGGTACGGGGCATGTTGCCGGCATCGGGGTCGCCGTTGGGATTGCCGTTCTGCACATCGAACAGCACCACGAAATCATACCGGTTGCGAATCACATCAGACATTGCTGTTTTCCTCCTTTTTCGTGAAGAACTTCTGCTTCTGGTGATAGTAGCCCAGCTGGAAAATGCCCTGATCCTGCAGGTTCAGGCGCGCGGGATAGCTTTCATGAATCATGCCCATCAATTCGGTTATCTGCCTGTCGCGGACAATTCGGAGACCTTCGGAAGAAATTTTCGGAAGATAATATCTGTTTATACGGTCAATTAAAATGTGAAAAATGATACCGGGCGTTGTGCAGGCAGAACCAAAATAGTGATCTCGAATGGTACGGTTTATTTTGCGCCCAGCACTTTCATAAGCTTCTTGCTGTACTTTTTCCAGTACAGCGAAAAGACGCCCAAGCACATACGGCACATAGGTTGTTTGCTCATTGAGTTGCACGTCGATGACCTCCTTGTATTGCGGATTACTGCCGTTTTTCAGCAGCCATGCTTTTATAATCGCTGCCTTGCCGCGGTTAATCTTCTGTTCCGCGTGGATGCGCAATTCGGTTTGCGTCAGCAGCGCGACAGGGTAGGGCGTATTGTTGAGAATCGCGCAAAGCAAATTCCTGATGAGAATGTCTGAAAAAGTCAGCGACTTTTTTTCACCGTCATTTTCTGACTTCCTTTTAGACATGTGCTTTTTCGCACTTTCATTTTTTGCAGCATCATCGTCATCGGAATTACGAGTGGTTTCTTTAAGCAGTGCATAAGCGGAAAGTGTTTCCCGCGTGTCATAGGAAGGGCGAATGATGTTCAAGCGCTCCTGATGACGCGCCAAATTCGCGGCAAAATCGCCGAACGTCCCTTGCAGGAAGAAACGAACCGACAAGCGGGACGTATTCGGTGTCAATCCAAGAATGTAGAAGGGAACGCTGGAATTCAGCGGAACATTCTTCCACTGAATATCCTGCCCAAGGCGGATGGCTTTCATGATGCCGTCCAGCATATTCTGCGTCATGTCGTTATTTGTTCCCAACATGGCGGCAAAGCAGTCGCTATAAGCTGATTGCGCCGTTTCCGCCCAGTAAACGAGCGTGGTAGACCCAAGCAGACTGTGGTAGTCCTTCACGCGCAGCATGTAGTTGAGCGCTTCGCCGTAGGCAAAGGCGGCGCGATTTCCGATGGGGGCGTTCAAGCCTTGTGCTTCCTCTCGACCGTAGGATTCGAAGGAATTGTTGTTGAAGGAAACAAGTAATGCGCCAGAGGGCTGTGCACCAGTTATCCCCTTGATAGCAGGGTGCAGGCGCGCAATGGTATCCAGTTCGCCCGTGACCAGACAACGTCCTCGCGTGATATTATCTTCCGTACTGCTGTTCGCAGCTTCGTCCCAAACTGCTTGAATTTCTGGTATATCCTGTGACATCGTGGTCACGCCGAATGCGTCGGTCATGCAGAAAACTAAATTGCTACTTTTGCACAGCTCGTCAAAATGATCCGACAGGGCAGGAAATTGCATTGCCTGTTCGGGTTGCCAAGTGTCGAAGAAGCGGAGAATCGCCTGCGCCATCGGGCAGGATATGCCGTCCAGCAGCGCATGATGCTTCTTGGCGCTTGTGCGGAAACAAATTTCAGCATCTTTGAGGGGATCCTTGCCTGTACCACTGTATGGCTCATTAGTAATGCCGAGCAAGTATTTGGCGTTGTCACACAAAAAACTGGCTGCTTTGTGACCGCTGGTACGTTTGGCGGGGGTTGGCAGGAACATTGTGCGCGGAATCAGCTTGCCTTTCTCGTTGGCTGTGCCGAGCATTTCCACCGACTCCACCTGCCCGTCAGCAGTCAGATACAAGCCCCATTGCACCTTGACGACCGACCAGCCGGGACGCTCCAATTTGCCCTGTGCGGCGAGCGAATCATAGCACCGCACGAGCGATTGCAGAATCATTTCACCACCTCACAGTCTGTCAAATCAATCACACCATGCACCATCTGCGCCCGGAAGAACATCGGCTGGATGTTTTGGGAATCAGAATAGTCCATATCGTAAAGCATATAGCCCAAATCCCGCGTTTCGTCGATGGTGGGAATGTCGCCGCCTTCCCAAAGGCGGAAATGCGCCGTGCATTCCCGACAGCCAAGATAAGGCTGCATGTACGCCTGACCATTGCGCAGCCGCCGCTTCACGATGTCCTGAAACTTGCCGGGATTGTCCGACGGATTGGCTTGGTCGGTCATCTCGAAGTGTGCTTCAATGACGTAATGTACGTCGCGGAGCATGGTGGTGGCACGCTGCTGTGTTTCTTTTCGGCGGTTGATATAGGAAAGAGCTTTGCCGTTGGCTTCACTCAAAATCTTGTTCTTGGAAACTTTGGATGCTACTTCGTTACGACGAATGTTGATGAAACGGATGGGATTGCAGACGTAGATGCGGTCTATTATCCAACGAAGACCATTATGAAAATATACGCTTTCCACCATTCCGCGGGCTGCACTGGGCGTGGGAACGTCATAGCTCACACGTTCAACCTTCATTTCAGGCCGGGTGAAGCAAGCGTAGTCGCCCCACACCTCCATTTTGATGGACATTGGTTCACCTCCTCATGCTTTTGCTAAAATCAACACTTGCCGATGTGGACAAGTGGCAGGTCGTAGGGAACGAACGGGAATCGTGAAAATTCCACCTCCTTTCAGGTGACAAGAACAGTATAGCACAGGATAGTGCATGAGTCAAGGACTGATTTTCACTGTATTAGACAATTATAACGAAAGACTATTAAGCATGGTTTGACACGTCAGTGAAAAGATGATAAAATGCCAAAGTCGGATAGAAACGGCGGGTAATTCGCTGCTTCTATCTGTGGGTTGAAATACTGTGTTAGATAATTATCTAACGGGGCGGGCGGTGAGCGCAATGCTTGCCGCCCGTTTCTGATTTTCTTCATTATATATACGTCAGGAGAACAGCGCCAGCCCGCTTGTGCAGCTGACCTGCAAGCCGCATTCCGGCGTGTACAATTTGATGTCGCTTAGAATGCCGCAGTGCGCATCGGCAATTTCCGTGACGCCGCCGATGCTGCACAACGCCTGATACTCGCGGCGGTAGATACTCACGCCGCAGCGCCCCAGACGGCGGAAAAGCTCACGCGAATAGTGCCCATCACGCAGGGCTTTGATGTCCTCGCTGTTTTCAGGTGTCGGAATGTACACCGTTACCGTATCTGTGTCGATAAAGCGGAAATGCTCGGCGGTTTCGCGGAAAGCAAATCTTGCTTCGGATGACAGCGTTTTGCTGGTATCCAGTAAATCATTTTCGGACGAAACGGGTCGTGAACGCTGCTGATTTTCTCCGCGCTTGAAGAGCAAATCGCAAAAATACGCGTGGATGGCTTTGCGGCTGCCGATGTCCTCAGCATACAGGCGCAGCACTGTGCGGCAGCTTTCAATGTTTGGGCGCATGATGGGTGGAACCGCGTGTTCGGTCTGGTAGATGTGGACGATGCTGTCCTGCGCCGCTTCCTTTCCCTCGCGATTGCAACGTCCGGCGGCTTGCAGAATGCTGTCCAGTCCGGCTAATTCGCGGTATACGGTCGGAAAATCCACGTCAACGCCCGCTTCAATCAGGCTGGTGGAGATGACGCGGCAGCACTGTTTCTTGTCTAAGCGTTCGCGAATGGTGGCAATGGTGCGTTCACGGTCGATGGCGTTCATCAGCGTGGAGAGGTGGAAACGCCCCTCTTCCGGCAGGGCTTCGTACAGGCTGCGCGCCTGTTTGCGGGAATTGACGATGCACAGCGCGGCATTTTCCTGACGAATCCGCGCGGCTAATTCCTCGTCCGAAAGCGTCCCGTCCTGCTGGAAGGTGACGCGGCAAAGGCTGCTGAACAGCGCATCCGGGTCGGGGACAAGCTCTTGAATGCGGTTGCCCGCGGTGAAGCCGCTGAAAATGGACAGCAATTCGGGCTGCGTCGCGGTACAGAGAACGGCGGTGACGCCGTAATGCTGCACCAGCTGGTCGATTACCGAGACGCAGGGGCGCATCAGCGAAATCGGCAGCGTCTGCGCCTCGTCGAAAATCACCACGCTGTTGGCGACGTTGTGGAGTTTGCGGCAGCGGCCGGGCTTGGCGGCGTAGAAGGATTCAAAGAACTGCACGGCGGTCGTGACGATGACGGGGGCATCCCAGTTTTCGCAGGCAAGGCGCTTGCGGAGGGCATCGGGCGTTTCGGCATCCGTATCGGGCAAATCCACCTGACTGTGATGCTCCACCACGTTCTCATCGCCCAGAATATCCCGAAAGACCTTCGCATTTTGGTCGATAATGCTGGTGTAGGGGATGACGTAGATGATGCGCTTCATCCCATGCTTCACTGCGTGGCTGAGCGCAAAGGCAAGCGACGAAACCGTTTTGCCGCCGCCCGTGGGGACGGTCAGGCTGTACAAGCCCTGCGGATCTTCGCTGCCACGCAGGCAGCGCCGCAGCACCTCGTTGCGCAGCGCGCAGAGGTCGGACTTGGGCTCTTCCAGCCATTTGGCAACGTGCGCTTGCAGCTTTTCCAGCAGCGCGGGCATGGATTCGCCGATGCCGCGCGGCTTTTCTTCCTTGCTGAGCGCGCGCTCCGTATCCAGAAAATCAGCATCCACCAGACAGGAGAACAGCATCCGGATGTACATGGCAGTCAGGCGCACATCATTCCGCGGAAGCCACGACGGTGTGAGCTGAACGCCTGTTGGCAAAGAAATCTCACTGCGCCACGCGGATGGATCATCGCCGCCGGTCAGTTTTTTGTTCAGCCGTGCGCACAATGTGCCATCATCGAGGCTGGAACGGGTTCCCAAGTCGGGCAGACCGCCGTGATGCCCCGCAATGGCAAACGCCGCGTGCATATCGTCCAAATCTGCCGCAGCCTTCGCACCTGCCGTGCTGTGATCCACCTTGGCAGTGTGTTCCGGGTCACGCTGGCGGCGCTGCCCGTTGGGGCTGTACTTGCCGATATCGTGCAGCAAGGCTGTTCTTTCGGCGTGAAAACTCGCTCCAAAAGAAGCGGCGAATTTCGCAGAACGCGTCGCTGTGCCTTCCAAATGCTCCTTGAGTGGCTGATAGCTGCCGTCCTCGCGGAGGTGGGTGACGTATTCCATACAGAAAACCCTCCCGATATAATCAATTTGTGTGTATCTAATCTATAAACGAGCAAATTCCAAAAGGGAACCAAAAGGATAGAGACATTTCCTCTCT
>ERZ839767.5759-NODE-5759-length-10749-cov-25.995418_pt1 | contig 10749 bp, 10 predicted proteins | sample MGYA00519879_ERZ839767 | MGnify/ENA primary metagenome ERZ839767 (study PRJEB31850, sample SAMEA3708852) | human gut metagenome | biome: human gut; feature: human-associated habitat; material: faeces | place: China | collected 2014 ...
ACGCAAAAATCCCTCGCTGCCGGTCACATCATGAGTTTTCAGATACACCCTAGCAAAAACCGGCAGAAAGCACTTGCGGCTTTCTGCCGGTTGACGTGAACCCTGCCTTGCACACACAGCTCACAGCTCATACATACGGATGATCGTTTCCGCAATCTCGCGTTTTTTGACGCAGCGATCCATTGCGGCCTTTTCGATCCAGCGGTGCGCGTCCTGCTCCGTCATGCCGAGCTGACGCATGAGCAGGCCCTTTGCCTTCTGGATGCGCTTGAGATCCTGCAGCTGTGAGCGCAGCTGGTCGGTCTGGGCCTGCATGGTCTGCATACTTTTTTTCAGCAGCAGCAGATTGCGCAGCGTCTGGGTCAGAACCGCCTGCTCCATCGGCCACGTCATGACGCACACGCCATGCTTCTGCAGCGTGCGCCAGGCCGCGCCGTATGCCTCCTGCCGCACCAGCAGCAGGAAGACGGCCTCCGCCGTTTCCGCCAGCTCGGCGCAGCGGTGCAGTGCCTGCGCATCCGGCGCGTCGGACTGCAGGACGATCAGCGTCGGGCGCAGACGTTCCAATGCGGCGCCTGCCTCGTCCAGCCCGGATATCGTCTGAAGCTGCACGTTCGGCTGCGCGGCTGTGAACGCTGACAGGGCCGCCGGCTCCGCCGATGTGCCGCGCACCAGGAGGATCGTATTTTTTGCCTGCTCCACGTTCTCAGCCCCCTTCTGCTGCATATGATATTCTATTTTATGCAGCCGCCCTGTTTCTGTCAATCCATTTCTCTGGCTGAACGCAGCAATAAGAAAAACAGATACCGGTTTTTTCCGCATGGGGCTTGACATTTGCCTGCTGCGCGCGTATAATTCGCTCAAACAAACGGCTCGGAGGATTTCTTTCGGCTCACATGGAAACGGTAAACGGCAAAGGCGTCGTACAGCTTCGGTTCTGTGCGTGCCTTTGCCGCTTTTTTGAGAAAAGTGAGGGATTTTTTATGCAGACGGTATCGGATTTCTTTGGTTGTCATGTGTTCGGCGAATCGGTCATGAAGCAGAAGCTGCCGAAGGACGTATTCAAGGACGTCTACGCGGCTATCCACGAGGGCAAGCGGCTCGATCTGGCCGCGGCCAACGTTGTGGCCAATTCCATGAAGGACTGGGCCATTGAGCTTGGCGCGACGCATTTTACCCACTGGTTCCAGCCCATGACCGGCATCACGGCGGAGAAGCACGACTCGTTCATCTCGCCCACCGCAGGCGGCGGCGTTATCATGGAGTTTTCCGGCAAGGAGCTGATTCAGGGCGAGCCGGACGCGTCCAGCTTCCCCTCCGGCGGTCTGCGCGCCACGTTTGAGGCCAGAGGCTACACCGCATGGGACCCGACGTCCTTCGCGTTCATCAAGGATCATGTGCTCTATATTCCGACTGCGTTCTGTTCCTACGGCGGCGAGGCGCTCGACAAGAAAACCCCGCTGCTGCGCTCCATGCAGGCCATCAACAAGCAGGGCCTGCGCATTCTGAAGCTCTTCGGCCACACCTCCGTCAGGGCTGTGCGCACGACGGTCGGCCCGGAGCAGGAATATTTCCTCATCGACGAGGCGCTTTACAATAAGCGCAAGGACCTGCTCTACACGGGCCGCACGCTCTTCGGCGCGAAGCCGCCGAAGGGGCAGGAGCTGGACGACCATTATTTCGGCACCATCAAGCCGCGCGTGGCTGCGTTCATGCAGGATCTGGACAAGGAACTCTGGGAGCTCGGCGTTCTGGCCAAGACTGAGCACAACGAGGTCGCCCCCGCGCAGCATGAGCTAGCGCCGGTTTTCACGACCACCAATATTTCCGCCGACCACAACCAGCTGACCATGGAGCTGCTGCAGAAGATCGCCCGCAAGCACGGCATGGTCTGTCTGCTGCACGAAAAGCCCTTTGCGGGCGTCAACGGCTCCGGCAAGCACAACAACTGGTCGATCTCGACCGACACAGGCGTCAACCTGCTCGAACCCGGCGAAACGCCGAGTGAGAACGCGCAGTTCCTGCTGTTCCTGTGCGCCGTTATTCAGGCCGTTGACGATTATCAGGACCTGCTGCGCATTTCCGTGGCCTCTGCGGGCAACGACCACCGGCTGGGCGCGAACGAAGCGCCGCCCGCCGTCGTGTCCATGTTCCTCGGCACGGAGCTGACGGAGATTCTGGACGCGATCGAATCCGACACGGCCTATGACGCGAAGGAGAAGGAGCTTCTGAAGATCGGCGTCCACGTCCTGCCGAAATTCCCGAAGGACACGACCGACCGCAACCGCACCTCGCCATTTGCCTTTACCGGCAACAAGTTTGAGTTCCGTATGCTCGGCTCCGCCGCGTCCATTTCCGACGCGAACGTCGTTCTGAACACCGCTGTTGCAGAGTCTCTGCGGCAGTACGCCGACAAGCTTGAGGGCGCGGAGGACTTCGAAACTGCCCTGCACGATCTCATCCGCGACACCATCCGCGCGCACAAGCGCATCATCTTCAACGGCAACGGCTACGATGCAAGCTGGCTGGAGGAGGCCGAGAAGCGAGGCCTGCTGAATCTCAAGACCACGCCCGCCTGCGCGCCGTATCTGATGAAGGAAAAGAATGTGCGCCTGTTTGCAGACCATAAGATCTACAGCGAGACGGAGCTGCACGCGAGATATGAAATTCTGCTGGAAAACTACAGCAAGGTGCTGCGCATTGAGGCGCTGACCATGCTCGACATGGTGCAGACCGACATCCTGCCCGCCGTTTCGGACTACACGGCAAAGCTCGTCCGGACGGCAGCGGAGAAAAAGAGCCTGCTCGGCGACGCGGCAGGCGGCTATGAGTATAAGACGGCCGCACGTCTGTCGGCACTGACCGAGACGGCCAGCGAGGACGCCGCGAAGCTCTCCGACGCGCTCCTGCAGGCAGGCGAGCTGCCCAGCGCACAGGAGGCTGCCGATTTCTATCAGGCAGAGGTCTTCAAGGACATGGCTGAGCTGCGCCTGGCTGTGGACGAGATGGAGACGCTTACCTCCCGCGCCTGCTGGCCGTACCCGACCTACGGTGAGCTGCTGTTCAGCGTCCGCTGAACGCCTCCGTGCGATCCGCGCACATCTAAAACCTATGCCCGTTTCATGATTCCTCTTTTCATTTGTGTTGACGGCGGCCCGCAGGAAATCCTGCGGGCCGCCGCCTGTTCCGGAAAAGTTCCTATTTTCCGGGAAGCACCGGCGCGGCAGTCTTCAGCTGATGATGCGCCCCAGCGGCTGCGCCTTTATATGCACGAAGGCCGGAACCCGATGGTTCCGGCCTTTTGATGCGCCTGTATCGTCTTCAATGAACTCAGGATTCCGTTTCCGGTTCTACATACTTGGGGTTGTAATTGATGAGAATGCCGATGTCCTGCAGCTGCTTGACCTCGTCGGCGTTCACAGGATTGTCCCAGAGGTTCATCCGCACGAGCATGATGCACGATTCCAGCTTCGAGATCGATTTGATCCGGTTATAATCAGCGTCAATGAAGTTGACGGCGAGGTTCCCCTCCAATCCGGCCAGACTTTCGATCTGGTTATGGCTGATGTCGACGTGCCAGAGCGGCGTATCCGCGTCGAACTGCGGAAGCTCCGTGATCTGGTTGCTGCTCACATTGAGGTCGACCAGCTGCTTGAAGCCGGACACGACGGAGATATCGGAAATGCTGTTGCCGCTGAGATCGAGCGTTTCGAGCGCCGTGCAGCCGGCCAGCGCGGAAATGTCCGTGATCTGGTTGCCGGGCAGAACGAGCGTTTTGAGCTTCGCATGATCGGCAAGGCCCGCAATACGTGTGATCGCGCACTGCCCGGCGTAGAGCGTTTCCAGCTCCGTGCAGTTTTTGAGATTGTTGAGTGAGGTGACGGGGTTGTTGGTCAGATTCAGCTCCCTGAGCGCCAGCAGCCCGGAAAGCGCCGTCAGATCGGAGACGGTGTTGTTGGACAGATCGAGCGTTTCCAGCTTTTGCAGGCCGATGAGCGCGTCGATCTCCGCCACGGCGCAGCCGGACAGATTCAGGCTCGTCAGCTCCGGCAGCGTCACGATGGTGTTCATCGCCGCAGTCGAGAGCGTGCAGCCGGACAGATCGAGCGTCCGCAGCAGCGGCAGCCGGGACAGGACGGACAGATCGAGCGACGCGCCGTGGTGCAGGGACAAGGAGCGCAGGCCGGTGAAGTAGGAGAGATCGTCCAGCGAGGCGACCGTATCGGGAAGGTCCAGCGCCTCGACGGCCCAGAGCTCGTCGGACATGATGGCGCTGCCCGCCGTCTTGCCCAGCAGCTCGCGCACATAGGCGTCCATCCCGGCGTCGGCAAGCTTCACTTCCTCGACGACGTTGCCGACGGTATAGCCCGCGTAGGCCGCGTCGCTTACAAGGCCGTTTTCTGCCACGCTCAGCGCGACGATGCGGCTTTCACCGGCTTCCAGAGAAATGGGGCCGGTATAGATGTCCTGCGCCGAGGCGGGGAAATCGCTGTTGCACACGGCGTAGACCGTGCCCGACGAGCCGGTGACGGTCACATCGATGTATTCCGAGTAATTGCCGCTTTCCGGCTCGATGACGGGCGCGGCGGGGCGCAGCGCGTCGATCTGTGTGCGGACGGCGTCGTTTGTAATGCGGCTGAGCATTGTCTCCGCGTCAAGCAGCTTGTCCTGCTCCACATACGTCCCGGACAGCGCGACATAGAGGGAAACGGAATCCGGGATCTGCGTGATGGCGCTGACAAGGGTGTATTCGGCCTTTGTGTAGTTGCCGCTCTTTTTATAGGCGTCAGCCAGCCGGATGGCAAGCTCCGCGTCCTTCGGCGCGAAGCGCATGGCTGCTTTGTAGAACGCGACCGCGCGGGAATAGCGCCCGGCCTCATAGAAATGCTCACCCCAGTAGACGAAGATGCTTTCGGTCACATCGCGGCGTGCGATCAGGAAAAACCAGCATGCGCCGATGACGATGGCAAGGATCAGGATGATCGGGAGAATGATTTTCAAAGCGTGCTTCATATATAAGCTCCAATCCGTATGCAGCAGAAATTTCGAATGTTTTTATACATTATACGTCCCATCGGAATTCGTGTCAAGATTTGCGATTATGTCAATCAGAATACCGCCCATTCACGCGGCATAGACTTGTCCGAAAGGACGGTGCTTGAAATGTCGGTGATCACAAAGGCGGGGCTGCTGGCGCTGGCAGCGGTACTGCTGCTGCCGTCGGCGCAGACAACGCAGGCGGCGCAGCCGGAGCCCTTGATCGTAATCGTGCAGAAGCGGCAGGACGCGCAGGAGCGGACGCTCCGCGTCCTGCGGGACGGAAGCGTGGAGGAGGCTGCACTGGATACCTATCTGGCGCAGGTCGTGCTGTCGGAAATGCCCGCCTCGTTCGCGCCGGAGGCACTCAAGGCGCAGGCGGTGGCCGCGCGCACGTTCGCCTGCCGGCAGACGGCGGGCGGCAAGCACGAAAACGCAGACGTGTGCGCGCAGAGCGCCTGCTGCCAGGCGTGCCTGACGGTCGAGGGCCTGCGCGCGCGGTATGGAGACGGCTTTGAGGCTGCGTGGGACAAGGCGCTTGCCGCCGTGCGGGAAACGCAGAACGAGGTGCTGACATACGAGGGAGCGCTGATCGACGCGGTCTATTTTTCCTGCTCCGGCGGCTCGACGGAGGACGCGGCTGCTGTCTGGGGAACGGACGTGCCGTATCTGCGGGCGGTCGAAAGCCCCGGCGAGCAGGACGCGGCCAAATATGAAAGCCGGGTCTGTGTGACGGCGGAGACATTTGCCGAGACGCTCCGCGCGCTCGACACGTCGGCGCAGCTTTCCGGCGACCCCAGCGGCTGGGTGCAGTCCGTCACGCGCACGCCGGGCGGCGGCGTCGACACGCTCACAGCGGGAGACCGGTCATTCTCCGGCGTTCAGCTGCGAAAGGCCTTCGGGCTGAACTCCACGCGCTTTACGCTTCTGTACGAGGATGGCGCATTCAGCTTCGACGTCCTCGGCTACGGCCACCGCGTCGGCATGAGCCAATACGGCGCAGACGCCATCGCCCGCCTCGGCTTCGATTACCGGACGATCCTGCGCTTTTATTACCGCGGCGCGGAACTCACAACGCTTGATTTTTGACAGAACGCCGGGAGTGGGCTGATGTGGGCATCGGCCCCTACAATCAAGCAGGCACAAGTGCATACGAATTCGCCGAGGATTTTCGATGATTCGGTGCATCCTGCCGGGCAAGTTTGAATTTTAACGAATTTTGCATAAGATTGACAGCCTTGAACTGACAACATTGCCGGTTGGGAAAGTTTATGCTACCCCTTACCCGGATACGGAAAATGCAGTAAAATAAAAGAGCTATTACGACCTGCTCAATTCCGTCCGCATCGAAAAGGCCAAGGAGCTGCTGGCAGACCCCAGCCTCAAGATCGGCGATATCGTCGACCTCGTCGGCCATTCCGACAGCGGTCATTTTTCCCGCACCTTCAAAAAGTTCACCGGCCTCAGCGCCAACGAATACCGCAGCCGGCTGAACTGACCGCAGCGGCCTGCAACTACCTATCCAACAGGCGTCCCGTACAGCATCGGCTGAACCTGTTCGCCGCGCAGCGCGGATTCGACGGTCTGCGGCAGCCTTGTGAAATCCGCGACGAGGGAGCGCGGCTTTTTGAACGCGCTGTCCTGTCCGAAGGGGACAAAAAAATATCCGCGTCTGTTCAAAAGCGTGCCGAGATTTGCCGCGTTTCCGGCCAGAGCGTCGTTGGTCGACACGGCGACGATCACGGGACGCTCGTTGCGCAAATGTGCCTTTGCCGCCAGCGTGACCGGACCGTCGGCGATGCCTGCGGCCAGCTTTGCAAGCGTGTTGCCGGTGCACGGCATGATGACGAGCGCGTCCAGAAGCTTTTTCGGGCCGAACGGCTCTGCTTCTTTTATTGTATGGACGATCTCGCGTCCGCACAGCGTTTCCAGCCGCTCCCGGAACTGCGCCGCAGGCCCGAAGCGGCTGTCGGTTTCAAAGCTGGCCTGCGACATGATGGGTACCAGCTCATAAAGCTCCTGGTCCAGCGTCTCAAACGCGTCCAGAACGCGGGAAAATGTGCAGAATGAGCCGCACATGGCAAGCCCGAGCGTGCGTTTTTTCATGTTGCTTCCTCCAAATTCAGGTTACGGAATATGGCGCTTCGGATGATGGCGGCGGCAGCCTCCGGCGCGTATTTGCCCGGAAGACCACGCGCGGCGCAATACCCCGGAAGCGCCTGCGCCTCGGCGCAGAACCCGCCGGGCAGGCTGGCAAGCTCCAGCAGCACGCAGTCCCGGCGGATGCATGGCAGCTGCGCCGGGCCGATGATCGGTGCGGGAACGGTGTTGACGATCCCGTCGTACTGCGCGGGCGCGTCTGCCCAGCTTCCGGCCGTGACGCGGCGATAGCCGAGAATGCGCGCAAGCTCCAGAGCCTGCGCCTTCCGCGCCGAGACGGTCACGTCCGCGCCAAGCGCTTTCAGCTTGCGCGCCAGCAGCTTTCCGATGCGCCCAAAGCCGCAGAGCAGGATCCGGCTTCCGGCGAGCGGGCCGGGAAGCCGTTCCAGCAGCAGCGCAAGCGCTGCTTCGGCGGTCAGCTCCGCGTTTTGCAGCAGCAGCGCCTCGTCCTTCGCATAGTCATAAAATGAGATCCCGCGCGCCTGCAGGAGCGCCTCCGCCGGGTCAAGCATCCCGCCGCAGATGAGCGCGCCCGGCTCCGCCGCGTCCAGAATGTCCGCCAGCGGCACACCGCCTCCGGCAGGCATGGGCAAAATCAGAACGTTCGCACCCCGTAAGCAGCCGGATAAGTCCGGCGCGCTGTCTTCCGCATCCGGCACGCGGTACGCGGAAGCCGGGAAGCCCAGCCCGCGCAGCTGCCGCAGCAGAGACCGCTGCCGCAGATCGCCGCCAATGACAGCAAATGATCGCTTCAAATGCATCCCTTCTTTCCTGATATCCTATGCAGCACGCAGAAAAAAGGCCCCTGCCTTCGCGGCAGGGGCAAGCGTATGGACACGGCTTTTTCTATCTATAATAAGGATGTCTGGTCAGCCGATGAACCACTGGGTCCAGTACCCGCCGTCTTCGACGTAGCCGACACCGAGCGTTGTATAGTTCGCGGACAGGATGTTCGCGCGGTGGCCCTCGGAGTTCATCCAGGCGCCCACAACGGCTTCCGGCGTCGAATAGCCCATGGCGATGTTTTCACCCGCCGAGCGGTACGACACGCCGAACGAGCGCATCATGTCAAACGGGGAGCCATAGGTCGGGCTGGTGTGGGAGAAGTAGCCCTGATCGTGCATATCCTGCGATTTGACGCGGGCATAGCCGCAGAGCGTCTCGTCCAGCGTCAGGGCCGCGAGGCCGTATTTTGCGCGCTCTGCATTGACGAGCGCAGCGACCTGCTGCCCATAGCTGGATACGGATGCACCGCCGGACGGCTCAGACGGCTCCTCCGGCTCGGACGGCTGTTCCGGCTCCGACGGAGCGCCGGGCGTCTGATTGCCGCAGCCGATGCCGAAGCGGTCACAGAAGGACTGTTTCCAGCAGTCGGGCGGCCACGACCGGACCGCGCAGCGGTAACCCGCCGCGCCTGCGGGGAGCGCTGCTGAAAAAACAAGGAGCAGCGCAAGGAGTAATGCAGGGATTTTTCTTTTCATGGTAATACCTCCTTCTTCTTCGTTTTACGCCCATTTTCGCAGGAAAACAAGCGGTAAATCCTTCCTCGCGGTTGGAAAAGCGCGCGAAGGGCTTGTGTTTTCAGGACTTTTTTGCTATACTGGATGCATCGCAGAAATGTTTACCAACGAGGTGACAAGCATGGAACAGCACGGTTTTATTCAGGATATGCTCGACGTCAAGGTCCTCATTTTGTTCGTCATGGCCAAGCTCTCCTATCCGGTGACGCTGCAGACGATCTACGAGCTGTGCTATCAGGACGATAAGCTCAGCTACTTCGACGTCAGCGTTGCCGTCCCCCAGATGGTACAGAGCGGCCATCTGCAGCAGCTGCCGGACGATACCTACGTCATCACCGACAAGGGCCGTGAGCACGAGGAGATCACCTGCGACGCCATTGCCTACCCGGTCATGCAGCGCGCGCTGATGGCGGTGCAGCGCTATAATACCCGCATCCAGCGCAAGGGACTGATCGAGACGAAGATCGAGCAGGAGGAAACGGGCGACTATCTCGCGCAGCTGTGCCTGCGCGACGATGCGGGCGTTCTCATGAAACTGGAGCTTGCCGCGCCGACGCTTTCGCAGGCCCGCACGCTCGTGCGCGCGTATGAAAAACAGGCGGACGCGGTCTATCAGCAGCTTCTGTGCCAGCTGCTCGACGAAAAGGAGAGCGGCCATGCGGAGCTTTAAGGCTGCGCCGGAGGTGCTCAGCGCGTGGATGGACGAGCGGAAGCTGACGGCGGCGGAGCTGTCCCGGCAGACCGGCATCGACGCCGGGATCCTCCGCAAGATCATGACCGGCCGTGAAACGGCCGTCAGCACCCGGAACCTCATGACGCTTGCACGCTACTTCGGCCTGAGTATGCAGGAGCTGATCGATGCATTTTCCGGACAATAACGACAGGAGCGGCCACATCTGCGGCCGCTCCTGTCTGTTCACACAATGTTTACTGCGTCCGACCCGCGTCAAACTTGCAATTTGACGGAATCTGTGGTATACTATGGTCACAGGGAGAGATCCCTGGGAAGTATGGCATCACGAAAGGAGCGGTAACTATGAGATTTCAGTACACCGAAAAGAAGGTAACCCTGCCTGAGAACGTTCACAAGTACGCAGAAAAGAAAGTCATGAAGCTGGAACGTTTCTTCGGCACCGACGCCGACGCTCTTGTCACCTTCAGCGTTGAGAAGAACCGCAACAACGTCGAAATTACGGTTCACGCAGCGAACACCTACTTCCGCGCCAGTGAGAGCACGTCCGATATGTTCGCGTCGATCGACGCGGCCGTGGCGACCATCGAACGCCAGATCCGCAAGAATAAGACCCGTCTGGCCCGGCGCCTGCGTCAGGACGCGTTTGTCCGCACTCCGGACGAAACCTCGTTTGCACCCGAGGAACCCGAAGAGGGCACCTTCGAGCTTGTGAGAACCAAGAAGTTCAACATGAAGCCGATGACCCGCGAGGAGGCCATCCTCCAGATGAATCTGCTGGAGCATACGTTCTTCGCGTTCCGCGACGAGGACAACGACGGCGCGTTTGCAGTCGTGTACAAGAGAACCGACGGCGGCTACGGCCTGATTGAGGACGTGGCTTAAAGCACCGTGAAATACAGATGGACGCCCTCCGGGGCGTCCATTTTGCGTACTCAGGGCATAAGAAAAACAGAAGACGGCCTTCTGTGGTACTTATGGCTAAAACGACCAAAAATGCAGGGCGCGTTTTTGTGCAGGATTTAATATAAGTTTTTGTTGACTTTTGCATCAGTTTTTGGTATCATAGCAAAGCGTTCTGAAGGGGGCGCAGCAAATCGGACGGGGTTCAAGAAAAAGCTCGAAGAGATTCGAAAAAAGTTCTTGACAAACGGATGAAGATGTGCTAAACTAAATGAGTTCGCTGCTGAGCGAGAAATCGCGAAGCGACGAGCGGATCACAAAAAGTTCGAAAGAATTTGAAAAAAGTTCTTGACAAATGAAACTTGATGTGATACAATAAAAGCCCGCGAAACTGCGGAGTGCACCTTGTAAATTAAACAACGAGAAACATGAACAAAC
>ERZ839767.5766-NODE-5766-length-10738-cov-6.163344_pt1 | contig 10738 bp, 7 predicted proteins | sample MGYA00519879_ERZ839767 | MGnify/ENA primary metagenome ERZ839767 (study PRJEB31850, sample SAMEA3708852) | human gut metagenome | biome: human gut; feature: human-associated habitat; material: faeces | place: China | collected 2014 ...
CCCGCCTGCCTGCCCGGCCACCGCAGCAGCAGCGCCCGGTCGGGAAGCTGCCGGAAGGTGCAGGCGGCGAACACATTGGGGTACAGGGTGGGCAGCAGGGAGATCAGCTTCTGAAATTCTCCCTCATCCTCTAAAGAATGGTCGTTGTAGGACACAGTTTTGCAGCGAACCAGCTGGGAGAGGGAATCCACGGCGGCGTCCTTGTCAAAGGCGATTTCTTCCTTGGTGACCGCGGGCTGGGGCTTGGGACGGAAGCGGATGGTGCGGACGGCGACCACGGCAATGAATGCGGCGAGAACCGCGAGAATCCAATATCCGATCATGTTTACAGAACTCCTCTCTTATAAAGCAGCCGGGAAACGGCAATGGTGAACAGCACGCTCACCGGAACCATAATGCCCACGGTACCGGCGTTCAGGGCAGGGACGAAGATGAACAGAATCAGCATCAGCACCACCGGCGCCACGGCGATTTTCCAGTTCCGGCTGACGAAGGCCACGCCCAAGCCACCGAACAGGGCGGGCAGCATCTGGGCAAAGGCCGGTTCCAGCACCGGCGCTTCCAGAACGGGGGTCAGGGGGACGATGAGAATCACGCCGAGGATGATAATGACGGTGGTGACAATGGAGGACGTGGCAATGGCGATGGTGGAGATGATCTCGCCCTCCTCAGAGTTGGCGCTGACGTTGTTCTGCTCCAGAGCGTTGATGGCGCAGGGGAGCTTCAGATTGGAGATGTTGCCGGTGACGAAGCTGAGGTAGGAGCCGCCCGCGCCCAGCATGGGAACGAAGGTAACGGTTTCAATGACGCCCACCGCCCAGTACATGGGCGCGGTGGCAATCAGACCCACCACCAGCGCGCCCCAGTCGGGGGCGGCGCCGAACAGGGCGGCCACCGTCAGGGGAAAGGCCAGCAGCAGAATCATCACGGAAATATTCCAGATGGTGCCGCTGCGGTGAACGGAGTCGATGTAGCTAAGCTTCTTTTTCATGTGGTTACCTCCTTAACCCAGCCACGCGGTGAGGGGAATGGCGGAGGCCATGCCCAGCACCAGGGAAATGGGCAGCGCATAGTCGTTGACCCACGCCCACTTGAGCTTTTTCATGAGCAGCCCACAGACCACCATGATTGCGGCGGATACCGCCATGACGCACACCGGGACAAGTCCGGAGGTGGCGGCATAATCCCCCGGCGTCCACAGGCGGGAGAAATCGCAGAATACGTAGCCCAGGAACGCGGAGATCATGCCGATAAACATGGCATTCTGGAAAATATCCGCCCATTTGGCGTCCCGGTTTTCCAGAACGGTCATGCCCCGCAGCAGCCTTTTGCCGATGACAGGCACCAGCCAGATGCCCACCATGATGGACAGGGTCATCACCAGGGCAATGTTGACGTATTGCTGGGCGGTCAGGGCGCTGATTTTGCCCAGCTCTAAGCCCATGGCGCTGACGGCGTTGGATGCCGCGATGGCCTCATAGCTCAATGAGCCGACCACGCTCAGCCGCAGCCAGGGCAGGGGAATGCCCAGACTTTTGCTTAAGGTAATGACGCTGATGACGATGGACACGGCCGGGGCAATGGTGAACAGCGCGGCGGTTTTGACGGTTTTTTTGATTTTGGCCTGATCCATGCCAATCTCCTTACTGCGGCGCAGAGCCTTAATAAGGAAGAAAACCGACTGTGCCAGAACCACGGCGATCAGGATTCCGGCGAGCAGGTAAAGCACCGGATGGTTGACGCTGAATTCCATGGAAACACCTCCGAAGAAAAGATGGTTTCATTATAGCACGGCGCTGTTCCCGAAACAAGAAGCAATCCGACAGAAAAGAAGGGAAACTCTGAATAAATCGTCTGCGGCTGTGAGCGGATCTTTTTCGCCCATTCTTCCGTATCGAAAACGGGAAATACATACAGTATTCCTCCGCTTTCGATACTTCGACTGGCCGAAAAATCTCTCACTCACAGCTCTTGCCGATTTAATCAGAGCTTCCGAAGATTTCCTGCTTGCTATTTTCCGTCGGATAAGGTAAAATGGTGGGGAGTTTTTGGGAAAGAGGCAACGGAAATGACAAAAGTGGCGTTTGATAACAACAAGTACCTGCAAATGCAGTCCGCCCACATCCGGGAGCGCATTGCCCAGTTTGGCGGCAAGCTGTACCTGGAATTCGGGGGCAAGCTATATGACGACAACCATGCTTCCCGCGTCCTGCCGGGCTTCCGGCCGGACAGCAAGCTGCGGATGCTGCTGCAGCTGAAGGATCAGGTGGAGATGGTGATCGTCATCAACGCCGACGATATCGAAAAAAACAAGGTTCGCGGCGACCTGGGCATCACCTATGACCGGGATGTCATTCGCCTGATCGACATTTTCCGGGGGTTCGGCCTGTATGTTTCCAGCGTGGTGCTGACCCGCTTCCATGAGCAGGCGCTGGCGCGGGCGTTCCAGTCCCGCCTGGAGGGGCTGGGCATCCGGGTCTATCACCATTTTGAGATTCCGGGCTACCCCTCCGACACCGGACATATCGTCAGCCCTGACGGCTTCGGGAAAAACGATTACATCGAAACGACCCGGTCGCTGGTGGTGGTCACGGCCCCCGGCCCCGGCAGCGGCAAGCTGGCGACCTGCCTGAGCCAGCTGTACCACGAGCATATCCGGGGCAACACGGCGGGCTACGCCAAATTTGAGACCTTCCCCATCTGGAACGTGCCGCTGAACCACCCGGTGAACCTGGCCTACGAGGCCGCCACGGCGGATTTGAACGACGTGAACATGATCGACCCCTTCCATCTGGAAGCCTACGGGGTCACCACCGTCAATTACAACCGGGATGTGGAGGCATTCCCCGTGCTGGTGGCGATTTTTGAGAAAATTCTGGGGCACTGCCCCTACAAATCCCCCACGGACATGGGCGTGAATATGGTGGGCAACTGCATCGTGGATGACGAAGCCGCCCGGTTTGCCTCCCGGCAGGAGATCATCCGCCGGTACTATGAGGCTCTGTGCGAGCAGAAGCAGGGCAAGGGCAGCGACGAGACGGTGCGCAAGCTGGAGCTGCTGATGAAAAAGGCCGGTGTGACCCCGGAGGAACGGAAGGTGGTTGCCCCCGCCTTGCAGCGGGCGGAGCAGACCGGCGCGCCTGCCGCCGCCATGGAGCTGCCTGACGGCACCATTGTCACCGGAAAGACCTCCGACCTTCTGGGCGCGTCTTCGGCGCTGCTGCTGAACGCGCTGAAAAAGCTGGCGGGTATGCGGGACAGCCTGCACCTGATCTCCCCGGTGGTGCTTGACCCCATCCAGCATCTGAAGGTTGACCACTTGGGCAACCGCAATCCCCGCCTCCATACCGACGAGACGCTGATCGCCCTGTCCATCTGCGCCGCCACCAACCCCATGGCGGAGCTGGCCATGGAGCAGCTGGACAAGCTGCGGGGCTGCGAGGTACATTCCTCGGTGATATTGTCCGCCGTGGACGAAAAGACCTTCAAGCGCCTGGGTGTCAACCTGACCTGCGAGCCGAGATATAAGGGATAAATAAAAATGCAGAATGCCGAAACAACGGCATTCTGCATTTTTTGTGGGATAAAGATTAGGCTCTCTGCTCGCAGTAGATGCACCTGTGGATGCCCGCGGCCTTGTCGGTGCAGCGGAACAGCTGGGGCAGCTCCTGCTCGGTTTGGGTGATGCACTTGGGGTTGCGGCAGACGCGGTCGTATTCCAGACCGGTCGTGTCAATGGCTTCCTTCATGGGATTCCGGGCGGCTTCGTCCAGAAGCTTCAGGATCAGCGCCATGCGCATATATTTGCCGTTCAGCGCCTGACGGAAATAGGCGGCTCTGGGGTCGTCGTCCACCCTGACGCTGATCTCGTTGACCCGGGGCAGGGGGTGCAGGACGCACATTTTTTCCTTCGCCAGCTTCATTTTCTCGGTATCGAGAACGTAGCTGTCCTTGAGCCGCTCGTACTCCCAGGGGTCGTCGAAGCGCTCCCGCTGGATGCGGGTCATGTACAGCACGTCAAGATCGGGCATGGCTTCCTCCAGAGAGGACACTTCCGTATAGGGAATCCCCTGATTTTCAAACACGTTGTACCGGATAAATCCGGGAATTTTCAACTCTTCCGGGGAAATCAGAACAAATTGAATGCCCTTGTAGCGGCTCATGGCCTCAATCAGGGAGTGAACCGTCCGGCCGTATTTCAGGTCGCCGCACAATCCGATGGTGAGATTATCCAGCCGCCCCATTTCCCGGGAAATGGTCAGCAGGTCGGCAAGGGTCTGGGTGGGGTGGTTGTGGCCGCCGTCTCCGGCGTTGATGACGGGAATGGAGGCCGCCTGACTTGCCACATAGGGTGCGCCCTCCTTGGGATGGCGCATGGCGATGATGTCGGCGTAGCAGCTGACGATTTTGGCGGTATCCGCCACGCTTTCGCCCTTGGAGGCAGAGGAAGAACTGGCTTCGCTGAAGCCGATGACGCTTCCGCCCAGCTCCAGCATCGCGGCCTCAAAGCTCAGGCGGGTGCGGGTGGAGGGTTCAAAGAACAGGGTTGCCAGCTTCTTGTGGGCGCACCTGTCCCAGTAGGCTTCCGGGTGGGCAATGATGTCCTTGGCGGTGGCGATCAGCCCATCCAGCTCGTCCACCCCTAAATCCAGAATGCTGTTGAGACTCTTCATGCCTTCGCTCCGTTCACGGCAAGATAGTTTTTGATCCGCGCCACATTCTCGTCGTTGGCGGGATTTTCTTCCAGATAGGCGATGATGTCGTACACGTCCACCACGGAGTAGACGGGGAAGCCGAATTCCTCCTCCACTTCCTCCATGGCCAGCTTTTCACCCTTGCCCCGCTCCTTCCGGTCGACCATGATGAAGGTGGCGGCGACCTTGACGCCCTCCAGATGGCGAAGAATCGCCATGCTTTCCCGGATGGCAGTCCCGGCGGTGATGACGTCCTCCACGATGACCACGTCCTCACCGGCCTTGGGGACATAGCCCACAAACACGCCGCCCTCGCCGTGATCCTTGGCTTCCTTGCGGTTGAAGAAGAAGGGAACGTCCAGCCCGTCCCGGCTCAGGGCGACGGCGGCGGACACGGCGATGGAAATGCCCTTGTAGGCGGGGCCGTAGAGGACGGCCTTCCGCTCGCCCAGCTTTTCCCGGTAGGCGCGGGCGTAGAATTCGCCCAGGGTCGCGATTTCCTGACCGGTTTTGATCTCCCCGGCGTTGATGAAATAGGGGATTTTCCGGCCGGATTTGGCGGTGAAATCGCCGAATTTCAGCACCCCGGCCTTTTCCAGGAACTGAATGAATTCTCTTTTGTAGCTTTCCAAAATGGTTCCTCCTTCTTTCAATCGCAGAATTCCGCCACGCAGCGCTCGTAGGCGGCAACGGGGTCGGCGGCGGCGGTGATTGGGCGGCCGACCACGATGTAGTCCGAGCCGATGGCCTTGGCGGCGGCGGGTGTCATCACCCGCTTCTGGTCGCCCACATCGCCGTCGGCGAAACGGACGCCGGGGGTCACGGTGAGGAAAGTTTTGCCGCAGCGCTCGTGTACCTTCCCCGCTTCCAGGGGGGAGCAGACCACGCCGTCCAGACCGGCATTCTTCGCCGTCTCGGCGTAGTGCATGACCACCTGGTCAATGGGTTCGTGAATGAGCAGATCGGATTCCATGGCCGCCTGATCGGTGGAGGTCAGCTGGGTCACGGCGATCAGCAGGGGACGGGTGCCGTCCTCCCGGGTCAGACCCTCCAGCGCGGCCTTCATCATAGCGGTGGTACCGGCGGCATGGAGGTTGGTGATGTCTACGTCCAGATTCCGCAGAACGGACATGGCCTTTTTCACGGTGTTGGGGATGTCGTGAAGCTTTAAGTCCAGAAAAATCTTGTGTCCCCGGGCTTTGATCTCCCGGACGATGGCGGGACCTTCCGCGTAGTACAGCTCCATGCCGATCTTCACGAAGGGCTTCCGGCCGGTGAATTTGTCCAGAAAAGCGAAGGTCGCCTCGGCGGATGAAAAATCGCAGGCAACAATGACGTCCTTACCCATTATTTCGCGCCTCCTATGATGTCTTTCAAATTTTCAATTTTGTATTTTTCCATGACGGCGGGAAGCTCCCGGATGATATCCCGGCAGGCGTAGGGGTTTACGAGGTTGGCCGCGCCCACCTCTACGGCGGTAGCGCCGGCCAGCATCATTTCCACCACATCTTCGGCGCTGCTGACGCCGCCCATGCCCACAACGGGGATTTTCACTGCGCCCGCGACCTGATAGACCATGCGAAGCGCCACCGGGAAGATGGCGGGGCCGGAAAAGCCGCCCATTTTATTGGCAATGATGGGTCTCCGGGTACGCAGATCAATGCGCATACCAAGCATCGTGTTGATCAGGCTGATTCCGTCCGCACCGGCATCCTCACAGGCTTTGGCAATGGACACAATGTCGGTGACGTTGGGGGAGAGCTTGACGATAACAGGCTTTTTCGTGACCTTTTTCACCGCCGCCGTCACCTCCGCGGCGGCTTCCGGGCAGGTGCCGAAGCTCATGCCGCCGCCGTGAACATTGGGACAGCTGACGTTGACCTCCAGCCAGCCTACCTGTTCCTCCTTATCCAGCTTTTCACAGGTGTAAGCGTAATCCGCCACGGAAAAGCCGGAGACGTTGGCCATGACCGGCTTGTGAAAGCATTTCTTCAGCTTCGGGAGTTCTTCGGCAATGACCTTCTCTACGCCGGGATTTTGCAGCCCCACGGCGTTGATCATGCCGCTTGTACACTCGGCAATGCGGGGCGTGGGATTTCCGAAGCGGGGTTCTTTTGTGGTTCCCTTGAAGGAGAAGGTGCCGAGGCAGTTGATGTCGTACAGCTCGGCGAACTCGTAGCCATAGCCGAAGGTGCCGGAGGCGGGGATGACTGGGTTGTCCAGCTCGATGCCGCAGAGATTGACGCTCAGGCTTCCCATAGAATCTCCTCCTTCTTCATGACGGGGCCGTCCTTGCAGATGCGCTTGTAGCCCGTGAGGGTCTTGCAGGAGCAGCCCATACAGGCGCCGAAGCCGCAGCCCATCCGTTCCTCAAAGCTCATTTGGCCGGAGGTGCGGGTGGCTTTATACACCGCCTTGAGCATCGGCTCCGGGCCGCAGGTGTAGAAATAGGAATAATCAAGCCGGGAAAGAGGCGTGGTGGCGAAGCCCTTGACGCCATAGCTTCCGTCGGCGGTGGCGACGATCACCCGGCACCCCAGCGCCCGGAATTCCCCTTCGTAGAATATTTCCGATTGGGTGTTGAAGCCCAGAATCACCGTCACCTGCTTGCCCATGGCGAGCAGCCGTTTGGCAAGGTGGTACAGCGGCGGGACGCCCACGCCGCCGCCTAAGAGGACGGGACAGTCCCCGGCGGGGGCAAGGTCGTAGCCGTTGCCCAGGCCGGTCAGAATGTCCAGCTTCTCTCCGGGAACCATCCGGGAGAGGATTTCCGTACCCTTGCCCACCACCTTGTAAACAATGGTGAGGGTACTGCAGTCATAGTCGCACACGGAGATGGGGCGGCGGAGGAACTTCCCTGTAATTTGAATGTTGACAAACTGCCCCGGCGCGGTGATGGCGGAGGTGTCTCCGGAAAGCGCCATTTTGTAGACGCAGTCCGTCAGGGGGGTATTGGAAAGAATCGTGAAAATGCTCTGTTTCATGGTCGCTCCTTCCGGGAAATGGATTGTACGTCGTGTGTATGCGTAGAGAATCGAGCTGCCTACCCAATGGTGTTGGTCATGGGATGCAGGGAGAAACGCATTGCCTGCGGGCGCTGCCCGCTCAGGCGTCGATGGTGGAGATGGTCAGCGTGGTTTCTTCCAGCACATCCAGCAGAACCCGGATGGTGTCCAGCGCGGTAAACAGCGTCACGTTATGCTCCGTGGCGATCCGGCGGATTTTTATGCCGTCCCGGCCGTTGGAGCCGGGGTCGCGGGTGTTGATGACGTAGGCAATGTGTCCCTGACGCAGGGCGTTGGGAATTTCGTCGCTTCCGTCGCTGATCTTGCCCAGAACATGGGTGCGGATGCCGTTTTCCTTCAGGAACATGGCGGTGCCGGCGGTGGCCTCGATGTTGAAGCCCAGACGGTAGAACCGGCGGATCAGGGGCAGCGCTTCCTCCTTGTCCCGGTCGGCAATGGTGGCAAGCACGGTGCCGTAGTTTTGCAGCTTCATGCCTGAGGCCTGCAGCGCCTTATACAGGGCGCGGGTCATGGTGCGGTCATAGCCGATGGCCTCGCCGGTGGACTTCATTTCGGGGGTCAGATAGGCGTCCAGACCGCGGATTTTGTTGAAGGAGAACACCGGCGCTTTGACGTACCAGCGTTCCTTTTCGGCGGGGTAGATGTCGAAGAAGCCCTGCTCCTTCAGGCTCAGACCCAGAATCACGTCGGTGGCAATGTCCGCCAGGCTGTAGCCCGTGGCCTTGCTCAGGAAGGGCACCGTGCGGGAGGAACGGGGGTTGACCTCGATGACGGACACGTTGTCCTCCGGGTCGACGATGAACTGCACGTTGAACAGGCCGACAATGCCGATGCCCAGACCCAGCTTCTTGGCGTATTGCAGAATGATGCCCTTGACCTTGTCGGAGATGGAGAAGGAGGGGTAGACGGAGATGGAGTCGCCGGAGTGGACGCCGGTGCGCTCCACCAGCTCCATAATGCCGGGGACGAACACGTCCCGCCCGTCGCAGATGGCGTCGATCTCCACTTCCCGACCCTGAATGTATTTGTCCACCAGAACGGGCTTGTCCTCGTCGATTTCCACGGCGCTTTTCAGGTAGCGGCGCAGCTGGCTCTCGTTCGCCACAATCTGCATGGCGCGGCCGCCCAGCACGAAGCTGGGACGCACCAGCACGGGGTAGCCGATCTCGTTTGCCGCTGCCAGGCCGTCCTCGATTTTGGTGACGGCTCTGCCCTTGGGCTGGGGGATGTTCAGTTCCTTCAGGAGCTTTTCGAAGGCGTCCCGGTTTTCGGCTCTGTCGATGGCCTCGCAGCCGGTGCCGATGATCTTCACGCCCCGGTCGTGGAGGGGCTGAGCCAGATTGATGGCGGTCTGACCGCCCAGAGACGCGATCACGCCGTCGGGCTTTTCAAAGTCGATGATGTTCATCACATCCTCGGGGGTCAGAGGCTCGAAGTACAGCTTGTCGGCGGTGGTGTAGTCGGTGGAGACGGTCTCGGGGTTATTGTTGATGATGATGGCCTCGTAGCCCGCCTTCTTGATGGTCATAACGGCGTGGACGGTGGAGTAGTCAAATTCCACGCCCTGACCGATGCGGATGGGGCCTGCGCCCAGCACTACGATCTTCTTTTTGTTCGTCAGCCGGGAGACGTTTCCGCCGGTGTAGGAGGAGTAGAAGTAGGGGATATACGCGCCGGTGTGGCAGGTGTCCACCATGCGGAAGGCCGGGAACATACCGTGTTCTCTGCGGAAATCGGACACGTCCGTCTCGGAGCATTTCCACAGCCGGCTTACATATTTGTCGCTGAAGCCCATCTTCTTGGCGTCCAGAAGGGCTTCCGGCTCTTTGACATGGAGCTTTAAGTATTCCTCCATGTCCACGATGCGCTTGATGGCGTTCAGGAAGTAGACGTCAATGGCGGTGATCTCATGAATCTGCTCCACGGTGACGCCCCGGTAGATGATTTCCGCGATGGCAAAAATGTTGTCGGAGCGGAACACGCTGATGTAGTCCAGCAACTCCTCCGTGGTCATGTCGTCGAATTTGTGGTGGTAGATATGGTTCGCGCCTACCTCCAGGGAACGGATGCCCTTGAGCAGGGATTCCTCCAGATTGGAGCCGATGCCCATGACCTCGCCGGTGGCCATCATCTGGGTACCCAGAATGTTGATGGCGGAGGTGAACTTGTCAAAGGGGAACCGGGGCAGCTTGGTGATGACGTAGTCCAGCTTCGGCTCAAAGGCGGCGTTGGTGTTGGCAATCTTGATGTCCTCCAGCGCCATGCCCACGGCGATTTTCGCGGTGACCCGGGCAATGGGGTAGCCGGAGGCCTTGGAGGCCAGCGCGGAGGAACGGGAGACACGGGGGTTGACCTCGATGAGGTAGTATTTGGAGGAATTGGGGTCGAGGGCAAACTGGACGTTGCAGCCGCCCTCCACCTTCAGCGCCCGGATGATCTTGATGGCGGAGTCGTTGAGCATCTTCCTGTCGTGATCGCTGAGGGTCATGATGGGGGCGACCACCATGCTGTCACCGGTGTGGACGCCTACCGGGTCAATGTTCTCCATGCCGCAGATGGTGATGGCGTGGTCATTAGAGTCCCGCATGACCTCGAATTCGATCTCCTTGTAGCCCTTGACGGACTTCTCCACCAGAACCTGATGGACAGGGGAGAGGGCGAAGGCGTTGAGGCCGATCTCCACTAGCTCGTCTTCATTGTAGGCAAAGCCGCCGCCGGTGCCGCCCAGAGTAAAGGCGGGGCGAAGCACCACGGGATAGCCGATGCGCTTGGCGGCCTCCTTGGCCTCCTCCAGAGAGTAGGAAATTTCGGAGGGGATGACCGGCTCGCCGATGGACTGGCACAGCTCCTTGAAAAGCTCCCGATCCTCGGCGCGCTCAATGGACTCGCTGGAGGTACCCAGCAGCCTGACCCGGCATTCCCGGAGAATGCCCTTCTTTTCCAGCTGCATGGCCAGATTCAGACCCGTCTGACCGCCGATGCCGGGGATGATGGCGTCCGGCCGCTCAAAGCGGACGA
>ERZ839767.5767-NODE-5767-length-10738-cov-2.681925_pt1 | contig 10738 bp, 9 predicted proteins | sample MGYA00519879_ERZ839767 | MGnify/ENA primary metagenome ERZ839767 (study PRJEB31850, sample SAMEA3708852) | human gut metagenome | biome: human gut; feature: human-associated habitat; material: faeces | place: China | collected 2014 ...
TTTTTAGGCAGCTTAATGGATGATGCCTTGGCTGAACTTCCGGATCGGGCATTGGTTCCATTAGATATTGCGCATGCCGAAGATCAAATTATCATTATTAGTCCGCAGGATCAGGTTAATACGACAATTGCGTATCAAGATATTTTTGATAGCAGCGAAAAGATTCACTCGGTTCATAATTTGTTGGAAGTAAACAGTGGAGAAACAAAGATTACGTTGAAGTATCCATATTTTTGGCCGGGGATGATAGTTTCAATATTTGGAGTGATCGGTTGGATTTTGTTTGGTGTATGGATGCGGAAACGACAAATCTTAAACAAATCTTAATGAAAAATCACCTTGAATCTTAATGAAAAAATCGGTATCCTTAATCTTGTAAGTGGCATGTAGATTTCTGAGATGGATTTGAGGGGAATATCTGGAAATGCTATCGAGCTTACGTTGTTGTAGTAGAGATTCTAATAAAAAATCTTACATGTTTCAAAAGAGCAGGTGTCCATATCTTCGGACATCTGCTCTTTCTCCGTTCTGCAGTTCCTTTTATTTAATAGGAAATTGCTCGTAATGTTACGTTATGCCACCAAGAATTGCTTTAGCAATTCTTGCAAAGCAAAGCGCAGGCTTTGCTTTTTTATGCTTCAAGTGTTTTGATATCTGCAACAATTTGTTCTACGGTCAAATGATTCTCTTTGACAACATCGTTAGGGTCGTAGCGATCCAAAAATTCCTTTTTCAGTCCATAGTTCCGTACTTTGATGTTCGAAGTACCGTAGTATCTGGCAATCTTCTCGCCAAAACCGCCATCCAAAATGCCATCTTCGATGGTCAGAACGAGATCATGATCTTCTTTGAGCTTATCCAACGATTCGGTATCGAGTCCGGTGATGTAGTATGGATTGATAACGGTTGCCTGAATGCCGGTTTCTGCTTCTAACTGAGAAGCAGCTTCGCAGGCAAGTCCGTAAAAGGTACCAAGACCAAGAATGGCAATTTTGGACCCTTTTTTGGTTACCTCATATTTGTTGAGCTTACTAAAATCTTTGGTAACCGGTGTGCCGGTGGATACCATAGCACCGCCCGGAAGCTTGATAGCAACAGGAAGTTCGGTCTGTTCTAGGCTCCAATCCAGCATGGCAATATAATCCTCTTTGGAGGTTGCTGCCAAATAAACAAGGTTTGGAATGTTTGCCATCATTGGAATGTCATACAAACCTAAATGTGTAACGTCATTCATGCCATAAACCGTACCGCAGAAAGTAACGATCGTTGCAGGACTGTTATTGATACATAAATCCTGAGAAATCTGGTCGTAGGTTCTCTGTACAAAGGTGCTGTAAACACCATAGACAGGTTTGCCGCCATTTGCAGCAATACCGGAGGCAAGAGCTACTGCGGTTTCTTCGGCAATGCCGACATCGACGAATTGCTTTCCGGCTTCTTTTCGTTTATCTTCTGTAAAACCAAGAATAGTAGGAGTTCCGGAAGTGATCGCTACAACGGCAGGATCTTTTTTCATCTTGTCTAACAGGTATTCTGCTGTAACAGAAGAATAATCTTCTTCCGCATCTTGGAACAGTGCCTCACCGGTTTTGATATCAAACGGCGCGCAGTAATGCCAGTTCTCTTTATGCTCCTCGGCTGGTGCGTATCCTTTACCTTTCAGTGTGTTGATATGGACAACAACCGGTTTATTGCTGTCTTTTACTTGGGAGAAGGCATCGATCAAAGAGGCTGTGTCATTGCCCTGATCAACATAAACATAGTCTAATCCCATTGCACGGAATAAGTTGCATTCAGCCTGACCTTTCGTGTCGCGAAGCAGCTTGAGATTGCCGTAAAGACCGCCATGATTCTCGGCGATGGACATATCGTTATCGTTTACGACAATAATGAAGTTGCCGTCTAATTCTGCAGCATAATCTAATCCCTCTAAAGCTTCGCCACCGCTCAAAGAACCATCACCGATGACAGCGATCACGTTGCCGTCTTCGCCATTTAGATCTCTTGCTTTGGCAAGTCCACAGGCGAGGCTGACAGAGGTAGACGTGTGACCGACGGTAAAGAAGTCGTGTTCACTTTCGTTTGGATTGCTGTATCCGGACACGTCCTCAAAATGTTCTTCGTATAAATAAGCATCTTTACGTCCCGTCAACATTTTGTGCGGATAAGACTGATGTGATACATCGTATACGATCTTATCTTTTGGTGATTCGAAAACGTAATGGAGTGCGATCGTGGCCTCCACCATACCGAAGTTCGGCCCGAAATGACCGCCGTGTTTGCTCAAACGGTTTAATAATGCAGCACGCATTTCATCTGCCAAAGTATTTAACTGTTCTACGGATAATTTCTTTACATCTTGTGGTCCATTAATCTGTTCTAAGTACATGAATTTTCCTCCCATGATAATTTTCCTGTTTTGACTGCAACTTCGTAGCGGGAAATTTTATAATCCAGTTTACTTATTGCAGCTTGTAATTGTTTCTGTTGTTCTTCTAAATTGCGTCTCTGTTCCTGCAGCAGTTCGAGACGCGCACCGAAAGTCTGGTCGCCCTGTTGGTACAGTTCAACGTATTCAATCAATGCTTCTACCGGCAGCCCGGCGCTACGCATACAGATGACAAGTTCGACCCAGCTTAGATCAGATTCCTGATAATCGCGGATGCCACTTGCCGTTCGCGTTACTTTCGGAATCATGCCGACACGTTCATAGTAACGCAGAGTATCCTGTGAAATGTTATATTTTTGACTCACTTCTTTGATGGTCACGGTAGTCACCTCCTGCTTCTTAGTGTAACACTTGGAGTAGACTCCAAGTCAACCCCTATTTTAGCAATAGGAAAAAACTATAACACATAAAAAATAATTCCAATAGGTAAAATAGGAAATAGCAATTGACAGTGTAAGAGGGAGTCTTTATAATAATACCTACAGGTTTACTAGGAATTAAACGGCGCCTGACAGCCAAGACTTTGTGTGGAGAAAGGATTATGCTATATGGAAAGAGAAATTGAGACAAAATGTTTGCATTTAGAAGAAGATGAAGGTAAAACGGATCATTTTGGTGCAATCAGTTACCCTATTTATCAGACAGCGACGTATGCACATCCGGGAGTAGGACAAAGCACCGGATACGATTACAGTCGTTTGCAGAATCCAACCAGAGAACATTTAGAGAAAATGGTGGCTTCTTTGGAAGGTGGAATTGATGCGCTGGCACTTTCGAGTGGAATGGCGGCAATATCATTGCTGATGGAGCTGTTCAAGCCGGGAGATCATATTATCGCTGATTCGGATCTGTATGGAGGATGCATTCGTTTGTTTCAAAACGTCTCGGATAAGAACGGCATACAATTTTCAAATATTGATTGCTGCAGAGAAGATATTGAATCGTATATTACAGAACAGACGAAAGCAATCTATATTGAAACACCGACTAACCCAATGATGAATGTAACGGATATAGCGACAACAGCAGAAATCGCACACAAGCACGGTTTGTTGTTGATCGTGGATAATACATTTTTATCGCCATATTTCCAGAATCCGCTGAAACTTGGTGCAGATGTTGTGGTACATAGTGGTACGAAGTATTTGGGAGGACACAATGACACGCTTGCGGGATTTTTGGTAACCGGTCGAGAGGACATCAGCGAAAAACTTCGCTTTTTGATCAAGACAACGGGAGCGGGACTAGCACCTTTTGACAGCTGGTTGATCCTGCGAGGTATTAAAACATTGGGGATTCGCATGGAACGTGCCGCTGATAATGCTTTGAAAATTGCCAAATGGCTGACGGTGCAGGATGTTGTTACGAAAGTGATTTATCCGGGACTGCCGGATCACCCGGGCTATGAGATCATGAAAAAACAGGCGCGTGGTTTTGGTGCAATGTTGACATTTCAATTGAAGGATAAAGAAAGTGCGCTGTCTGTATTAGAAAAGGTTCGTATGATCCGTTTTGCAGAGAGTCTTGGTGGAGTGGAGACGTTGATCACCTATCCGGCGACACAAACGCATGCAGATGTTCCACAGGAAATTCGAGAAAAGAATGGAATTACAGATGCGACACTTCGTTTGTCGGTGGGGATTGAGAACGTCAAAGACCTGTTGGCAGAACTGGAAAGCGTGTTTGCTTCTTTATAAAATAGCGTGTTTATTTACTAGTGGTATATTTGGCTGAAAATGCAGGATGATTATAGAATAGATTGCTAGCAAATGCAGCATGGTGATAGAAAGGATTGATAGCAATGGCAGAAAGAAATTTGGATTTTGACGCGGTAGTCAATCGTAAAAATACCGATTGCTTAAAATATGATTTTGCAAAACGAAGAGGTATGCCGGAAGATGTGCTCCCGTTGTGGGTGGCAGACATGGATTTCAAGACGTCTTCTTATATTGAGGACGCGGTGATAGAGCGCACGAAGCATGGCATATTTGGCTACAGTGAAGTGCAGACCCCTTATTTCGAGACGGTGCAGGCTTGGATGAAAAAACATCACGACTGGGACGTTCAGGAAAAATGGCTTATCAAAACGCCGGGCGTTGTTTTTGCGCTGGCAATGGCGGTAAAGGCGTATTCTGAGCCGGGAGATGCCGTGATGCTGCAGCAGCCGGTGTATTATCCGTTTTCGGAGGTGATTGCCGACAATGGTAGAAAGGTGGTCAGCAACGACCTGTACAAAGGTGATGACAACCGTTATCACATAGATCTGGAGGATTTTGAACGTAAGATCGTAGATAACGACGTTAAGCTGTTTCTGCTTTGCAATCCGCATAATCCGGTGGGGCGTGTGTGGACGAAGGAAGAGCTTACCGCAATGGGAGATATTTTGGTAAAACATCATGTTACGGTTGTGAGTGATGAGATTCATGAGGACTTCGTATTTCGTGGAAAGCATCAGGTGTTTGCGGCGATCAAGGAAGAATTTGCGCAGATCAGCGTGACCTGCACGGCGCCGAGCAAAACGTTTAATATTGCCAGTATGATGATCTCGAATATCTTTATTCTAAATAGAGAGTTAAAGGCAAAGTTCCGGGCGCAGCTTGATGCGGCAGGAATTAGTCAGCTTAATGTACTGGGGTTGGTTGCGTGCGAGGCGGCATATGCACACGGAGAAGAGTGGTATGAGGCAATGCACTCATATGTTGCCGACAATATTGCCTTTACAAAGGAATATGTTGAAACGCAGCTTCCGGGCGTGTCTATGGTAGACCATGAGGGTACTTATCTGGTCTGGCTGGATTTCCGTGAAACCGGATTGAGCGTGGATGAACTGGAGGATCTGATCGTACACCGGGCAAAATTATGGCTCGACAGTGGCAGGATCTTTGGCGACTGCGGCAAAGGGTTTCAGCGTGTCAATGTAGCATGTCCGCGTGCAACGTTAAAAGAAGCACTTGACCGTATTAAGACGGCACTGCAGGAGAGAGAGGCGCAGTGATGGCTTGTATCAAGCACTGCGTCTCATAGATGATCCCTATTAAATTGGTATCTTACACAAGCATTGTCATGTATATAGGAATATACAATATGTTATCTTTTTGTATAAGATCTTTCGTATAAATAATATATCTGTCCTGCATTTTCAATTGATACTTTTTTACGAAGTAATCAAATGATTTGTGCGAGGTGTAGGAGGAAGACTTCACCTCGATGGGACAGATTTTTTTATTCTTAACGGTCAAAAAATCGATCTCGTATTTTTTCTCATTACTCTCATCAGAAGGTGTATAGCGATATTCATGAAAATATAGGTCGTGTCCGGATGCTTTCAGCATTTGTGCTACCATATTTTCAATGATCATTCCCTGATTGATACCAAGTTTCCCAAAAATCAGAGATTTGTAGATATTTTCATCTGCGTTATCCTGGCTTTTCATAATCTGCGTTACTAACAGTCCGGTATCGCCCATATAAAGCTTAAAATTGCTTCGATCAGTAAAGAGTTCCAAGGCGATTTCTGGTTTTGTAACATGGATACATTCATTGCCGATCATGGATTCCGCCACAAAATTTACAGCATTGATATAATTCTGATAACGCGCATTTTTGTCAATCAATGAAAATTTAAAATGCGAATTTTTGTTTTCCAGTTGCTCTGGAATCGTACGAAAAATGATGGAAGCTCGCTGATTGTTTTCGGAATCGTATTTGTATAGATCCTCTTCGTACAAACTCAAAATATTACGTTTTACGAAATCAATCTGTGTGAAATCTTTGCCGGCAATATAGGCATCTACAGCCTGAGGCATTCCGCCAACTACCATATAAGTGCGGAATTTGTTCATGAGCTGTCGATGGATGCTGTCACCGAGTGGTTTGCGTTTTATGAAAGCGTCCTTGATTGCTTCATAGGAAACGGTATCATCGGTTGCCCACAAAAATTCTTCGAAATCCATAGGATACATTTTAAGTTTGTATTCTTCGGATGGAATCAGAATGTTTTGGATATTTTTATGAATAGAGATCAAAGAGCCGGTTTCGATATATTCATACCTTCCATCCTGTACTAAATATTTTATGGCCTGTCTTGCCCATGGAAACAACTGCACTTCGTCAAAGATAATGACGCAGTTTTTGCCATGGAGTGATCGCCCTTTAAGCAGAAATAAATTGCGGAAAAAGGTATCAAGGTCATTGATATTATTTATAAAGTTGTCTTTTATGTCTGTACTTTCGCGTGCAAAGTCCAATAACATATAATCATCATATTCTGCTTTCGCAAATTCTTCTACAATGGTACTTTTTCCGATTCGTCTTGCACCTTCGATCAACAGAGCGGATGAACCGGCCGATATTTCTTTCCATTTTAAAAGCTTTTGGTATAATTTTCGTTTAAATAACATGATGGGTTCCTTTCTACAGTGCATTAGTCGCTTAAATCACCGTTTTATAAGCTTTATTGTAATATAGTTTTCCACAAATAACAACCTGTATTCACGAAAATAAGAAAAGTTTTTGTGTGAATATTCACGAAAATGAGAAATGTTTTGCTTTGAATATTCACGAAAATAAGAAATGCTTATTCCTAATTCCTCACGAAAATGAAAAAAGTTGCGTGACATATTCTGTGAAATATGACGATACAGAATGTCTCTGACAAAATTTTGATAAATTGTTGATAATTCCTATTGACAATATAGGAAAAGGTGAATATAATTACAAATATCATAAATTGATAAAACCTATCGAAAAACTAGGAATACAAAGAGCGCAATGGAAAGGGGGAGCAACGTGAGTAATACATATCATGATCTGCAACAATCCCATCCCTGCTTTGGGGGGCATAAAAATAATGTGGGACGCATTCATTTGCCGGTGAGTCCGGGGTGTAACATTGCTTGTCGTTTCTGTGATCGTGTTATAAACGATGTAGAGGAAAGACCTGGTGTCACATCGAAAGTGATCACGCCGACAGAAAGTTTAGAGATCCTGGATAAGGCATTGAGGCTTTGTCCGGAGATTACCGTGGCTGGTATTGCGGGACCGGGAGATACATTAGCCTCTGACTATGCGCTGAAGACGTTTCGCGGTGTCAAAGAACGATTCCCACAGCTTATTAAATGTATGAGCACCAATGGATTGCTTTTGGAAGAGAAAGCAGAAGAAGTGATCGAAATAGGAATTGATTCCCTGACAGTAACTGTTAATGCAGTGGATCCGGAGATCGAAGCTAAGCTGAATAAATACATTATTTATCATGGTAAACGTTATGATGGTGTAGAGGGCGCAGAAATCCTCATTAAAAATCAGTTGGCGGGCATACGAAAAGTTGCGTCTGCAGGGATCACCATAAAGGTTAATACGGTGTTGGTGCCGGACATCAACGGAGATCATATTGCAAAGATCGCTAAGACAGTAAAAGAGGCCGGCGCAAAAATATATAATATCATACCGTTGATCCCACAGTATGAATTGGCGGATCAGACAGCACCGACCTGTAGTCAGATCGATGCGGCGAGAACAACGGCTTCCCAATATATTGACGTATTTAGACATTGCCAGCACTGCCGGGCGGATGCAGTTGGAGTTCCGGGCAGATCAGAATATGGAGATCAGATTTATCAAAGAAAACTGCGTGTGCGGGAAACATTTTCACATGGTTAGGAAAGGATGATGTCGATGCAAAATGATAGGAAGATCCGCGTGGCAGTGGCATCTTCGGATGGCATTGTGGTTAACAGTCATTTTGGAAGAGCACGTGATTTTTATATCTACGAGGTGTCCGAAAATGAGGACACCGTACTTTTGGAAAAGCGTGAGCTCGTACCGATCTGTGAGGCCGGTAATCATGATGAGGGAAGATTACAGGATAATGTAAAACGTTTATCGGACTGTGATTATGTAGCAGTGAGCCGTATTGGTATGGGTGCACTGCGGGTTATGAATGAGTATGGAATAGCTGCAATGGAATTGCCGGGGGAGATTGAAGATTCCCTGCATCGCATTGTGGTATATGACCAAATACAAGGATTAATGACAACAAGGTAGGATCCTGGATAGGATAGGAATGGAGGAGACAATGGCAGAATTGAGACAGATTGCAATTTATGGCAAAGGTGGAATTGGAAAGTCTACAACAACACAGAACCTGACTGCAGGACTTGTAGAACACGGTAAGAAAGTAATGGTTGTTGGCTGTGATCCGAAGGCTGATTCTACAAGATTACTACTGGGCGGTCTGGCGCAAAAGACGGTTTTGGATACGATCCGTGATGAGGGAGAAGATGTCGAATTAGATAAGATCGTGCGTGAGGGCTACGGCGGCACGCGATGCGTTGAGTCCGGTGGACCGGAACCGGGTGTAGGCTGTGCAGGACGAGGTATTATCACGTCGATCAACATGTTGGAAAATCTCGGAGCCTATACGGATGATCTGGATTATGTATTTTATGATGTTTTGGGAGACGTTGTCTGCGGTGGATTTGCAGCACCGATTCGTGAGGGATATGCGGATAAGGTTCTGATCGTTACATCCGGTGAAAAAATGGCACTGTATGCTGCCAACAATATTTCCAGTGCAGTCAGAAATTTTGAGGATCGCAGTTATGCCCGGGTATTTGGCATCGTGTTAAATCACAGAAATGTAGAAAATGAGAAAGAAAAAGTACAGGCATTTTCAGAAAAGATCGGGGTGCCGATTGTGGGAGAAGTGCCGCGAAGTAATGAAATTATTCACTGGGAAGAGCAGGGAAAGACTGTGATCGAAGGAGATCCGGTCTCTGAAATCAGCAGATGTTTCTTTGATCTTGCCACATTGTTATGGAAAGAAGAGGAAAACGCATGAGACAGGAAGCATATTTTTGTACGGTAAAAGAGCTGGATGAGCTTGGAAAAAATAACATTCCCAGACAGCTTATTTCCCATACACATCTGATCTACAGTTCCCCTGCAACGCTGGCATTCAATTCTCCGGGAGCAGAAGGATTTGGTGTCAAACGTGCAGGTCTGGCGGTTCCGGATTCTGTTATGTTGATCGTGTCTCCGGGATGCTGTGGCCGCAATACCTCGGTGCTTAGTTCGATGCGGGCCTATCAGGACCGTTTTTATTATCTGTTGATGGATGAGACGGATATTGTGACCGGAAGGCACCTGAAAAAGATCCCTAAGGCAGTAGCGGAAATATGCGAAGGACTTAAGAAAAAGCCGTCTGTTGTGATGATATGTATTACCTGTGTGGATGCGCTGCTTGGCACGGATATGGAGCGTGTCTGTCACAAGGCAGAGGAATATGCAGGGGTTCCGGTAAGGCCATGTTATATGTATGCACTGACCAGAGAGGGCAGAAAACCACCGATGGTGCATGTGCGGCAGTCCGTTTATTCGTTGCTGGAACCGAAAAAGAAAAAAGGAAACGTGGTGAATTTACTGGGATATTTTTCACCGCTTACGGATGACTGTGAGCTGTATGATCTGCTTCATGGGGCAGGAGTAAAAACAATCCATGAGATTTCCAGGTGCAAGGATTATGCACAGTATCAGACCATGTCGGAAGCAAATTTTAATCTGGTACTGCATCCGGAAGCGCGCTTTGCGGCAGAGGATTTTCATGACCGGCTGAAAATTCCATATATCGAGCTGCGCAGATTATATCAGATCGATAAAATTGCCAGTCAGTATCGTGCTCTTGCCGCTGCACTGGGTGTGGAATTTGAGGATGAAATACCGCGTAAGGCAGCAGAGGAGGCGGTAGAAAAATTCCGGGAAATACATCCGGATGCAGTATTTGCCGTCGGAGAATGGATGAACGGAGATCCGTTTGAACTGGCGCTTGCACTGGTGCGCTATGGATTTCGGGTGCCGGAGATTTACGGAACGTTATCCGGTGAAAATTTCGTCTATGTGAAACAACTGGCGCAGATCAGTCCGGAGACGAAAGTATTTTCCAACCTGGAACCAACCATGCTGTATTATGACGGAAGTCAGTCCGGCGTCAGTCTGACTATTGGAAAAGATGCCGGATATTATCATAAAGAATGTCCAAACGTGCTCTGGAATGAAGAACGGCAGCCATACGGTTATGCCGGTGTGCGCAGACTGTTTGAGGCATTGGCGGAGGTATAACACAATGAGAGGACTGAGAAAATATCTGACACCATTTGCACCGGATCAGTCAGGTGCGGTGTCTGTATTATATGAATTTGGCGGTATTATCGTCATTTGCGATGCCGGTGGTTGTACCGGAAATATCTGTGGATTTGATGAGCCGCGGTGGTTTGAGAGCAAAAGCGCACT
>ERZ839767.5769-NODE-5769-length-10734-cov-2.995037_pt1 | contig 10734 bp, 7 predicted proteins | sample MGYA00519879_ERZ839767 | MGnify/ENA primary metagenome ERZ839767 (study PRJEB31850, sample SAMEA3708852) | human gut metagenome | biome: human gut; feature: human-associated habitat; material: faeces | place: China | collected 2014 ...
AAAGGAGTCTGAGATGATTAATACTACATGATAATTGCGACTTTCATATCAGTATTCTTTTCTTTTTTATTACTTCCAAGTAAATGTACCAGAGTTCTGATGGAACTATTGTAATATCTCTATTCCGGTACTTATGTAGCCTTGAATTGAATAATAAAATTGATGGAGTTTTCTGATGAATATATAATAAGTAAGTTAACAAAGGGAGATCGAAAAATCTTTGATTATGTCTATACGAGTTATGTAAATAATCTTTATGCATATGGAAAAGGTTTCGGATTGTCGGATGATGAACTTAAAGATGAACTCCATGACATGTTTCTGTCCTTTCTGGTAAACCACACTGTTTTCTCAAGCGCAAAGAGCTTGAAGACCTTCCTGTTTGCCTGTTTAAAAAATCGTATTCTGAATATCTTAAAAGTACCCCGCGAATTTAGTGACATCAGCCAATATGAACATTTGTTTGTTATAAAAGTAGATCTGCTTGACGAGATGATAAACCGCGAAGAGGTTGCTATGCGGAAACGGCTGATCGAGTCCTTGTTGAGCACTTTGACAAACCGTCAGCAGGAAGCCATTTATTTAAGGTATATGCAAAAACTCTCGTATGATGAAATTGCAGAAATACTGAATCTGACTCCCAAGGGGGCACGCAAACTTGTTGCCAGAGGAATTGAGCATATGCGTGAACATGCTCCGGAACTTTTGGCTTTTTGTCTCAGCTTTTTTCAGTCTTGAGACTTCAAGTCAATGAATAGAGGTTTACAATGAAACAAATAGAACTGTATGTTAACGTTTTTAGTTGACTACTTTCAGTCTTATATATATAAAAGGTTGACTCGGTTTAAACTTAATAATAATAACGGTTGACTTATTTCTTGCTTATTTATGAAACAGGTTAACTCTACCTGCCAGTTTTTCGCAAAAATAATCAAAATCTCTATTCACCCCAAACGGGTAATGAAAAAACCACCGCGGAGGTTTGCCATACGGCTGGAGGCGCGAAGCCTCCAAAGAGTCTTAGGTTATAATCAGTCCTTACTTAATGGAAGATCTATCCTGTCATCCCCATCTCTTTCAGCCTTTTAATAGCTCTCTCACGGTAACTTATCCATCTTTTCTTCAGCTCTCCTTCACCTTCGGCGGCCTCGGAAGGTGTCATTCCGTCCAGGCTCCAGTGAGGGCGTTCGTGATTGTAAAACTCCACAGCAACTTTAACGGCAGCCTTTACTTCCCGGATCCGATAGAATACCATTCCTTTAAGCAGTTCATTCTTTATGGTATTGTTCACACGCTCGGCTACCGCATTATCCTTGGGATTTCCACTCTCTGTCATGCTTATGCGTATTTGGCAATCTTTCAAACGGCCCGTATAAGCATAGCTGGCATATTGTACACCACGATCGGAGTGATGGATTAACCCTGAGAGGTCTTTGCCGGCATAATGTCTGATGGCCATTTCCAGGGCCTCCTGAGGATATATCGTTTCTTATGTCTCCCCTACGCTATATCCTACGATTTCTTTCGTATAATAATCCGTCACCAGCGAAAGGTAACAGAATGTATATTCACCCGTAACAGGGTTTACCCAAAGAGGTATATAGGTTATGTCACTAACTATCAACTGGCAAGGGCGATTGGGTATCAACTCTTTGACCAGATTCGGATAAAGCGGAAGGTCGTGGTTGGAGTCCGTTGTTGCAATACGCCGCCTGCGCTTACGTACTTTTAAGCCATATCGTTCTATGATGTCATAGAAACGATTGTAGCCAACGCTGTGTTCTTCTCCGAACCTGCGACGGTACATCAACCAAAGCTTATTGCCACCGATGCCGGGAGCTTTCTGACGTACTTCTTTAATAAATTCAATCACAAAGGATTCCCTGGCTAATTTGAACATTAATTTATCCACATGTTTATAGTAGGCTTGTTTACTTACACCAAGCAGACGACACATAGGGACAATGCCGTAAAGCCTCTTGTCCCTGGTGTGAAGCCTGGATGCTACTTGGTGCCAGCTTTTTTTAGGTCGATGCCATAAACTTCTTTGCCAAAGGCCACCATTTCTTCGTAAAAGTCAGCCCGAAGGCGTTCCTGAGTTAAATCCTTCTTGAGAGAGGCGATCTCACCCAGTAACTTTTTGTAATCTTCCTCTGTTACCTCTTTACCTTGTTTCTTCATCATTGCTGCTTTTTGGGGGTTATCAACCTCAAAGATAGTTAATGCACGGTAAACTCGAGAACGACTTATACCCAGTTTTTCTACTATCGCGGCGACTTCCAGGCCTTCTACTACACGAAGGCGATAAATCTCATGACACATCAGATGATGCTCTCTCTCTTGATAATAATTCTTCTTTTTCATTGTTGATTCTTTAAAGAGTCAACCTTATTTACAAAAAGACAAAATGTGACACATCTCTTGCGGATATGGAACTTTATTGATATATTGTACCCGAAACTTTGAAAGTTATACTATCGTTTCTAATATTGTCTCTATATTTTGTTTCACTTAAAATCTCAATGAATATGAAAAGAATAGGCAGTCTTTTAGTAGTTCTCTTCTTGTTAATGACAGGATGTGGAGACAGTAAGCAATCGGCAGAAGATCTTATCACCGTGGATGTAACAGCTAGTTATCCCAAAAAAGAACTAATTCTTCAGGATTTTATGGATGTGGAATACATTGCGTTGGAAACGAATGATGAGTTTGTCAATCAGGGTTATGTTCAGGCTATAGGTAAGAAATACATATTAGTAAAGAATCGAAGCGCTGACGGGAATATTTTTGTTTACGACAGGAGCGGGAAGGCTTTACGAAAGATAAATCATAAAGGGCAAGGTGGTGAAGAATATTCATATATCTTAGGCATTGCCTTGGATGAGGACAAAAATGAAATGTATGTTCACGACCATTATATAAGGAAAATTCAGGTGTATGATTTAGACGGGAGTTTTAAAAGAAGCCTGAATTACAGAGAACAGACTAAGGATGGGTTTTATACGAATATAGTCAATTATGACAAAGATCATCTGATTTGTTATGATGAATATAATAAGGAGAAAGCTTTTGTTCTTATATCCAAACAGGATGGGAGTATTGTCCGGAAAATAACAATGCCGTTTAAAGAGGCTAAGTTATTAATGCAAAAGAAACAAGATGGAGAAATGACTTATTCTGTCACTCCCGGTCCATATTCCAATATAATTCCTCACGAAGGCAACTTTGTTCTTTTAGAACTTTCTACCGATACGGTATATTCTCTTTCGCCGGATTACAACCTGCATCCGCTTCTCGTAAGAAATCCGCCTATTCGATCTATGAATCCTGAGGTCTTTTTGATTTTAAGAATGCTTTCCGATCGTTATTATTTCATGGAAACAGTGAAGAATGTGTGGGACTTTGGTAACGATAGTGGATTCCCGCGAACATTTTTTATGTATGACAGGCAGGATAAGAGTTTTTATGAATATACTGTTTATAATGGTGACTATTCAACTTCCAAGGAGTTTTATATGAATGATTTAAGGCATGTAAATCAGGAAATCGAATCATGGCGTAGAATAGAAGCCTACCAGCTTGTAGAAGCTAATGAGAAAGGAGAACTGAAAGGACAGTTGAAAGAAATTGCAGCAACATTGGATGAAGAAGCAAATCCTGTGATTATGTTGATAAAACATAAGAAACAATAGAGTCTTTATAACTGCATGGCAGATTTTTTCTTTGATTACCAGGTGCTTAAATCTTGATTAATTATGAAATACGTGAAACTCTTTTTGTTGACAGTTGTGGTACTTTGTTCATTTAGTAATGAAAAAATACCAAAGATTGATTTACCGGTCCACACTCCTAAACAGACTGCGCAAATGAGTAAATTGTTCCGTAAAGTAAGGTATGTTCCTCTGGAAACGACAGATGATTGTTTACTTTCTTATATCCATGTGCAGAAGATACAAGATTATATACTAGCCTGGGATTACGATAGCTGTTGTTTGTTTAGTGCTAAAGATGGAAAATTTATACGGAGAATAGGGCATAAAGGCGATGATCCGGAAGCAGTCTTTTCATTTTATAATAATTTTTATAATCCATACGATAAGTATCTCTATTTTTTTGGTGTAAATGGTGTTTTGCACAAGTATGGATTGAATGGCGAATATATTGGAAAAATACAAGTGCCTTTATCTATTAGTAATACTCCTCGGATATTAGCGACATTAGATTCAACAACTCTATGTGCCTTTTTTCCGAACCGGAATGGACGGGAAAGAATAAGAATACTTTTATTAGATAACAACGGTAATGCTAAAAAAGAGTATCCCAATCACCATCTTGTGGATACAAAAATCCATGTCGTAGATACAAATGACGGATATATGTATCGATATAAAGAAAATCTCTATTTTAAAGAGAAGTATATTGATACTGTATATCAGGTTGGTAGAAACCAGTTGAAAGCGCAGTATATATTGAATATAACTCCGTATTCTGTTCCTTATAAAGAACGTTATAATAGATTTAGAGAAGCAATAACAACTCTTTTTATATATGAAAATGAAGCAAATATAGTTTTTGATTATGATACGAAAGGAGTATTGCAATTGTGTATTTATAATAAACAGACAGAGGAGAGTTCTTACTATTTATATGAAAAAGGGTTAATAGATGATATCAACGGTTTTATGCCTGTTCAAATATCTACCACTTGTGATGATGGAACTTGTTTGGGAGTTTTGAATGCTGGAGATATTTGTGATTATATAGACAAAAATGGAATATCTTCCAATCCGAATCTCAATTTCCTGAAATCGATTTCACCGGATGACAATCCTGTGGTTGTGTTTATGGAGAACTAAAATTAGGTCTGGTGACATAGCTGATCGTTACGCATTGCGTGAACCAAATCTATCTTAATCAATATATAAATTACAAAAGCCTTATGACGAATAGATGGATATACATATTAGTTATTGCGTTATTATCCTGCCATGAACAAGGGAATAAAAAAGGTATGGAAATGATAATAGAGGATCCAGCAGAACTGGCAATCGTAACTGATGTGGTGAAAGTTCGTGATACACAGCATAATAATGATGATATATCGATAAAGAATGAATTTAAGAGTATAGAATATGTTCGTATTGACAATAAAAAAATAATCGGAAAGATAATAGATATAGCTTTTACAAAGGATTATATGTTTTTAATGCTCTCTCATGATGGCGGAATAATGAAATATGACCGGAAAGGTAATTTTATTAAAGTAATCGCCAGGGTTGGTGAAGGTCCTGAGCAAGTTAATCCACATCATATATTTGTAGATGAATATAGAGAGAAGGTCTATGTAATGCAGTTTAGAAGAAAACATAGTATAGCCGTTTTTTCTTTCGAAGGAAAGTTTTTAGGAAACTTGGAATATCCGTTCGATAAAATAGATTTTATGTTACCTTTAGGTGATGAGGTGCTTTTTGCTTTTAGTGAATCTATAATTCCTTTGACTGATTCATTGAATTATGTTTCTGGTATTTTTGATATTCTGGGGAGAAAGTATTATTCAAGAAAATCGTATGTAAAACAATGCGACCTTGAAAATTGCAGATTAAGGCGTGTGTTCTTTTTTTCTCATAAAAACAGTGTGTTGTACAAAATCGGAGGTATTAATATCCTTTATAGAGCAATGCGAGATACAATTGTTCCTGCTTATTATTTGGATTTAAGAAATCCTATCAGAGGAGAAATTTATCAATTGGCTTACTCTTCTAAAGAGTATACAAATTCTCTTGATGGGGATAATCTGAATTATATATTTATTAATAGAGAAGGCTTTTTTGAAACAGACTCTTGTTTATATTTGAGATATGCAAGTGATAGAGGCGGTACCGTTTTGCAATATAATAAAAGTAGAAAACAAACAAAAAGTTATGCACCAAAAATAACAAGAGTTTTAGGTGTTAAAAATGATATTGATAATGGTGTTCCTATTTGGGCATTATACCATTATGCGAAAGAGAATATATATGTTCAGACTTTATCAGGAGGAGAAATTCAAGATCTGAAAGATTTGAACTATTTTAATGAACAAGCTCCAGCTGTCTATCGTGATATGAACGAAGATAGTAATCCTCTTGTTATTATATATAAATGTAATTGATTAATAGAAAAGTAGTCAATTTTAAAATTATCTGGGACTGAGAAAAGTCGGTTCTTTGCTGGTTATGGGATCCGGCGAAAGTTGGATAGGGCAGGTATTGTTCCGTTACAACGCTTTTTCCAGCCTCTGAAAAAGATTCTGAAAGAAGGACTTTAAATCTAAAATGTAAAGATGGATATTCTTATCTGCTACATATTTACTATCTTTGCAGTCTGTTATTGGAATATCTTAATAAATCGACGATATGATTCTATTCTTTCAATCTCCAACAAAGACGGTGCTGGCTGTTGAGGCGGCACATGCTTTCTCTCCTGAAGATGTTCAAAAGCTCGTTTGGTTGTTTAGTGAAGCCGCTCCACTCCAATCCGAAACATTGGATGGATGGTATGTTGGCCCGCGCCGGGAAATGATTACCCCGTGGAGTACCAATGCTGTGGAAATCACTCAGAACATGGGCTTGAGCGGTATCTCACGTATCGAAGAATACTTCCCAGTTTCTTCCGGTGAAGCTGATCACGACCCGATGTTGCAACGCATCTACAACGGCTTGAACCAGGATATCTTCACAATCAGTAAACAACCGGATCCGATTGTTTATATCGAGGATATTGCAGCTTACAACAAAAAAGAAGGATTGGCTTTGAGCGACGAAGAGGTTTCCTACCTCAATGAAGTAAGCCAGAAGCTGGAACGTAAGCTGACCGACAGCGAAGTGTACGGTTTTGCACAGGTAAACTCGGAACACTGCCGTCATAAAATCTTCGGCGGTACATTCGGTCTCGACGGAGAAGAGAAAGAAAGTTCTCTTTTCAATCTGATTAAGAAAACTTCGGCAGAAAACCCGAACAAGCTGGTTTCTGCCTACAAAGATAATGTGGCTTTCAACGAAGGGCCGATGATCGAACAGTTTGCTCCGGCAAGCGGTGACAAACCTGACTTTTATGAGGTAAAAGAAATCAAATCGGTTATCTCGCTGAAAGCTGAAACACACAACTTCCCGACAACGGTTGAACCGTTCAACGGGGCAGCAACCGGATCAGGTGGTGAGATCCGTGACCGTCTGGGTGGTGGTAAGGCTTCTTTGCCTATTGCCGGTACAGCCGTTTACATGACTGCTTATCCACGTACGGAAGGTGCCCGTGAATGGGAAAAGGTGCTTGATCCGCGTCCCTGGTTATATCAGACGCCGGAACAGATTCTGATCAAGGCTTCAAACGGAGCTTCCGATTTCGGAAATAAGTTCGGTCAGCCGCTGATCTGCGGTTCGGTGCTGACTTTCGAGCATGAAGAAAATAATAAGAAATATGCTTACGATAAGGTAATCATGTTGGCCGGTGGTGTCGGTTACGCTAATATGCGTGATGCGCTAAAGGGTGATCCGCAGCCGGGCGAAAAGGTGGTGTTGCTGGGTGGTGACAACTATCGTATCGGTATGGGCGGTGGTGCTGTTTCTTCTGTAAACACAGGGCAGTACACCAGCGGTATCGAACTGAATGCCGTGCAGCGTGCTAATCCGGAAATGCAGAAACGCGTATCGAATGTGATCCGTGCCATTGCCGAATCGGATAATAACCCGGTTGTTTCTATCCATGACCATGGTGCAGGCGGTCACCTGAACTGTCTGTCGGAATTGGTGGAAGCTACAGGCGGACATATCGATATGAGCCAGTTGCCTGTCGGTGACCCGACGCTTTCAGCCAAAGAAATCGTAGGTAACGAAAGCCAGGAACGTATGGGCTTACTGATGAAAGAAGAAGATGTAGCTCGCGTAAGACGTATCGCTGACCGTGAACGTTCTCCGATGTATGTGGTTGGTGAAACGACTAACGATATGAAATTTGTATTCGAGCAGGCTGACGGTGTGAAGCCTATCGATATCAAGTTGGAATATATGTTCGGTAAACCGCCCAGAACGATCATGAAGGATCATACGGTGGAAGAAACATATGCTCCGGTCGTTTACAAAGAATCGGAACTGCATCATTATCTGGAAAATGTGCTTCAGCTGGAAGCTGTGGCATGTAAGGACTGGTTGACCAATAAGGTGGACCGTTCCGTAACAGGTAAGATCGCCCGTCAGCAGTGTCAGGGTGAATTACAGTTGCCGTTGAGTGACCTGGGTGCCGTAGCATTGGATTACCGTGGAAAAGCTGGTATCGCTACTTCTATTGGTCATGCTCCGCAGGTGGCAATGGTTGATCCGGCTGCCGGTTCTGTTATGGCTATTGCCGAATCGTTGACGAATATCGTCTTTGCTCCGTTGGCAGATAAGTTGACAGGTGTTTCTTTGAGTGCCAACTGGATGTGGCCGTGCCGCAACGAAGGGGAAGATGCTCGTCTGTACACCGCTGTTCAGGCCGCTTCCGATTTTGCTTGCGAACTGGGTATCAATATCCCGACTGGTAAGGACTCTTTGTCGATGACACAGAAATATGGCGACGATAAGGTGATTGCTCCGGGTACGGTAATTATTTCGGCAGGTGCCGAGGTAAGCGATGTCCGTAAGATCGTTTCTCCGGTATTGGCTCACGAAAAGAACTCTTACATATATTATATAGACTTCTCGTTCGATACGATGAAGCTGGGTGGTTCCGCTTTTGCACAGACTTTGAACAAGTTGGGTGATGAAGTGCCGACTGTAAAGGATAGCGAATATTTCGCTGATGCTTTCAATGCAGTTCAGGATGCTATCGAAAAGGGCCTGATCCTTGCCGGACACGATATTTCTGCCGGTGGTATGATCACTACCTTGCTTGAAATGTGCTTCGCTAATGTAGAAGGCGGTCTGGAAGTAAATCTGGATAAACTGACTGAAAAAGATATCGTTAAGATTCTGTTTGCTGAAAATCCGGGTATCCTGGTTCAGGTGAAAGACAAGAAGGCTTTCGAGAAATTGATGGAAGAAGCTGGTGTTGGTTGTGCAGTCATTGCCAAACCGACCGACGAACGTCATATCCTGGTGGAAAAAGAAGGTGTTCAGTATCATTTCGGTATTGATTATATGCGTGATGTATGGTACGAGTCTTCTTATAAACTGGATATCAAGCAGAGCGGTAGCGTATGTGCCGGAAACCGTTTCGAAAACTATAAGATGCAGCCGCTGGAATTCAAGTACAACAAGAACTTTACCGGTAAGCTCGCTGATTATGGCCTGACTCCTGACCGTAAAGGAAAGAGTGGAATCCGTGCTGCCGTTATCCGTGAAAAGGGTTGCCAGTGTGAACGTGAGACTTCTTACGCGTTGTATCTGGCCGGTTTCGATGTGAAAGACGTTCACATGACCGACCTGGCTTCGGGACGCGAAACATTGGAAGATGTGAATATGATCGTGTTCTGTGGTGGTTTCTCCAACTCTGACGTGTTGGGTTCTGCCAAAGGATGGGCCGGTGGTTTCTTGTACAACGAAAAGGCTAAGAAAGCATTGGATAACTTCTATGCACGTCCTGACACACTGAGTCTGGGTATCTGTAACGGTTGCCAGTTGATGGCAGAGCTGGGAGTGGTTTATCCGGAACATGAAAAGAAACATAAGATGTTGCATAATGATTCTCACAAGCTGGAATCAAACTTCATCTCTGTGGAAATACCGAAGAATCATTCAGTCATGTTCGGTCCGATGAGCGGTCAGAAGCTGGGTATCTGGATCACGCACGGAGAAGGAAAATTCTGGTTCCCGTATGAAGAGAAGGAATATCATATCGCACTTAAATATAACTACGAAGGTTATCCTGCCAACCCGAACGGTTCGCCCTGGTCGGTTGCCGGTGTTTGCTCGCATGACGGACGCCATATGGCTATGATGCCTCACTTGGAACGTGCCTTGTTCCCGTGGCAGTGCGGTCATTATCCAGCCGATCGTAAGGGTGACGAAGTGACTCCGTGGATCGAAGGTTTCGTAAATGCACGCAAGTGGATTGAAGAAAACAAGAAGTAACAGATAAATCTGATGATATTGAAAGGTGCATCTTAAGAGTGAATAACTCTTTCGGTGCACTTTTTTTATGGTTGAAGTTTTTAGAATCCAATCAGATTCAGTAAGTTTACACCTTCGTTATACAGTATTGTTTGCTACGGATTCTAATACATAATATTCGATAAGATGAAGAAAAGATCAATGTTTACTATGCTGCTTGTCTTGTTTTTGTGTGCAAGTAGCGTTTATTCCCAGACAAAAGTGATTGCCCACCGTGGTTATTGGGATTGTGAAGGTTCTGCTCAGAACTCAATTACGGCTTTGAACAAGGCTCATGAGGTTGGAGCGTATGGCTCTGAATTCGATGTGTCTATAACGGCTGATGGCATTCCGGTTGTTAATCATGATGACAGTATTCAGGGTTTTTGTATAGAAACTTCTCTCTATGAACAACTGAAAGACCTGAAGTTGAAAAACGGAGAAACGTTACCGACTTTGGAAGAATACCTGATACAGGGAAAGAAAAATCAGGGAACTCAGCTTATTCTTGAAATCAAACCTCATAAACGAGTCGTGAATGAAGATAAAGCGGTTGCAACTATTCTTTATCTGGTGCAGAAATACCAGATGGAAGACCGGCTGCTGAAATACTTTCCCGAACAGATGGAAC
>ERZ839767.5770-NODE-5770-length-10733-cov-2.816445_pt1 | contig 10733 bp, 10 predicted proteins | sample MGYA00519879_ERZ839767 | MGnify/ENA primary metagenome ERZ839767 (study PRJEB31850, sample SAMEA3708852) | human gut metagenome | biome: human gut; feature: human-associated habitat; material: faeces | place: China | collected 2014 ...
TTCTAATTGTTTAACTAAAACCAAAATCTTTGGACCCAGACGCTTATTTATGCCAATTGGCAGATGTTTTTAACAGTATAACCGTACATACTCCTTCTGTTTCGGCTATTATAGCTATTGTATTGGCTGGTGTGCTTTTGCTTGCTTCCGGTTTTGCTTCGGCTTCCGAAATTGCATTTTTTTCACTCTCGCCGTCCGATTTGAATTCTATTGAAGAGGGGAAACATCCTTCTGATGAGAAAATCAGAAATTTGTTGGATGATACAGAACGACTGCTGGCCACGATACTGATTACGAACAATTTCGTGAATGTGACCATTATCATGCTCTGTAATTTCTTTTTTATGAATGTATTCCAATTCCATTCGGTTATTGCGGAGTTTTTAATCCTAACGGTTGTATTGACTTTTCTGTTGCTGCTTTTCGGTGAGATTATGCCGAAGATTTATTCAGCGCAGAAAACATTGGCATTTTGCCGTTTTGCAGCTCCCGGCATTCTGGCATGCCGTTCCATATTCTATCCGTTGTCGTCGATATTGGTGCGTTCTACATCGTTTCTTAACAAGCATTTTGTGCGTAAAAATCATAATATTTCAGTAGATGAGCTTTCTCATGCGTTGGAGTTGACGGATAAAGCCGAGCTTTCGGAAGAAAACAATATCTTGGAGGGTATCATTCGTTTTGGAGGTGAGACGGCTAAGGAAGTCATGACATCGCGTCTGGATGTGGTTGACTTGGAAATTCGCACTTCTTTTAAGGATGTGTTAAAGTGCATCGTGGAGAACGCTTATTCGCGTATTCCTGTTTATGCGGAAACACGTGACAATATAAAAGGGGTGCTTTATATCAAGGATTTGCTTCCTCATTTGAATAAAGGAGATAATTTCCGTTGGCAATCATTGATTCGTCCGGCTTATTTTGTTCCGGAAACCAAGATGATTGATGATTTGCTGCGTGATTTTCAGGCAAACAAGATTCATATCGCTATTGTGGTGGATGAATTCGGAGGGACATCGGGTATTGTTACGATGGAAGATATTATTGAAGAGATTGTTGGGGAGATTCGTGACGAATACGATGATGAAGAACGTACTTATGCCGTACTCAATGACCACACATGGGTGTTTGAGGCTAAAACACAACTGACGGATTTCTATAAGATAACCAAGATAGATGAAGAAACTTTTGATGAAGTGGCAGGTGATGCCGATACTTTAGCGGGGCTTTTACTTGAGTTGAAAGGGGAATTTCCGGCGCTTCACGAGAAAGTAACTTATGATTATTATGAATTTGAGGTTCTTGAAATGGATAACCGCCGCATCTTAAAGGTGAAATTTACAATAAATGAACCGGTACGGGAGGGTTCAGAAACAGAGAAGTAATGCCTGTTTTTAAACAATATACAGAGAGTTCATATAAGTGGGGGATTTGGAAGACAAGTGAAAGTTTGGAAGAACTGCTTGCTTTACTTCCTCATAAAGAAAAATATGAAGAGGGTATTGGAAAATTTACAGCCGTTTCTCGTAAGTTGGAGTGGCTGGCTGTACGTGTATTGCTATATACAATGCTTGGCGAAGAGAAAGAAATACACTATTATTCCAACGGCGGGCCCTATTTGGCAGACGGCTCTTTTTCCATCAGTATTTCACATACCAAAGGTTATGTAGCGGTCCTGTTAGGTGAACCGGGGAAAAGAGTCGGGATTGATATTGAGTGTTATAGCGAGCGGGTACGGAAAGTGGCGCATAAGTTTATGCGTGAAGATGAAAAAAAATCCTTATTCAAAGGTACGGAAACCTGGTCGTTGTTGCTTCACTGGTCTGCAAAAGAAACCATGTTTAAATGTATGAACGCTTCCGATGTCGATTTTCGGGAACATTTGCATGTAATGCCTTTTACGCCTGACGAACAAGGTGTGTTCTCCGCCGCCGAATACCGTACGGCGGAGAAACAGATTTTTCAAATTTACTACTATTTGTTTTCAGACTTTGTCCTGACATTGAGTTTGTAGTTACAGCCTTTCCAATTGTACTGTAAAGTGACGCATTAACGGAGCTTCCCAAGTAATACGTACTCCTCTTGTAATTGTTTCGCGTCTGTCATATACATTTTTGAGCGCAGCGGCTATTACATTCATGTGGTTATCGGTATACACGCGGCGTGGAATAGCCAGCCGGAGTAAATCCAGTCCGTTGAAGCGGTTTTCACGGGTAACGGGATCACGGTCGGCAAGTAAATAACCGATTTCACATCCGCGTATGCCGGCTTCCAGATATAACTCGACGGTTAAAGTCTGTGCAGGAAACTCTTCTTTAGGAACATGTGTTAAAACTTTGGGAGCATCTACAAAAATTGCATGTCCTCCGGCGGGACGTTGGTACGGTATTCCGTATTCATCTAATTTTTTAGCCAGATATTCTATCTGGCGAATACGGGTTTCAAGATTATTAAATTCGGTGTTTTCATCCAAGCCGATGGCAAGTGCATTCATATCTCGGCCATTCATACCGCCATAAGTAAGGTAACCCTCGAATTGTACGCAGAATCCTTTTGCTCCTTCATACCAGTCTTGTCGGCGGGTTGCAATAAATCCTCCCATATTTACGATGCCGTCTTTTTTGGCGCTCATTGTCATACCGTCTGCAAGGGCAAACATCTCTTTGGTTATTTCCTTTATGCTCTTATCTTGGTAACCTTCTTCACGTGTCTTTATGAAATAGGCATTTTCGGCAAAACGGGCGGAGTCGAATATGACAGGTTTATTGTATTTATCGGCAATATTCCGGACTTCCCGTAAATTTTGCATGGAAACAGGTTGCCCGCCAGCTGTGTTATTGGTAATGGTAACAATGATAAATGGTATGCGGCTGTGATGTTCTTGTAATGCTTTTTCCAGCTTTGCAGGATCTACGTTGCCTTTAAAGGGAATTTCCAGTTGCGTTTGCCGTGCTTCATCTATCGTACAGTCCAATGCTATTGCTTTTCGGCTTTCGATATGACCTTTGGTTGTGTCGAAATGAGAATTTCCCGGGATAATATCTCCTTCATGAACCAGATAAGAGAATAGTACATTTTCGGCAGCACGTCCCTGATGTGTAGGAATGACATATTCAAAACCGGTCAGGCGGGTAATGACTTCTTTCAATTTGAAGAAAGAAGAAGCCCCGGCATAGCTTTCGTCTCCGAGCATGATGCCGGCCCATTGCCGGTCGCTCATGGCTCCTGTTCCCGAATCGGTGATAAGATCGATATAAACTTGTTCTGATTTTAGTTGAAAAACATTGTAAAATATATTACACAGTAGATAAAGATGTAATATATGTAGCATTGATTTGGGATACCCGTCAAGACCCTCAAAAACTATGGACAATACTCAAATAATGGCAGGCCTTTATATCCATATTCCCTTTTGTGCAAAACGTTGTTTGTACTGCGATTTTTTCTCCAATACGGAGATGAAGTACAAAGAACCGTACCTTGCCGCCGTGATCCGTGAGTTGGAATTACGCAAGGAGTATACGGATGACGAACCTGTCGAAACCATTTATTTCGGTGGCGGGACACCCTCCCAACTGGAGGCGAAAGATTTCGACCGTATATTCAATGCCATCCACCGGCTTTTCGATGTAAGCCATTGTCAGGAAATCACCCTGGAAGCCAATCCGGACGATATGACACCCGAATATGTGGCCTCCCTGCGCTCACTCCCCTTTAACCGTGTCAGTATGGGAGTACAAAGTTTCAAGGAAGAGGACCTCCGCTTCCTGAACCGTCGCCATAACCGGGAACAGGCCGTGCGAGCAGTCGAGTTATGCAAGGAGAACGGTTTATCGAATATCAGCATCGACCTGATATACGGCCTGCCCGGACAGACAGTAAAAGAATGGGAAGCCAATCTCGACACCACTATCTGGCTCGACATTCCACATATCTCCGCTTACCATTTAATATATGAAGAAGGTACGGCTTTATATAAACTAAAGGAAGCCGGAAAGATTTCACCCGTAGAAGAAGAGGTCAGCGTGGCCCTTTTCACCTCACTGATAGAACGGCTGACGGCAAACGGATATCAGCAGTATGAAATATCCAACTTTGCACGTCCCGGAATGCTCTCCCGCCATAACAGTTCGTACTGGACCGGCAGGAAATACCTGGGGATAGGTCCGTCCGCCCATTCCTATAACGGAATAAGCCGCCAATGGAATATATCCTCACTCCCGGCCTATCTCCGGGGAATCGATAGCGGTTCACCCGACATAGAAGTAGAGGAACTGGATTTAAACACCCGCTACAACGACTTCATTATCACCGGACTTCGCACCATGTGGGGCATTAGCTTAGTTGAAATTCAAAGACAGTTCGGAAAAGAGAAACTTGCCTACTGTCAAAAGCAGGCAGCTCCTTACCTTAAACAGGGCCTGCTTATTCAAAAAGGCGAAACTTTACTCCTTTCCAGGGAAGGGATTTTTATCTCCGATGGTATCATGAGCGACCTTTTATGGGTCTAATTTTAACAAAACAGCCCTCCGAAACAACGAAATGCGGGGTTATTCGTACAAATTCTGCACATTTTCACGATTTTTGAGAAATAAATTGTACAACATATAAAACTATTATCTATATTTGCCCTGTCAAAAGCAGCAAATAGTGCCATATTTATATATAATATCAGGTTGCAACGGAGCAGGGAAAACAACGGCTTCCTTTACAATACTTCCAGAAATGTTGAAGTGTAAGGAGTTCGTGAATTCCGACGAGATAGCCAAGGGGCTTTCCCCTTTTAATGCAGATAGTATCGCCGTAGCTGTAGAAGCAAGCCGTATTATGTATAAGCGCATCAAAGAACTCATCGCAGCCGGTGAGACTTTTGCAATGGAAACTACGCTCGCCACCCGATCAGTCGCAAACCTGATCAGGGAAGCACAAAGGGAAGGATATTATGTGACATTGTTATATTTCTGGTTGAATACGCCGGATTTGGCAGTGGAACGGGTAAAAATGAGAGTGGCTGCCGGTGGTCATAACATACCGGAAAGTACTATCCGTCGCAGATACGAGGCGGGTATTCACAATCTTTTTGAACTATATATCCCCATTAGTGATTATTGGATGGTAACAGACAATTCTATGTCTCCGATGGAAGTAATCGCCAAAGGATTCAAGAATGAAAAAAAAGAGATATATAATTCGGATATTTACACTAAACTTGAACATCATGAGTGAACAAGAAGTAAGAGAATTTGAAGAGAATATAGTTAAAGGAGCCAATATAGCTTTTCAACGCTTAGTTAACCAGAAAAAGAAAGAAGACGGAGAATTAGTATTCTCACGTAACGGATATATTTTCCGCGTAAAAGCAGCTGAACTTGAAAAAGGCATGTTTTAATTATATCAGAATATAAAAAAAGCGAGTGATTGTATCAATCATTCGCTTTTTTTATGGCTTTAATCCCATCCCGGATAGCCAGACGTTCACATCCAGCTATCTGGAATTCAGATTTCTTTCCTATTATTCTACCAAATCCATCTCCTCCAGCAGATAGCCGGCTCCGGCATATTTGTCGATCAGGAATAAGACATAACGGATATCGACGATGATACTGCGCTGATAGTCCGGTAAGTACTGGATATCGCCGCCTACACCTTCCCAGTTACGGTCGAAGTTGATACCGATCAGTTCGCCATTCGCATTCAGGACAGGACTGCCGGAATTACCTCCGGTAGTATGGGTCGTTGCACTGAAGGCTACCGGCATTCGTCCGTCGGGCATCTGATAGCGGCCGAAGTCTTTGGCTTCATAAAGCGCTTTCAGGCGGGACGGTACAACAAACTCCCAATTCGTTGAATCTTCCTTTTCCATCACACCGTCCAGAGTGGTCTGGCAGTTATAATAAACGGCATCCTTCGGACGATAACCTTTCACCTGTCCATAGGTCAGGCGCAAAGAGAAATTGGCATCGGGGAAATTGGCTTTATCCTGATACATTGCCAGCAATCCTTTTACATATTCTTTATGAGCCAACGCATATCCGGTATCGAAATCGGCCAGGGCGGCATTCAGATTCGCTTTTTCCTCCTGCACGGATTTGGCAAACAAGATCATCGGGTCCTGCTCCAGGACTTTCACGGAAGGACGCGTTTTGAACTTATCGAAGTTCTCTTCGCTTCCGTAGATAGATTTATCGAACAGGTAATCGACAAAACGGTCTACATCACCTTTGAATTTCTTGTCAATCAAAGAGAAATAAGCAGGCTGGGACTTTGCGGGAACCAGGCGGCGGTATTCTTTCAGCATGACCTTTGCAATCTTCTTGTCTACCTCCGGGGCATAATCCTTATCGGCGAAACGATGGTAAGCCATATCCAGCAGACGGATTTGTTTCTGTTGCTCGTTGCGGTCTTTTCCCCTCAGGGCATCACTGACGGACTGTACCTCTGTCGGTACTTTTGTAAATTCAATCCCACGCAGGATAGCCTCATCCAGCATCCAGCTACGGAAACGGAGGTCTTTCCGGTCGGAAACTATCTGTTCGAGGGTCGACAAGGCTTCCGGGTAGCTTGATTCGTTATTCTTTTGCGCCCAGGCAATCAGACGGTCTTGTTCTTCTTTCTTTACCTGCTCGAAGTTACGTTTCTTTATTGCCCAGTTGCTTCCGATAGCATTCTTATAGGCATTGGTCGAACCGGCATATTTGCTGGCGTACTGAATACGGACAGATGGGTCTTTCAGCATCTCGTCCAACATGACTTCCTGGCGAAGGTTACGGATATTGATACGAACTGTATTGTCTATGTCGCGACGTTCGGCCACCTCCCAGGAGGTATAGTACTTGTTTGTGCGGCCGGGAAATCCCATCATCATGGCATAATCGTCTTCTTCAACGCCTTTGACGGAGATTTTAAACCAACGTTTCGGACGTAGCGGGACATTCGATTCGGAATATTCAGCCGGATTACCGTTCGCATCGGCATAGACACGGAAGACGGAGAAGTCGCCGGTATGACGCGGCCACATCCAGTTGTCGGTATCCGCACCGAACTTACCGACAGATGAAGGGGGAGCACCGACCAGGCGGATGTCTGAATAGATTTTCTTCGTGAACATATAATATACGTTACCTCCGTAGAAAGCCTTAATCTCTACTTCCGTACCGGGATTATCCTGCAGGAACTTTTCTCCGACTTTGGCTTTCGCCAACCCGTTCAGGTATTTCGGGGAAAGGAAGTTCATGCTTTGCGGGTCTGTATCCTTTTCCAGTTCTTTCTTTACATAATCGGTTACATCTTCTATCTTGTCAATGAAGGTGACGGTCAGTCCGGGGTTCGGTAATTCCTGCTCACGGGTTGTCGCCCAAAAGCCATCGGTCAGATAATCATGCTCCAGCGTACTGTGTTGTTGTATCTGGCCGTATCCGCAATGATGGTTTGTCAGCAATAGGCCGTCCGGCGAAACGATTTCACCTGTACAGCCTCCGCCAAAGATAACGACTGCATCTTTCAGGGATGCGGAATCAGGACTGTAGATATCGTAATCCTGCAATTTAAGTCCCAGCGCCTGCATTTCCGGAAACTTCTGCTGCTGGAGCAACGGAAGCAACCACATGCCTTCGTCCGCAACAGCGGGCAATGACAGGGCGGCGGCCAGAACAGATAATAAGATTTTCTTCATGGTGTTTTATTGTTTAAATTATTATTATTTCTTTGTCCATTGGGAATAGGGTTCCTTAGTCAGCATCGAGTTGTAATATCTACGGTCGCCACTGACCTCTTCCCCTATCCAGTCGGGTTTCTCAAACGGTTCATCTTCGGAGGCCAGTTCTATTTCGGCCATAACCAGGCCTTCGTTGGCTCCGTGGAAGACATCGACCTCCCAGGTATGTTTGCCAGCGCGAACCAGATGGCGCACTTTGTCGATAGCTCCCGGTTCACAGAGGGTCAGAAGCTGTTCGGCATCCGGCAAAGGAATCTCCTGCTCGAACTCGTAACGGCTCAGGCCTTTATCATCGGAAGGGCCTTTAATGGTAAGAAAACCTTTCTCACCTCTTATACGGATACGCACCGTACGACCGGGCTGCGAACAAATGTAGCCTTGCACGATACGCTGGGAATCGCAGACTTCTTTAGAGAAGTCTCCCTTTACAATGAATTTCCTTTCTATTTCGGTTGCCATAGCTTGTTGTTGTTATAAACCGGAGCTAATACCTTTTTCCTCAGCAGGGAAGTTGTTGCCGACGACGTCGGCAATATTGTCGACACTGTCAGCAAAATTGTCGACGCTGTCGGCAAAGCTTTCGACACTGTCGGCAACAGATTTCCTGCAAGGGTAAATAAGATTTACCCGGTTGTTATCGCCTGTTTATCAGGAGGTAATTCTTATTTGATAGTCACCATAGTGGCACCAAAACCGTATTCACGGAAAGATGCATCCTGATAATAGTATTGTTTGTATCTTGTTTTCAGTTCCTTTTCTATCGCTTTACGCAGAACGCCATCCCCTTTACCGTGGATAAAGACAATCTTTTGTCCTTTATGATTTGCGTACTTACCCAGTATTTCATGAAATTTATCCAACTGGTAGGTCAGCATATCCGCGTTGCTCAATCCGTTTGTATTGTCCAGCAGTTCCGTGATATGCAAGTCGACTTCCAATACGGCGCTGTCCGATTTCTTCTTCACGATAGTCTGGGGAGCACGGCGGTCTTCCTGTACTTTCTGATACATCGCCTCTTTCAGGTCAGCCGCAGAAACAAGCAATTCCCTTTCCGGCACGTCGTTGCGAACGATGGGATATACCATTGCGTCTTCCTCGAAGAAATCGTTTTCCATAAAACAATGCTGCTTATAGAACTTGACCGTATCGAGATGCAACTCTACGGAGATGGAGTTCTTCAGGGAATAAGGTTTGTCCTTCTTGAAAGCAATCAGCTGCACGCATATCCGTTCGAGGTCGTTCAGGTCTTCCTTGCCGAATTCTTCCAGGAAGATTTTCGTATTCGGTTCTATCAGGCCATTGTAACGGCTGACCCAGCTGTTGTTATGGCGGTTCATATAGTTGAAGAACAGATAGTAGTTGCTGTCGTTGACGAAATAGGCTTCATAACCGCTTTGCTGCATGACCTTTGTCGGTTCGAGCGGAAGATAAGCCAGGTAGATATTCATCCGTTCCCCCTCGGCTGTTTCTTCAATTTTCACTTCCTCCTGTTTCGGCTGCGGTTTAGGAGCCGACTGTTGCACCTGCGGTTGCGGCTGTACTTTCGGACGGTTCGAACTATGCACCTGCATCTCATTCTCTCCGCCAACCACAACGCATTCACGAATCAGCGCCGGAATGTCGAATCCGTCTTCATCTTCCACCAGTACCTGGTCTTTTCCTTTAAAACCACGCACGATACCGCCTCCCGTTGTATTCAGGAAGCGGACTTTATCACCTACCTTTATATTACTCATAGCTTTTGTCGTTTATATTTCGTATCGACAAAGATACTTCATTATACCATAATATCATACAAATTTGTACTTTTGCACCCGGGTTCAACAAGAATGTGCCTGATAAACAGAGATAGCAATGGTTACAAAAACTCAACAGATAAGTATTGAAGATTATAATTATTCGTTGCCTGATGAACGAATCGCCAAGTTTCCCCTACCCAAGCGGGACGAGTCCAAATTGTTACTTTACCGTGACGGAAAGGTCAGCGAAAGCGTCTTCAAGCATATTACGGATTATCTGCCGGAAGGCTCACTGATGGTATTCAACAATACCCGCGTAATCCAGGCACGGTTGTTATTCCAGCGTGCAACAGGGGCACAAATCGAAGTGTTCTGCCTCGACCCAGCCGCCCCGCACGATTATGAACTTATCTTTCAGCAGACAGAAGCATGTAACTGGATTTGCCTGATAGGGAATGCGAAAAAATGGAAAGAGCCGGTTCTTTCCCGGGAAATTACCGTCGCTGGCCAGACGGTCAGACTATCTGCCGAAAAAGTGCAGAGTTACGGAGAGACGCATCAGGTACGTTTCAGTTGGGATGGCGGTTTCAGCTTTGCCGAAGTTCTGGATGCTGCGGGAGAACTTCCGATACCTCCGTATCTTCACCGGAAAACGGAAGAAAGTGATCTAAAGACTTATCAGACTGTTTACTCCAAAATAAAAGGTTCGGTTGCCGCACCAACAGCCGGACTTCATTTCACACCGGAGCTTTTGGAAGAGATTCGCGCGAAAGGTGTGGAGATCGCACCGGTTACACTTCATGTCGGACTTGGAACGTTCCGTCCGGTGAAGGTAGATGATGTGGAGCATCACCATATGCATTCAGAATTTTATATGATTACTGAAGAGTCTGCACAGAAAATCAACCATGCAAAAGAAGTAGGACATCGTGTCATCTGTGTCGGAACAACAAGCTGCAGAACAATCGAATCCGCTGCCGATGAGAATGGAAGATTAAAAGAATGCAGTGGTTGGACAGAAATCTTTATCTATCCGGGTTATCATTTCAAAATGATCGATGCCCTGATTACAAACTTCCACCTGCCGGAATCCACACTTGTGATGTTGGTGTCTGCGCTGGCAGGCAAGGAGAATATCATGCATGCCTATGAGACTGCAGTGCAGGAAAAGTACAGATTTTTCTCTTTTGGAGATGCTATGATTATCATATAATGTCACCCAAATAATTATATCAATCAATTATCTGGTTATGAGCAAGTAGCGAAGAGGATGCTTTTATCTG
>ERZ839767.5773-NODE-5773-length-10730-cov-3.123466_pt1 | contig 10730 bp, 4 predicted proteins | sample MGYA00519879_ERZ839767 | MGnify/ENA primary metagenome ERZ839767 (study PRJEB31850, sample SAMEA3708852) | human gut metagenome | biome: human gut; feature: human-associated habitat; material: faeces | place: China | collected 2014 ...
CGAATTAGCACAAAGTTATCCGTTTCCGGATGAGCAATTGGAGCAATGGAAGAATTCATATGCATTGCGTTCTGTAGAGGAAATGGAACAAACGGAGTGGATGGAAAAATATATTGCAGACGTGCAGATGATTGTTGCAGAATGTGAAAAGAAAGCATTTGCGGCATATCAGATCAGTGTAGATGGGGTTGGTTTGGAAGCATATACGCCTACGATCCAGACAGAATGGCAGCAGATCAAAGAGCTGCGGGAATGCAAGACATTGCAGGAACTTTGTGATGGGATCGGAAAGATATCATTTGGAAGATTGAGTGCGATTCGCGGCAATAAGCATGATAAGGAACTTCAGGAGCAAATAAAAGCACTTCGGGCAAGCTATAGGGATAAAGGTATTGAACAGTTACAAAAAGAAATGTTAGCGGAACCCCCGGAAGAAATGCTCGCCATGATGCAGCAAATGGATGCACCTGTCCGTGAATTGGTACAGCTGACAATCGATTTTGGAAAGGCATTTGCCGAGAAAAAGAGAGAAGACGGTATCATTGATTTTGCAGATATGGAACATTTTGCACTGCAGATCCTGGTGACGAGAGACGAGGATGGAAATAGCGTGCCGAGTGCAACGGCGAAAGAATTGCAGGAGTATTATGAAGAGATCATGACGGATGAGTATCAGGATAGCAATTATGTCCAGGAAATGATACTGACCAGCATCAGCCGTGGTCCGGAGCAAAGTCCGTACTTGTTTATGGTGGGTGATGTTAAGCAGAGCATTTACCAGTTCCGCTTAGCGAGACCGGATCTGTTTATGGAGAAATACCATGCTTATGATACGGAAGAAGGCGGAAATCGTCGGATCGATCTGCGTCAGAACTTTCGAAGCCGTGCGTCAGTATTGGAATCGGCCAATTATATTTTTGAACGGATCATGCGTCAAGACTTTGGCGGCATCGCCTATGATGATGCGGCAAAATTAGTTCCGGGGGCAGTATTTGATCCATGCGAAGAGCGGACAGCGGATCAGACAGAAATAATTTTGCTTAATATGGATGCTCAGGAGGATAATGATTTTGGAAAGCGCGAATTGGAAGCGATGGCAATCGGACAGAAGATCCGCGACATGGTGCAGGGAGATCATCCGATGTATGTATCCGATAAAGGCGGGTATCGTCCGATAGAATACCGGGATATCGTCATATTGCTGCGCAGTATGAAAGGATGGACGGAAGAATTTCAAGAGACGTTGGCGGATATGGGTATTCCGGCGATGGCACCCAAAAAGACCGGATATTTTGCAACATTGGAAGTGCAGACAATGCTAAATTTGCTGCGGGTTATTGACAATCCGAGACAAGATATTCCGTTTGTGGCGGTGCTGCGATCACCGATCTATGGGCTGCAGGATGAGGAACTTGCCAAGATAGCAGCGGAGCGAAGTGGCTTGCAATACTTGGATAATATATGGGCGTATTGTGACCGACATGAGGACGTATTGTCAGAAAAACTGTCCGATTTGTTGGACACATTGCAGGAGTATCGGCGTAAAGCGGAAACAGTTTCTGTGTATGAACTGCTTCGTGAAATTTATGAAGAGACAGGGTATTACGCTTTGATGTCGGCAATGCCGGGGGGCGAGCAAAGAAGTGCAAATCTCGATATTTTGCTGCAGCAGGCAATTGAATTTGCTGAAAATGGACATCGTGGAATATTTGGATTTTGCCGGTACATTGAAATGCTCAAAAAATCAGATATTGATTTTGGCGAAGCAACCGTCGGAACGGCGGCGAATGCAGTCCAGTTAGTTAGTATTCATAAGAGCAAGGGGCTTGAGTTTCCGGTAGTGTTTGTTGCCGGTATGGGCAAACAATTTAATAAGCAGGATATGCGCAAGAAATTATTGCTGGACGTTGATTACGGAGTGGGTGCTAATTACGTGGATCTGGAGGAACGTCTGTACAAGCCTACAGTTATGAAACGTTTTATTGCAAGACAGATGTTAGAAAATTCTTTGAGTGAGGAAGTGCGCATTTTGTATGTTGCGCTGACAAGAGCCAAAGAGAAATTGATCCTTACAGGTACCGTGAAGGGGATTGAAAATAAATTGCAGAGCTGGGATCTTACGGGGGCATCGCTGCAGCATTCCGCATTGTTAGGTGCCGCGACGTATTTAGACTGGATCATGCCGGCACTGGCAGATAGACCGATCTTCGGACAGTGCATAAGTCAGGTGTCAGATGGGAAAGGACAGGATCCATCCGATTTGCAGGAGAATGAAATGACGCAGGAAACGGAAGATCCGTCGGTGAAGGACCGCGTCTTATATGACAGCACAGATCAGGATCCGTTATTTCGACTGGAAGTGATCTGCGCAGATGCGCAGATTGCCGGAGAAATGGAGCAGTTAGAGCATATATTACTGCGTAGAGAAGCGTTGAAACATCAGGATATCACGAAAGAGTATGATGCAGAGCTTGCGGAACAGTTGCGCTGTCAGAGAGAATATCAATATCCATATGCAAATGAGCAGAAATTACCGGTTAAAATTTCTGTGACCGAGTTAAAACGAAGAGCGATGGAGCAGCAGAAAATGGCGGTGCGTGCGGAAGTGCCAGAGGATGAAGTTACAGAAATGGTGCCAGGCACTGCAGATCGGCAGACTGGCATAGAAGATGAGGCAGTCTACGATATTCCGCAGCCAAAATTCCGACAGACGAAAGAATCTATCGGTGCTGCTGAGCGGGGTACATTATATCATTTCGTGATGGAACATTTGCCGTATGAACAAATGGGGGATGACTTTACGGCAGAGATGATGCTTGCGCAGATGCAAAAAGCAGGTTTGCTGAGGGAGGAAGAAAGAAACTGTTTAAAACCGCAAAAGTTTGATCGTTTCATGCAGTCGGTGCTTGGAAAACGAATGCAGCAGGCGGCAAAACGAGGGGCATTACGCCGTGAACAGCAGTTTATGTTAGAAATACCGGTTATGGAATTGTACCCGGAGTTGGAAAGTGAAGAGACCGTTCTCGTGCAGGGAATCATTGATGCTTGTTTTGAAGAAGATGGCGAATGGGTGTTGGTGGATTATAAGACGGATTATGTCCGCTATGGTATGGAACAAACATTGGTGGACAGATACCGGGTTCAGTTAGAACAATACGCACGTGCCTTGGAGCAGCTCACAGGAATGAAAGTACGGGAACAGATCATTTATTCGTTTGCACTCGATAAACATATTCCTGTCCCTGTTTGCGGACAAAAGAAATAGCGCCGACATGACGAAGTACATTTACGGCAGTGCGTGCATAACGTATCGCTAAATGGGATTCTTTGGCGTAATCTTTTGCAGTAAATTCTGTCGGAAGCGTATCCGGGATCATGCATTGGTAATCGCCGGTACTGCCGATATAAATTTCATCGACAAGTGCTGTAGGAATGCGGTCGTAGCGAGTCGATCCACGTTTGCGGTCCGTACTCCACCCGTTTAACAGTCGATACTCTTCGGCATCGATCAGGGGCAGACACAGGTGTAAATTAGGATGATTTAAAAACATTTTAATTTTGTATAATTCATAAAAAGCGTCGTAACGGCTTCCGGTCTTGGGAGACTTACGGCGTTTTGTTATTTCGCCGGTCTGCTCGTTGATCCAGCAGATCCATTTGGTATGTATAATAGGATGAACGATTGTGACCGGATAATGGGATAGGAAGCAGTCCAGTTTACGGCGCATGGCATTTAGGCTGCGTGTCTGGATTTCAATGATTTCACCATCTCTTAAAATATCTGCGACATAATTTTCGACCGGAATTTCCTGATGGGCAGGATCCGGTTCATAGAAATTTTTTAATACAGCATGCACGGTCTTTTCGGATAAGGTACCGATGCCCTTTTGCAGGCATTGCTGCTGCATTACTTTATTGCAGGCTGCCTGAAATAACTGTTTGTCACACTCTGCTACACTCATTGTAAATGCTCCCATTCTGTTCGTAAATTCTGTAATCAGTATAAAGACTGTGCGGAAAAATGTCCAGCCGCGCCCAATAAAAAACCATACCAAGTATTGATTCCAAATATCACTTTGCATAGAAGAAAGAAAATGGTAAATACTAACTTGACATAGAAAAGATGATAGCGATGAATGATCAATATGGAGGATAGCGATGCAGGGAAAGATCTTTGAAGGGGATTACAAGACGCGGTGCAAAAATATAGATTCGCTGCTTTGCGTTGGCGATACGTTTGATATGTTAAAAAGAGAGATCCGGTTAGGGGATCGCCATGCGGTATTTTACATGATCGATGGATTTTTGAAGGGGGAAGTGCTGGAAAAGATCATGGAATTTTTTTTGTCACTTGCACCGGAAGATGTTCCGGAAACCTATGAAGATTTTTTGAAAAAATGTACGCCGTATGGAGATATTGTGACGGTGACAACAGAACAGGACTTTTTGCATTATGTGCTGTCGGGTCTGACAGGCTTTGTCGTAGAGGGGTATGATGAAATACTGGTGATCGACCTAAGGGACTATCCGAGCCGAAGTGTGGAAGAGCCGGATAAGGATAAGGTGCTGCGAGGATCCAGAGATGGCTTTGTGGAGGCAATCATGCCAAATATTGCACTGATCCGGCGCCGTATTCGTGATGTGGATCTTAAGTTTGAAATTTACAGTATAGGAAGCAGTTCACGCACAGATATTTCCGTAGTATATATGAAAGACCGTGTGAATCAGAAAGCGTTATCTATTATACAAAAGCGGTTAAAAAAGATTTCTGTGGATTCCTTAACGATGAATCAGGAAAGTTTGGCAGAAGTGCTTATGCCACGCAATTGGTGGAATCCATACCCGAAGTTCAAATATACAGAGCGGCCGGATACGGCAGCAGCGTGCATATTGGAAGGAAGTATTACGGTTCTGGTAGATAACTCGCCTTCTGCCATGATCATACCGACTTCTCTATTTGATATAATAGAAGATCCAAATGATTACTATTTCCCGCCGGTCACAGGAACGTATTTGCGAATGACACGTATACTGACAAGTATAATGGCATTATTTGTCACTCCTGTGTATCTGCTATTGCTTCGCTATCCGGATTATGTCCCGGACTGGCTCGGTTTTGTTATGATCCAAGATGAAATGAACGTCCCGCCGTTATTGCAATTGCTATTGTTAGAGCTGGCAATTGACGGACTAAGAATGGCAGCCGTCAACACGCCGAGTATGCTGACAACACCGCTCAGTGTTGTGGCAGGTATTGTGTTTGGAGATTATACCGTAAATTCGGGATGGTTTAACAGTGAGATCATGTTATATATGGCGTTTGTGGCAGTTGCCAATTATACGCAAAATAATATGGAATTGGGATATGCGATAAAGTTTCAGCGTATCATACTGTTGGTGTTGACCGGCGTGTTTGGAATATGGGGGTTTATTACGGGAATATTGTTAATGATCGTCGCTTTTTTTACCAATCGCACGATGGCGGGAAGAGGCTATTTGTATCCGCTGATCCCATGGGATGGACATCAGTTATTTAAGCGGTTTTTTCGTGTTAGTCTGACACGCAATGAAAAGGTTTCCGCACAGGGACGCAATCGTTAATAAACATGCAGTGCGTCAGCTCATTTAATAATAATGTTTTCTGTATTTTGCTTGATTTTTTGGTGGATTGGATATACAATAGTTACGCCTAAAAGAGAGAGAGTAGGCCGTCAATAAAACAAAGGAGGCGTAATACAATGAAAAAGTTGCAAAGGGCGTTGTCGGTGTTTGCAATGATGCTAACAGCGTGTTTAACACTGCCGTCCATGGCACAAGCAGCAGAAACGACAAAAAGTATAGGGGATAATTTATCGCTATTGTATTGCATTCCGTTTGCCGGAATCTTATTATGTATCGCGATCTGTCCACTTGTAGCTGGAGAATGGTGGGAAAAAAGAAAACCGATCGTTGTGGCTTTTTGGTCACTTGCATTCCTTATTCCATTTGCGATCGCGGTAGGTATGGGAACTGCTTGGGAAGAGCTTTTGGAAGCCATTATTGGTGACTATTTGACGTTTATTGTCCTATTATTTGGACTGTTCTGCGTGGCAGGAAATATATCGTTAGAGGGTGATCTGGTTGGCAAGCCGAAGTTAAATGTTTTGCTTTTGATGATCAGTACATTATTGTCAAGCTGGATCGGTACGACCGGAGCAAGTATGTTGATGATCCGTCCGATGATCCGTGCGAACAAATGGCGTAGACGTAAAGTACAGGTTATGGTATTTTTCATTTTCTTAGTATCTAATATCGGAGGATGTTTGACACCGGTTGGTGATCCACCACTTCTGATGGGATTTATGAATGGTGTGGATTTCTTCTGGAGCTTGAATTTGCTGCCGGTAATGATCCTGAATGTAGTTTTGCTGCTTGCATTGTTTTATGTGATTGACAGCAGAGCATATAAGAAAGATCTTGCAGAAGGTGCAAAACAGCCGGAAGTTAGTGGTGAGCACAAGAAACTCCGCTTAAACGGTGCACATAATATTATCTTTTTGGTAATGATCATCGTGGCAGTTATATTAAGTGGTGTTCTTCCTAAGACGGTGCCATTCTTTAAGGGATCGATTCATTTTTATGGAGAAGTAGAATTAGGATTTGCATCGATCTTGGAGATGGTTATGATCTTGGCAGCAGCGTTTTTGTCATACAAGACTACGAAAAAAGAAGTGCGCGAGGCAAATCATTTTACATGGGATGCGATCCAAGAGGTTGCAACTTTGTTTATCGGAATATTTGTAACAATGATTCCGGCATTGCTTATTTTGAAAGCGAGAGGTGCTTCGCTGGGTGTAAATGAGCCATGGCAGTACTTCTGGATGACCGGACTTTTATCCAGCTTTTTGGACAACACGCCAACCTATTTGGTGTTCTTTACAACGGCAGCGTCGTCGGGACTTGCCGGAGCAAGCATGATCTCAACGGCAATCGGACAGATACCGAAGATATTCCTGATGGCGATTTCCTGTGGTGCAGTATTCATGGGCGCCAATACGTATATTGGTAATGCGCCAAACTTTATGGTGCGCTCGATTGCTGAGGAAAATGATATTAAAATGCCTTCTTTCTTTGGATATATGGGATGGTCGATCAGTTGTCTGATCCCGGTATTTATTATCGATATGCTTGTTTTCTTTATCTTTTAATTGTAGAGTATTTGAGCAAAAAGGCCGGCACACTACTTTTTCAGTGTGCCGGCTTCTCTTTTGCGATATTGATTTGGGGTACACCCATATTTTCTAAGAAAGCTTTTCGAAAAATAACTTAAATGATTAAATCCGCATGCAAGAGCAATCTCAGTAATGCTATAGGAAGTATTGCTGAGCAGATTACAGCTAATCTCCATACGGTAATCGTTGAGAAAAGAGACCGGTGATTGCTGCAAGTATGCCTGAAATATTTTACAGCATTTGCTTCGGCTGATATTGCCGGCGCTTGCAATATCATCTAATCCGATATCCTCTGCATAGTGCTCGTGAATATAAGTTACCATTTGCTTTTGCAGGGAAATATCAGGATTTTTTTGCAAACCGGCCGTCTGCAGTTCTTGCGTGCTATGCTGGTAAATACAGTGCCACAGACAGTGAAAAAGTCCATTTAACAGGCAGAGAACGCTATCTTCATGCTGCATGCGGGCAGCAAAAATCTGATCCACCAATGAAACAACCAGTATGAGATATTGGAGGAATGAACGATGGGGTAAACGCTTTCCTGGTAAATGTGCAGATTCGATTTGAAAATATTGGGATGTAACAATTCTACGCAAAATTTACAGTCTTCTTCTCCGTTAGCGTAGCCGTAATGCAGCTGACCGGAGTTGACAATAATGATGTCGCCGGCACGAAGCAATATCTGCTCGCCGTTTATTTCATAGTTCATAGATCCCTCGTAAATACGGATACATTCAATGTCGGGATGCCAGTGACAAAGAGCTTTATGACCTGTAAATTGGGACAAAAGCCGTTCCTGTATGGCATAAGGAAGCTTATTGGAGTCATAGTGAATGATCTCAGAAGCGTCCTGCATAATTTCTATATCTATCATAAGTATCTCCTTGCCTATTAATTATCGCGTGTTTTCTGCGTTTGTTAAGGGTTATTATAGCAAACAAACACGATAATTACAACTTTTGTTATTTTTGTGTCAAAAAAACAGCAGAAAAATACAAAAGTTATAAAAAATCAGCTGAAAATGCTAGAGACAAAAAGAAATATATACTATAATTATCATACAAACTATTTATAAGGAGGAGGAATTGTATCATGAAAAAGAGAGTAATGCGTTCTGTATGTGCATTTACACTTCTTTTCGCACTGCTTATGACATCGAATGGGGTTTCGAATGTTGCATCTGCAGCGGCTAAGAAGAAAGCAAAGGCACCAAAGCTTTCCGTTAAGACAGTGAAATTAACTGCAGGAAAGAAGAAGACTGTGAAACTGAAAAATAAACCGAAGAAGGCAACGGTGAAGTGGAGCAGCAAAAACAAAAAAATTGCAACCGTTAGTAAGAAAGGTAAGATTACAGCTAAGAAAGCAGGCAAAACAAAGGTAATCTGCAAAGTTACTTACAAAAAAGGTAAGAAGAAAGTTACAAAGAAACTTTCTGTTACGGTAAAGGTTACAGCGAAGAAGAAAACTACGAAAAAACCAACCGTAACCGTTACAGCAAAACCAACGGCAACTCCTTACAATAAGGAAGCTGATATGAAGAAGAGCAATGTTACAACCGAACATAAGTCCAAGAATGGTATCGATTCTACCGATAATGGATTAATGCGTAAGAACATTTCCAACTTGGATCTGATGAAACTTATGGGCTATGGCTGGAACTTGGGAAATCAGATGGAGCAGTCCAATTACTCAGGCAAGATGACAACAATCGAGCAGTGTGAGACAAGTGCCGGTAATCCGGAAGCAACACAGAAGACATTTGATGGCTTGAAGAGTTATGGCGTAAATACTGTTCGTATTCCGGTTGCTTGGTCCAACTTTATGTCTCAGGATGGAAAGTATACGATCAATGAAGAATTGTTTGATCGTGTTGAGACAATCGTAAATTATGCATTGAACGATGAAATGTATGTTATCATCAACATCCATTGGGATGGTGGATGGTGGGGAATGTTTGGCGCAGAGGAGTATGATGCCAAAGAAACACCAATTCGTGACGAGGCTTGGAAAAAATATATTTCTATTTGGACACAGATTTCTGAACGGTTCAAAGAGTACTCTGATCATTTGATTTTTGAGGGTGCTAATGAAGAAATCAGTGGTCGTTTGAATGATAACTACAAAGATCCGAATACAGCACAGCAGAATCAAACCGGTAAGCTTGGTAAGAAAGACCCTGAGACTGGAAAGATCGATGCTACAGAAATTTATGAGATGGCAAATGCCATTAATCAGAAGTTCGTTGATATTGTGCGTGCTTCCGGTGGCAATAACGCTTATAGACATTTGCTCATTCCTGGAACCGGTAACGAGTCATGTGTTATCGAGGGAAATGAGAGTGAGACTTATGTTCAGAACGGAACCCTTGATGATCGTTGGAAACTTCCAAATGACCCTGCTGAGAAAGCAACGGGTGTAAAGAAGATGAGTGTATCTGTTCATTATTATGATCCGGTTGATTATGGTTTGTCTGCAACATCGACGGTTTCTTATGGATATCGTGATAAGTGGGGCGTTGACTACACAGATGCAAACGGCAAGACATATAAAGGTCAGGACGATTATGACTTTATGGATAATATGCTTGGTAAGTTGAAGAAATTCACAGACCAGGGTTACGGTATTATTTTAGGAGAGTGTGGCGTTGTTAAGGGATATAAAGATAATATTCCTGACTTCATGACCTATCTCTTTACGCAGTCTAAGAAATTAGGCATGACACCGGTATGGTGGGATGAGGGGCACTATTATAATCGTGGTGATGGATATTTTGCTTATGACGATGTAGGACAGGTATATGCAAAACTGACAGGTTCTAAACCAAATATACCTGCGAGTGCTGAGCTTGTTTATACCGGTATTAAGACAGTGCCTGCAGAAAAGAACGAGAATCCGAAAGTTGTTGCTACATGGAATGGTGAATTCCTTCGTCATACGAACGGTGACACCGCTGAAATTTTGAAAAAGGAAAGACCGGACATCTTCGATGCCAGCAACAATGGTATTGGTGTTACTAAGTCTTTGATTGATGGATCCGGTAATGTAACGGATGGAGATGTTGCCAAGTCTAACTATGACAAAATATTTGGAAAATGGTGGGAGAAAACGGAATTCTGGACGCCAGATACACACTATGGCTGGACGAATAGTACGATCGGTGTTAATGGAGAAGCACCTGATAATCTGATTGCTGAAATCGACAGAGAGTACTGGAATGTTCATCTTAATTATGACTGGTCGAAACTGGAAAAACCTTGTATTCGCGTGACAGCTGCGGACGATCCGATAAGTCAGAGCCTTGATCTTCAGATTGGTTATCTTCCTAGCTGGACAGAGGATGATCTGAATGAAGAGGTTCAGGGAAAATTGAAACTGGAGGAGTATATTGAGAAACAGACTTCCAAAGATCCGAACTTCACGATGACAGAGCAGGAGAAGCAGGATAAGATTGCAACAGAAGGTGCAAAACAGGTTAAGAAGAACAAGAAGAAGGGTGCAGTTGTTGGAAAGACAACAGGT
>ERZ839767.5780-NODE-5780-length-10714-cov-3.131251_pt1 | contig 10714 bp, 4 predicted proteins | sample MGYA00519879_ERZ839767 | MGnify/ENA primary metagenome ERZ839767 (study PRJEB31850, sample SAMEA3708852) | human gut metagenome | biome: human gut; feature: human-associated habitat; material: faeces | place: China | collected 2014 ...
TTATTCTTGTAGACGATTACGGTTGGAATGATACCTCCTGTGGGGGCAGTCGGTTTTACGAAACCCCGAATATCGACCGGATTGCCCGGCAGGGAGTGATGTTTACCCAGGGCTATGCTGCCTGCCAGGTGTCCAGTCCGTCACGTGCCAGTATCATGACCGGTAAATCGCCAGCCCGCCACGGTATCACCAACTGGATCGGAGAAGCTTCGGGAGAGGCATGGCGTAAAATGGGCCGCCATTCCAAACTGCTTCCGGCTGAGTATGCCTGGAAAATGTCCCAGGAAGAACAGACATTGCCGGAAACATTAAAACAACATGGTTATAAAACCTTTATGGCAGGCAAGTGGCATATCGGAGGGGAAGGATCTACTCCGGAAGATCATGGCTTTGAAATCAATATAGGTGGTTTCGAAGCCGGTAGTCCTGTCGGAGGTTACTTCTCTCCTTATAAGAAGCCTAAATTGCCGGATGGTCCGAAAGGTGAAAATCTTTCCATGCGGTTGGCACAAGAAACATCTAAATTTATAGGAGAACAAACGAAGAAAAACAAAAAGCAGCCTTTCTTCGCTTATTTGTCTTTTTATGCCGTGCACGGTCCTATCCAGACTACGGAAGAAAACTGGAATTACTTTCGGAATAAAGCCGACTCGATGGGGATAGCTCCGGAAGGTTTTAAGGTAGACCGCACATTACCGGTTCGTCAGAAACAGGATAATCCAATCTATGCCGGTCTGATCAAGCAGATGGATGATGCGGTAGGTGTGGTATTGGATAAACTGGAAGAATTGGGATTGATGGAAAATACGTTGATTATTTTCACGGGTGACAATGGCGGCGTATCTTCCGGCGATAATTATTCGACGTCCTGTTTGCCATTGCGTGGAGGGAAAGGCCGTCAGTGGGAAGGCGGTTTGCGTGTCCCGTTTATTATTCAGGATCCGGACTGTCCGCTACACGGAACGACGACTGATGTTCCTGCTATCGGTACAGACTTTTATCCGACTATCCTTGAGTATGCCGGCTTGCCGTTATTGCCGGAGCAACATGTCGATGGTCAGAGCTTGATACCTGTATTGGAAGGTTCAGAACTTCCGTCGAGGGCACTGTATTGGCATTATCCTCATTACGGGAACCAAGGTGGTGAACCTTCTTCCGTAATTCGTGACGGTGATTGGAAACTGATTCATTATTATGAAGACGGGAGAAACGAATTGTATAATCTGAAGATAGATGAAACGGAATCGGAACCGTTGAATGCCCAATATCCGGATAAAGTGGAGTTTTTGAGTCAGAAGTTATCCGTATGGCTGACAGAAGCCGGAGCTAAATATCCGACACCTGACTCTCAATATGATCCGGTCAAAGAAGCCGCTTATAAAAAGAGAGTGCAGACCGATAACTTGTTGAGGTTGGAAAAAGAACGCAAGCAGCAACTTTCTCCGGGCTTTGAACCGAATAAGACGTGGTGGGATAGTAAAGTAATCAATTAAGACGAGAGTTATGAGAAGGTTCGTTTTATTCTTTTTGTCTGTTTGGGCAGTGGTCTTGTCTCTTTCCGCCCAAGAGGTAGATGTTTTTTTAATCGGTGGGCAGTCGAATGCAACGGGGCAAGGATACGTTAGGAATATTCCGGCTACTTTTAAAGTGGATACAACGGTTCGGTTCTATTATTCCCGTTTTCTCAATCAGGGGGAAGGCGGTGGACAGTGGACGGCTTTGTGCCAGGCATCTGAAACAAAAGACAAGTTCGGTGTGGAGCTGAGTTTGGGTACAAAGTTGCAATTTTTATATCCCGAACGTCGTATCGCATTGATAAAACATGCTTTGTCCGGTTCTAATCTGTATAAACAATGGAATCCGGGTAATCGTTCGGGAGATATCCGAGGAGAAGAATATGTAAAGTTTGTCGAGACGGTAAAGAATGCACTTGTTGATCTGAAGAAGCAGGGATATCGTCCCATTATCAGGGCGATGGTCTGGCAACAGGGAGAAGCGGATGCCCGTGATATCGCCGGTATGGATCAATCCCGCCGGTATGGTCCGAATCTGAAGAATTTTATAGAACAAGTACGGAAAGAGTTTGGCTGTGAGGATATGTTGTTTGTTTATGGGACGGTTATGCCTTTGGCTGCTCCGCGTTTTACCGGTCGTGAGTTAGTGAAAGAGGCCCAGGCTGCAATAGACGAAGGTTCCGGCTCTGAACTGTCGGTAAAGAATGCCTTGCTAATTCCTGCTGATGACTTACAAATGAGGTGTAACGATTATAAAACACCGATGCCCAAAGATGATGTACATTTAGGAACCTATGGTATTCTGACATTGGGTGAACGGTTTGCAGATGCTATTTATCAAAAGTTAAAATAAGAAGCAAAAAAATACAGGGGAGAATAGAATATATCTACCTTGTATTTTTTGCATTGGTTAATATTTGATTTTATAATGGTTGAAAATTTAAAGTATGCCTATTGGTGCGGAGCTATTGGTTGTCCAATAATTTTTATCCGATAATTCTTTTAAAAGTATCTCCATTGAATAGGAGTTTATTTAGAGAGTATCCTTTTTTATTGTATTATTTTCCACAGTTAATCCACCGGCTCCGTCATCGTGATAGACAGCACAGGTACTATAAGTGTCGGGGATATTGGTAAACAGGTTGTTTCGTATTATTGTTCCGCATTCGGAAGGATTACGGCCATAATAAAAAGCACCTTGATCTTCTACTTCTAGACAAACATCGTAAATGTATTTATTTTCAATCAAATGGTTATTTCCATGCATCAGGATTGCCATACTCGGTGAATCACACATTTCACAATGTACGATTTGGTTTCCCGTTACTTTCATGTAAATACTCTTTGAACGGACTGATTCCGTTTCCGATAATTACACCTAAATCTCCTGAGTTCCTGAAGGTACAGCCGCTGATGCAAACATTCTCTGTTTCGCTAAGCGAAAGGATTGTGCCCCGTGAATATTCGAAAGTAATATTCTTTATCTGTATATTTTCGGCTTGCCAGATATCAAAGAATGGCTCCTCCAGAATACTTAAATGTAATGAACCGATTTCAGAGTCCGGTGAGATAAAATAGAGTTTACCGGTAGTTCGTTCCAGAAAATACTCGCCGGGTTCATCTGTCTCTTCTTTTATATTAAAGGCAAACCATTTGTTCCAGGCATAGCCGGAATAGAATCCGTATAAAGTAGGTCCGGCGGTGGTGATTGTCTTTTTTTCTTTATTCAGGCTGGCAATTCTCAACGCATCGTCAGCATACCCATATTTGAAATAACCACTAATCCACATATCGTCGGTGAACTCCCAGGAAGATACCCGCAGGGAGTCATACTCCATAATTGCACCACGGTTTTTGAAATCATTATTACGGGGCACGGAGCCTTCATCAATGATTTTACCCATTCGGATCATCCCTTTGTTAGGCCATCGGGAGAGGTGCATGGGTTTATTGTTTATAAAAAATTCTCCCCACGAGTTGGAGAATGGTCGGGAAAAGCCGGTATTTTTAATTTTACCGTAATCGTGGATACCTGCTTTTTTTAAATCGATAACTTGTACTTCATTGTCTCCGATCCGGGATTGCCGGATGAGATTTACCGGTATCGGTTTCCCTCCCGAAAAAATAACACTCTCTTCCGGGTAGGCTGTAATTATCAGGTTCGATAAGGATTGGTCGATAAGAAATCCTTTATCGAAATAATATGTGCCTTTGCGGAAAATTATTTTGATTTGTTGCGTTCCGTCTTTTCCGCGTATTTTGTGAACTGCGTTTAAGGCTGATTCAACGTCCCGGAAAGGAGATTCGATGCTACCGTTGGCATTGGGTGTTGTTTCTATTGACTGGTCTACATATAAGATCGCTTCCTGTCGGCAAGACAGGAGCAAGATCAATAAACAGCTTATAACCGGATAATTTTTAAGATACATAACTCTTTCTCGTTTTTGTACAAAAGTAGTTTTCTTTACCGGAAATGAATAGCAAATTCTCGGTCAAACAATAGTACATATTTGTCTTGTTCGTATTTCCTGTTGTATTTATATTATTTTTGCATCAATATCAAAAAAGATAGAAGGGGATATCATTATGTTACAGAGGATACATATGAAATTTGTAATTTGTTGTTTGTTCTTATTGTCGGGCTGTCTTCACGGATTTGCTTTTAACGGAGATTTCCGGCAGCTGATCTATAATCAACAGGATGGATTGGCTTCGAATACGATCGATTTTATCGGACAGGATGCCGAGGGATATCTTTATTTCTGTACGAATAGAGGTTTGTCTATTTTCGATGGGAATATTTTTACCAATTATAATGCGCAGAATACTCCGGGGTTTTCTAATAATCTTACCGTTATTGTCGAATTGGATAATTATCATTTATTAATAGGCTCGCGCGATAAGGGACTGTTCCTTTTCGATAAGTATAAGAGTAGTATTCGCTCTGTCAAAGGTTGTAATGCCCAGATACAAAGTGTTAATACTATGTTGAAAACAGGAAAAGGGGAGATTTGGTTCGGAGGGGATGACGGTGCTTTGTGGTATGTGGAAGATTACAGGACATTACTGGCAGATTCTGATGGAATCGTATTTCATCGGGTCACTTACTCTTTCCCCTCTATAAATGCGTTGGCGGAGATCGATGGTATATTATTGGTCGCAACTCAATCGAATCAGTTAGCAATTATACATCGCACGCAGGATACTGTTATTGTTGAAAAAGCTGCAATGCCATTCGGGGCTGAATCCTCCCATTCTCTTCTTTTGAGAAATGGGAAAGAACTTTGGGTCGGAACAAATTCCGGCATTGTGGTTTTCCGGAAAAAAGGAAAGCGCTGGGTGGACGGCTCGTTGTTCGCTGAAGAAATAGGTCTTGTCCGTTCTATGGAGATTTGTGGCGACGAAGTTTATATCGGGACGGAGGGAAATGGACTTTTCGAGGTCGATTCCAATACGTTGTCTTATAGCCGGACAGAACAATCGAAATTACCTGTTTCCGGAATAAATCTGAATTATATTATTTCACTGAAAACAGATCATTCCGGCAATTTATGGGTCGGCACATGGTTGGGAGGAGTTGCCCGCTTTATGTTTGCTTCTCCTCTCTTCAGCCAATCTAAAAATAAGGAAAATGTACCCAGCTTATTTTCCAATGTGGTATGGACTGTTTGTAAAGATAAATACCGGTCCGGTTTTTTTCTGGGAACGCATGGTAGCGGCCTTTGTCATTATGATATGCAGGAGATGAGATTCCAAACGATCGATCTATCTTTTCGTTCCGTATGGACCTTATATGCAGATTCAGTAACTCCTTTTTTGTATGTCGGCACATGGGGAGAAGGTCTGCGGTTGTATGATATGGAAACGGGGAAATATATGCCTGCTTTTCCATCTGATATTGAACATGAACGTATATACTCCATTTCCCGTTTTAACGAACGTGAATTATTTATAGGCACTAGTGCAAATGGTGTCTGGTTATATAATGAAGATAGAAAGCAGGTTCGTCCTCTGGAGTTTCCCGGTGATTCCCTGTTGCAACTGAATGTTCGTTGCATCCAAAAGGATAAAGAGGATAAAGGGTATTGGATGGCTACGTTTAATGCCGGTTTGTTTCATTTTGATCTGGATCGGTCTGGATTTATTACAGATATGGAACATTTCCCTTTTATCGGTGAAGAACCCGTACAAGCGACTGCTTTATTTCAGGATGATAAACGTGTCTGGATTTGCATGACGAATGGACTGGCTTATTTGGAAAAGGGAGATTCGGAGCGTAAGGTCAAGCGTATCAGCCAACTTGATGGTTATTTCCTATCAGATATAGTGGAAGGTACGGATGGTAATTTTTGGATTTGTTCTCATGAAGGGCTTCTGTTTTTCAATCCGTTGAAACTTTATGTCAGTCGGTATTTGACGGAGTTTATCCATTATGGGATATATTCCAATAATAGGGATGGCTTATTAATCGGAACATCCGAAGGACTTTTTTCTTTTGACCCGGCTAAAGTAAAAGAAAGTCAAGGAAAAGGAAAAGCATTGATCCGCTCTCTACAAATGAACGGACAGGCTGTCGTTCCTGATGATCCGGAAGGAAAGGTATGGATAAACAAGGCGATTAATTATGTTGATACCTTGATATTGCCTCCCGGTAATGCTAATATCGGTTTTTTGCTTTCTGCCTTTTCTCCCTATGTTTACGGAGAGAATGTTTTATTTTATCGTATGGAAGGATTGGAAAATTATTGGAACAAGACCGGTTTAAATAATTCTTCTGCTGTTTATGGAAATTTGCCTTCCGGGAAATATACATTTCATGTCCGGCTGAATGATCCTGATAATTTTTCGGGAGAAAAAGAGTTGGTTATCATTAAAAAAGAATTCTGGTGGAATACAATTTATGCCAGAGTTGTTTATTGTGTATTGGTCTTATCAGTAGTGACTTATCTCATATTTAACTTCCGGAAGAGATATAAGAAGCGTTATATCAGAAGGTTGGAGGATATAGAACGACAAAAGGAGGAAGAAGTTTATCTACAGAAGATTCGTTTTTTTACCAATATATCTCATGATTTGAAGACCCCTTTAACATTATTGCTTACTCCGTTGAACGATTTGTTAAAACATCCGGAAATGCCTGAAACATTTCGTTCCAGGCTGCAATCCATGTATATGAATGGTGATCTGTTACTGAAAAAGATCAATAAAATATTGAACTACCGGAATACGGAAGGAGAAGACACGGCATTGTCTGTTGAGGTCTATTCTGCACATCAACTTCTTTATGAGATTATTACTCCGTTTAAGGAATATGCAGAACGGCAAGGACTCTTTTTTAACATTCATTCTCTGATTGAAAATAAAGTGACTTCTGCGATACATACTGACAGGAATAAGTTAGAGTCTATTTTGGAAAATCTGATTTCAAATGCTATTAAATACACACCTGAAGGAGGAGAGGTAGCTGTCAGTTATTCAATTGATAATGGTAAACTGGAATTAATTGTGGCTGATACGGGAGTAGGAATACAGGCAGTTGATTTGCCACATATATTTGATCGGTATTATCGTATTGCACCGGATAACCGGGGAACAGGAATCGGATTGTTTCTGGTAAAACATTATGTGAATTTACTGGAGGGAGATATTTCGGTAATCAGTGAACCTGGGAATGGTACCACTTTCCGTCTTTCCTTGCCTGTGGTTGTTAATGAGATGGAGAATAGTACCGACCTACAAGAAAATGGTGAAAACGGGACTTTGCAGGAAAAGGAGAATATTGTGCGTGTATTGATCGTAGATGATAATAAAGAGATGAGAGATTATTTGCGGCAACTTTTTTCTCCTTTCTATCAGGTCATGGAAGCCTCAGATGGAAAACAAGCTATGGAGATTGTCAGAATGGAATTGCCGGATATTATTTTATCGGATTTGATGATGTCGAAGGTGGACGGGCTTGTTTTATGCCGGAATATAAAAGGAGATATGTTGACATCTCACGTACCTTTTATTATTCTTTCTGCAAAAAATTCTGTCGAAACCCGTCTGGAATGTTGGGATGCCGGAGTCGATTTATTTGAAGAGAAGCCTTTTAACAGTCAGTTGTTATTAACGAAAGTGGCGAATCTGTTACGCAGCAGGAAACTTTTAAAATATAAATATCAGATAGCGATTCCCGTTTCAGTGTTGCATGATGAAAAGGAAGGAGGTGCTGAATCGTTGGAAGATCGTTTTTTGAAAGAGGTTAATGCTGCGATAGATAAACATAAAGATAAACCGGATTTGTCTGTTCGTGAACTTGGAGAAGAGTTACATATGCGGCATGATCAGTTATACAGGAAATTGAAAACGCTTACTGGGCTTTCTGCAAATCACTATATACGTACTTATCGGTTAAATTGTGCGGCGGCTATGTTAAGGAGCAAAAAATATATGGTGACGGAAGTTCTTTATAGCGTAGGGTTTAATAACCCTTCTTATTTTACCAAATGCTTTAAGAAGGAATTCGGAGTGCTGCCTTCGGAGTATGTCGCCCAAATGGAGGATAAAGATGATTCTGTGTTATGAATAACCGGAATTTGTGTTATCCGCTTTTTGATTTGTAGCAGTCGGTTTGGTTCAGCAGTATTACTTTTGGGATAGAAATTAAATCTATTAGTATGTTAAACAAAAGTATTTACTGTGGAGTCGTATCGGCAGTTCTTTTTTGTGCCAGTGTTGCGACGGAAGCTCAGGATAACCTGGTGGATAAAGATTTTTATGCCGCTATTGCCGAACGGGGACAGCAGACTATTGTCGGAAGACCGATGGATACTATTGCTCCGGTAGATTTACCGGTAGACAAATTATTGCCCTGGGCCGGAAACAAATCATTTCATTTTACTTCCTGCAAGAAAATAACAACTGCAGAAGAGATGAATGATGCCTTGGAAAAATTAAGAAACCGGTATTTATCGTTTTTGCAGGACCTGACTCCTGATTTCTGCGAAGAACGATTGAAACTTCCGATAGACAGTATGCAGTTTCGTTATGAACTCCCGGAAGATTGTGGGGATTTTAACCGGTTGTTGCAAGGAGAAGGAGAATGGAATGATATAGCAGTTCCTTATTATCATGGTCCTCAGGGTGTTTCTACAGCCTGGTACAGATCAGAAATAGATATCCCTGCCGATTTTTTTTCGAAGCCGGTCCTCATGCTTCATTTTAACGGAGCAGATTATTATACGGATGCGTATATCAATGGACATCATGTGGGTTTCCATGAAGGAATGTTGGATGATTTTGAATTTAATATTAAAAAATATGCCCGCCCGGGTAAAAATATACTTATGGTGAAGATCAGAAATGATTATTCCATGTTAGGAGGGGAAGGAACTCCGCGTTACTGGGGGAATAAATTGGCAGCCAGTAACAGTCCCGGCTGGGATGATCCTTTTTCCGGATGGACTTGCTGTCCGGCAGGTTCCGGAATATATCAGGAACTTTATATTGAAGCACGGAGTGAACCTTATATAGCAGATGTGTTTTGTCGCCCTTTGCCGGAACAATCTGCAGTAGAACTATGGGTGGAAGTCGATTTGGACCATGGAGAAAAGGCGGATGATTTTTTGTTAGAATATAGTTTATACGGCCAAAATTTTGAAAGTCGGGTAGTTGAAAAAGAGATAAAAAAAATACGAGTAGAAGGAGGTCGGGTACTAAACCGTACCTTGGTGTCTATTCCGGAAGACTTATTGCGTTTATGGGAACCTGATACCCCCTGGCTGTATCAGATGAGGGTTGCATTATATAATAAAGAAAAAAAGTTACTCGATAACAGGAAACAGCAGTTCGGGATGCGTCATTTTGTTATTGCGGAAGATAGTTCGCCAAAAGGAAGAATGTATCTGAATGGAAAAGAGATACGACTTCGGGGAACGAATACTATGGGTTTTTTACAACAAAACGTTATGAGGCGTGACTGGAAACAATTGACAGATGACTTACTGCTGGCTAAATTAACGAACATGAATTTTATTCGTACCACTCAGCGCATCGTGCAAAAAGAAGTGTATGAATATGCCGACCGTTTAGGCATGATGATGCAGGCGGATTTGCCTTTATTTGCTTATATAAACCAGAAACAATATACCGAAATATTAAAGCAGGCCGGGAATATCGAACGGGTATTGCGTAATCATCCTTCTGTGATTCTGATGAGTTATCTGAATGAGCCAATGGCGGAAATGAAAGCTCATGCAGTCAGCAGGTACGCTTATGAGCGTTTGTTCGATGCATTGGATATCGTTGTCCATAATGAAAATCCGGACCGGGCCGTAAAATATATTGACGGAGATTATCAGGCTCCCAGTAATGGTTATCCGGATAATCATTGTTATAATATCTGGTATGATGGGCATGGTATAGAATTGCCGGATATGTGCCGTGGTGCCTGGATGCCGGTGAGTAAAAACTGGATGTACGGGTGCGGAGAGTTTGGTGCGGAAGGACTTGATCCGGTCGGTTTAATGAAAAGGAGATATCCGGCAGAATGGTTAAAAAACGGTTCCGACGGCTCATGGAGTCCTGTTTATATGCGTGGAAAATATTCGGGTGAACAGACATTTCAGATGCATTGGAATTGGTTTGAGACACAGAAGACCATGGATGATTGGGTGAGAGAAAGTCAGCAGCATCAAGCCTGGGGGATACAAAAGGTCGCTCGTGCTTTCAGGCGTATGCCTCGTATGAACTCGTTTGCCATACATCTTTTTATTGATGCCTGGCCAAATGGTTGGATGAAGGCTATTATGGATTGCGAGCGTACTCCTAAACCAGCCTGGTTTGCTTACCGGGATGCTTTGACACCTTTGTCTGTACAAGTGGAGTCTGAGCGGAGTACTTTCTTCAGTGGAGAGGAACATCTTTTTCAAGTTTGGGTTTGTAATGATACGCCGACAAATCCTGATCTGGTTTTGAAATATACACTTGAATTGAATGGAAAAGTGATTAACAGCGGATGTGTCCCGGCTGAAATTCCTTCTATAAGCAAAGGTAGTACTTTTCAAGGTTTTATTCCGGTTGTAATGCCGGAAGTGAAACATCGGTCTTCTTTGGCTTTGCGTGTGGGGTTGTTCGATAAACAAGGAAAAATCTTTCATGATGAAGACGTTTTATGTACCGTTGAACCAGCCGTTGAGGCTAAAAGACGGATTCGTATA
>ERZ839767.5782-NODE-5782-length-10712-cov-3.116731_pt1 | contig 10712 bp, 8 predicted proteins | sample MGYA00519879_ERZ839767 | MGnify/ENA primary metagenome ERZ839767 (study PRJEB31850, sample SAMEA3708852) | human gut metagenome | biome: human gut; feature: human-associated habitat; material: faeces | place: China | collected 2014 ...
ATCTGGGAAGTATACTCATTGTTCACCCGGAATAATCCTGTCTCCAGATCAAACACAATTCCTTTACGGGCAAAGAAACTACTGAGCGTTCCATCCAGTGAAAGGTCTTCGGGAGTTCCGATAGTCACCCCGTTCACCTTATCCATCAACCAGATTTTATCCGCAATCTGCAAGGCAAGTTCCAGGTCATGGGTAGACAGGAAAATAGTCTTATCCGTCTGCCGGCTCAGCTGATGGAGCAATTGCATCATTTCCACTTTACTCGGAAAGTCAAGGAAGGCAGTAGGTTCGTCCAGGAAAATCACCGGAGTTTCCTGTGACAGTGCCTTGGCAATCATCACCTTTTGTCGTTCACCATCACTCAGTGTATGTACCATGCGATGTGCCAGGTGAGATATTCCGACCAGATTGATAGCATGATCCACTACCTCTTTATCTTCTTTGGAGAGTGTTCCCCAGAAACCGGTATATGGACTGCGTCCCAGACCGATAAGTTCCACAGAAGTCATATTGCGGATGTCGCACTTTTCAGTCAGGACTACACTGATCACTTTTGAAAGTTGTTTGTCCGTATAAGAGCCAATCTCTTTTCCCTGTATACGTATTTCACCGGATAACTTCGGTTGAAATGCGGAAAGCGTACGCAACAATGTAGACTTCCCCACCCCGTTGGCACCCAACAGACAAGTCAACTCCCCGCTATTGATTCCGGCACAAATATCGCTTGCCACGACTTTCACATCTCCTTTACCGGGATAGCCAATGGATAGTTTCTCAATATGTATAGTTTCCTGTTTCAAGACCTCTTTATTTTCAATTCTCAATTATTCTTCCAGTTCCCCTTTACGCTTCCTGAAGAGCACGGATGCCACTACCGGAGCACCTACCAAAGCAGTCACCGAATTCACCGGTAAAGCTCCTTCAAATCCCGGCATGCGGGCTATGAGGTTGCACACCAACGCCAACGAAGCCCCTACCAACAATGTGGCAGGCATCAGTATCCGATGGTCGGATGTATGAAATATAGCCCGGCAAAGATGGGGAACAGCCAGACCGATAAACATAATCGGACCGCAATATGCCGTCACAATCGCCACCAATACACCTGAACAGGAGATTACCAACAGGCGCGCCCTCTTAATGTTCAGCCCCAGGTTCCGTGCATACCCATCGCCCAGCAGCAATAAGTTCATCGTCTTTATCAGCAGAAACGAGAGTGGCAACAAGACCGCCATGATACAAACAAACAGTATCATCTGATCCCCCGACACACGGGCAAAACTACCCAGTCCCCAAATGACGTATGCACGAATATCTTCCTCCACACTGAAATATTTCAATACGCCGATAATGGCACTTGCCACATAACCAATCATCACACCGATAATCAGCAGCGTCACATTTCCCTTTACTTTCTGTGAAACGTATACGATAAGCGCCATCACGGACAGTGCTCCGATAATAGCTGCAATGGACAACGCCACTTCTCCCATATATCCGAGCTTGCTCAATGCCACACCGCCCATCGCTCCCGATAGCAATACCACACAGGCTACTCCCAGGCTGGCACCCGAACTGATACCCAACACTGACGGTCCTGCCAGCGGATTCCGGAAAACCGTCTGCATCTGCAAACCACTCACCGATAGCCCTGCTCCCGCTTCTAACGCCGTCAATGCCTGCGGCACACGGGATTTCCAAATGATGTTCTGCCAGATAATGGACTCATCCGTATTCCCCCATAAGATGTTCCAGACGGAACGAAAAGGAATATGGACAGAGCCTAACAGCAGGTTCAGCAAGAAAAACAGGAATATGGATGCCAGTATCACCAGCATCAGGAGCAGTGTCGGTCTTTTCATTGCAAACGTGCGTAGTATTTCGGTTGGTAATCAGGTAATAAATCGGGGTGGAACGCATGGATCAGATCTTCCAACACTATTTCCGGTTCCATCGGCATACTTTCGTAGAAAGGTTGCTCGCGCATATTACAATAAATAACGCCTTTGTCACGGAATGCACGGAAGTCGGCATAACGGGGATCAAGGGATTTCAAAGCGTCATATGAGAATGTACCGTCGTAACTATTCACAATACGCCAGTAATCGGCACTCTCCGCTTGGCTGTATACTGTTTCAAAATCCAGTGTAACGCCACCAGAACGGGGATCGTCCTTCAAGAAGTAATCGGCTCCCGCATCACGGAACAGTTCCGCCAAGAAGCTCTTACCGCCTACTGCATACCAGTTTCCTCCACGTATCTCACCGCTGAAGACTACCGGACGCTTCTTCACATCAGCAGCCAGTTGTTTCAGGTCGTTATAATGCTTCTCTATAGCAGCAAATTTTTCATTTGCCTCCTCTTCCTGTCCAATAAACAAGCCGATGAATTTAATCCATTCCGCCTGTCCCAGCGGAGTCATTTCCTTATATCCCAGGTGCGGAACCAAAGGTATTCCGATTTCACGCATCGTATCATATCCGCCACGCTTAAAAGGGGAGATAAAGATGACATCCGGATTCACACTCATGATCACTTCATTATCAAAGTTACCTTCAATTCCTATTTTGGCAGTCTTACCCGATTTCAAGCGCTCATTCATCTCTTTGTTGAACAAATGCCGTGTACTGGTTATCCCTACTACTTTATCGCAGGCTTCCAGTTTGATGAAATTAGATAATTGTAAAGAAGTCATGCAAATGGCACTGCGTACCGGTGTTTCAATCACGGTATAATCAGAAGGAATCCCTTCGGGTTTTGTTCCCCGGGGCACCAATGCATAATGGAAAGTATTACTACTTTCATTTTGAGGATCGCGCAAGTCCACCAAGCGGACATGATTGGGAAGATATTTCACTTCAAACCCTTGGGCATAGACCGGATAAATAGAATCTGTGGCTGATGCAGAAGCTGTGGTAGCCTGTAGATCAATAGAATTTTGTTTATTTTTCGGGCCACAAGCCACGCATAAAAGACTTAAAAGAGAGACGGTTATTGCAGTAGTTCGTTTCATGACAATAAAGATGTATAAAATTCGAGCACAATATTCGTCATTTTTGGGGAGATACGCAAATACCCGTCCCATAAATTAACCGAATTTGTGCCCGAACACCTCTTATATAAGAATGTCTAAAAATTCATCAGATCATTCAATGCTTCGCTCATGCTGGGATGTGTAAATATATAATCACGCAAGAAAGTATATTCCTGTCCTGTTTTCATTACAATAGATACGATATTAATGATCTCACTTGTTTCCGGTCCGAACAGGGAACAGCCCAGAATCTTATTTGTATCGGCATCCACTACTACCTTAAACAACCCGTCAGTCTCGCCTAAAGTACGTGCCCGTGGAATGGCTGCTACGGGAAGTGTATTCACCTTTATGTTCAGTCCTTTCTTACGGGCCTCCATTTCACTCAGTCCTACACGTGCCAGAGGAGGATCCATAAATACCGAATAACTCACAGGCTCACGGTCGTCTGTACGCCGTTCTCCTGCACCGAATAAATCCTCGCGGATAATGCGATAATCGTCCAATGAAATATAGGTGAATTGTAATCCACCTTTTACATCGCCAATGGCACGGATGGCCGGATTAGTAGTACGCAGCCACTCATCTACAATAATGGCTCCCCGTTCATTCACTTTCACACCGGCAACTTCCAGATTCAACCCCGAAGTATTCGGACGACGCCCTGTTGCCAATAAGATAGCATCTCCTTCCAGATGATGGATTTCATGAGTTACAGCATCCTCGTAGATCACCGTTGCACCGTCCACGGATTGTACTTTCGCGTTGAGATGGAAAACAATGCCTTTCTTTTCCAATACGGTCTGTACGCTGGCGGCAATATCCCTGTCTTCGCGGCCAATCAGTTCGGGATACCCTTCGAGTACCGTCACCTTCGAACCGAAAGAGGCATACATGGAAGCAAATTCCAGGCCGATATAGCCTCCACCCACAATCACGAGTCGTTCGGGAAGTTCTTCCAGTTCCATGATGGAAGTGCTGGTGTATACGCGGGGATTCTCTTTTATTCCATCAATAGGTGGTACGATGGTTTCCGCACCGGTATTTATAAAAATCTGAGAAGACTGCAATTCAATTACTTCCGTCTCCGTCCGCACTTCTACCACATCAGGACCGGCAAACGATCCGACACCTGTATACACCGTCACATTAGGATTATCAGCCAGATTATGATAATTCTTATTCCGCAGGAAGGAAGTCACCTCTTCTTTACGACCAATGGCCTGACGATAATAGTCCTTCTTCTCTTCCCACGTAGCCTTTACCGGAGTTTCCTTAGCCAGATGTACCAACGTCTTTGTAGGAATACAGCCGATATTGATACACGTGCCTCCATACATGCGATCCGAACGTTCTACTATGGCAACCGTCTTCTGACGTTTTGCAAATTCGGCAGCCAGGGTCTTCCCACCCTTGCCGAAACCAATGATAATGGCATCATACTTTTTCATATCTCTATTTTTTTAATTGTTCCAGTACGCTCTTCGCACTGTCTGCTAATATAACAATTGCGCCGGCCAAAATGGCTGTATCTTTTATAACTAATCTTCCTGCACCGGTCAATAAAGGGAAACCGAACTCTCCACTGCCCAGATTAGGTACCCATACTTCGGGTGTGGTGACAAGGAAAGAAAGCGTTCCGAGAGTCATGATAATAGCAAGTCCCGCACCTACCAGTCCTACTTTCGGCCAAAATATGCCGAGGAATGTAAGGATACCGATGCTCATAATAAGAATACCCAATCCGTGAGAAAAACCATACGTATTATTCTCCTTGTGCCACTCATGCTTCGCGGCATCAAATTCTCCTTCTTTCAGCTTATACTCTTTATAGTCGGGAGCATCATGTGTATAGAAGAAGCTCATAAAAGGGCTGTTTGCCACAAAAGGCACAATGCCTTCCGCTTCATAATTCCAGAACTTCAAACCGCCGATCCAAACGAAAATAATAAGAATTGCCACACGGATAAGATTGATACCTAATTTCTGAGTAGATGCAGCCAGTGTCAGGGCTGCTACGAACATAGATTTTAATTTTGTTTTCATACGATTATTGCATTAATGAATTGTTTTGTTTTTCTGATGCAAAAATCGGGGTTTATGTCGGGGTGTGAAATGGCAATTCCACCGTATCAGTTGGCAATATTTCCCGTTGTGTTCGATTTACGGAAATCGGATACACTTTCACCAGTCATTTTCTTGAAAAAACGGCTAAAAGTAGACAAATCTTCAAAGCCCAGCAGTTCGCTGATTTCCTTGGCACTTTTAGGGGTATAGAGCAGTAATCTCTTGGCTTCCGCCTCTACCCGTTCATGAATAATGCGCAACGGGGAAGGTACTCCGCAGGAGGCAAACAAATTGGAGAGTGTCTTTGGGGAACGGAATAACAGGTCGGCATAATCCTGCACCTGCTTCTTTTCGCGGAAGTGCTGGTCAACCAGAATATAAAAACGGCGGACGATATCAAAGGCTTTTTCCTGTTCCGGCGTGACGCCACACTTTTCACGGGCAATGCGGGTACAGGTGATGATAAAACGTTTGAGAATGATACGTAACATTTCCTCTTGCAGATTATCGCGAACGGCGGACTCCTGCCAGAAGATACGAATAATGTCATTCAGGTTGGCGGATTGTTCCGGCGAAAGTTTCAGTTTCATCACCTGGGAAGAACCATGAAAAAGGAAACCGTTACAGGATACTTCGTCATCATGACCGAATATACAGTAGAAATTGCTGTTGAACAGGAAAGTGAGGTACTCTCCCTCCACCGATTTAATTTCAATATGTTGCAAAGGAGTAAGATTGTGAAAAGTAATAAAGGTATAACATTAACATCTTTAATTATTTATATAATAGGAATGATGATAGTTGTAACTTTAATATCAACATTATTATCTTTTTTTAATAAAAATATAAGGATAGGTGATATAAAAAGTAATACAACACAATTTACTAAATTTTCTAGTATATTTGCAGATGAGATAAGTAGAAAAAACAATACAATTATAGATTGTAAAACAACAGGAAGTGGAACAGAAAAAATTAGTTACATTATTTTTTCAAGTGGAAATCAATATACATTTATGGGAAAAAATAATGCAATATACAAAAATAATGTAAAGATTTGTCAAAATGTAGATAATTGTGATTTTACGTATAAATATGTGGATTCAAAATATGCAATTACAGTTAACTTTAAGACAGATGGGATTGATTTAACAGGAACAAATGCAATTACTTATAATTTGTAGAATAGAAAGGATGATTTTGCTATGGAAATGAGAAGAAGAATGCCAATAGGAGTAGAATTGGTAAAAAGAGGAATAGTAACAGAAAATGATATAGAAAAAGCTTTAGAGTATCAAAGAGAACGTCCAAATACAAAACTTGGAGATATATTGCATATTTTAGATGCATGTGATGGAGATATTTTAATACAAAATATAGCTGAAATATTAGGAGAAAAGGGTGTATTATTAACATCAAATACTTTAAAAATAAAACCAACTGATTATCTTTCTTTAGATGTATGTAAGAAAAATAAGTGTATTCCATTTGAAGTTGTTAATGGAAAAATAAAAGTTGCTTTTACTGATAAAATTATTAACGGAAAGCCAGATCCAGTAAGAATGTTATTGTTAAATAAAGGACTTGTAATGGAACAATATATAACATTTGAAAATGATATTGATAGAATTTTAAACTCTATGGAAACAGAAACTGCAGATGGAGACATAACAAAAGCAACAACTTCTTCATCAACTACAATGATTGAGTTAATAGATAGTATAATAAGAACTGGTATGGAAAAAAGAGCAAGTGACATTCATATTGAACCATTAGCAAATGAAATAAGAGTTAGATATAGAATTGATGGAGAATTATTTACAGCTGCTAAAATTTCAAAAGAAAAACAAACACAGGTAATAGGAAGATTAAAAGCAATATCAAATATGCATCAAGAAAAACAAGAAGCACAAGATGGAAGAATATTATTATATGAAGATTATAATATTCGTGTTTCTTCACAACCAAATGTATATGGAGAAAAATTTGTTTTAAGATTATTAAAAAAAGAAGTAGATATAAGAAATATATTTGAATTAGGTTATCCAGGAACAGAAACAGAATTTAAAAAAAGTTTTAATAAGAAAAATAGTATGGTAATAATTGCAGCACCAACAGGAGCTGGTAAAACAACAACATTGTATAGTATTGTAGACTATTTAAATTCACCAGAAATTAATATTACAACAATAGAAGATCCAGTGGAGATTAGAATAGATGGATTAAATCAAATAGAAATAGGAAATAAATCAACATTTTCTGGGGCATTAAGAACAGTTTTAAGACAAGACCCAGACATAATCTTATTAGGAGAAATTCGTGATCAAGAAACTGCTGAAATTGCAATACAAGCAGGTCAAACAGGACATTATGTTTTATCAACAATACATACTATAGATTCAATTGAAGTAATAAATAGATTAAGAAAAATGGGAGTATCAGATTATGATATAGCTAGTACATTAGCAACAACGGTATCACAAAGATTAGTAAGAAGAATATGCCCTAATTGTAAAAGAGAAAGAGAATATACACAAGAAGAAAAAGAAACTATTACAAAAATTGCAGAAAAATATGGACAAACAGTTGATTTTACTAACAAAAAAACATATGAGGCTGTAGGATGTAAAAAATGTAATAATGTGGGATATTATGGAAGAATAGGAATATTTGAAACTTTAGATGTAACAGATGAAATAAAAGAATTAATAGTAAAAGGTGCATCAACTATAGAAGTAAGGAAAAAGGCATTAGAACAAAATTATAGACCGCTTGTTGTTGATGGTATTAGAAAAATTTTAAATGGTGATACAACATTAGAAGAGTTAAATAGACAATTAATATTATATTAAACAAAAGAGAGGAGATTTGCTATGATAAATATGGACAAAATTTTGGATATAGCAATAGAAAAAGATGCATCAGATATACATTTGATTGCAGAAAATAAACCAATATTGAGAATTATGAGACAATTAAAACCAATAGAAGAAATGGATGAATTGACAGTAGATGATATGAATCAAATGTATGATTATTTAGTTAGAGGAAATGTCGATAAAGATGAAGTTTTTAATGAAACAAGAAAATTAGATACATCATATGAATATAAAGGAATTCGTTTAAGAGTAAATATATCACTTTCTAATGATGTACCATTATGTACATTAAGAATTATAAAAAGTGAATTGCCACCATATGAATCATTAGGTTTACCTGATATTATAAGAAGAGAAACATATCAATCACAAGGTTTGATATTAGTAACAGGTAAAACAAACTCAGGTAAAACAACAACACTAAATGCTCTAATAAATGAAATAAATGAAACTCAAAATAAAAAAATATTAACACTTGAAAATCCAGTAGAATATAGACACCATTCAAAAAAATCACTAATTGTTCAAAAGGAAGTAGGAAGAGGTAGAGATAGTTTAACATTTAGTGATGGTGTAAAAAACTCATTAAGAGAAGACTGCGATATATTGGTAATAGGAGAAATCAGAGATAAAGTAACAATGGAAGCTGCCATAGAAATGGCAGAATCAGGACATTTAGTTATAGGAACATTACATACAAAATCATGTGCAGAAACAATAGATAGAATGATTAACTTTTATGAAGTAAGAGATCAGGCTAGTATAAAATATCTATTATCATCATTACTAAAATTAGTAGTGTCTCAAAGATTATTACCAGGTAGAGATGGAAAATTGGTATTAATTCCTGAAGTAATGGTAGTTGACAACATTGTTTCAGGGATAATAAGAAAAGATAAAATAAGTGTATCAGAAATAGAAGATGCAATACAAAGTTCAGACAAAGGAAGTATAGGATTAATAAATTCTATTGCAACACTTTTTGTAGAGGATAGAATAACTTTAGACCAAGCAAAATCTCAAATTGAAGAAAAGAATATAGAAATTTTAAATAGAACTATAATGCAAATGAAAATAAGAAGAGATGCTAGAAGACAACAATAGAATACAAGAAAATAGGAGGTGCTAAAATGCCTACATATGTATATAAAGCTGCGACAAGTTCAGGACTAGTTGTAAGAAATAGAGTTGAGGCAGGAAGTAAACAAAGTTTAATACGTACTTTAAAGAATAATGATTTAATGCCAATATCAATAGAACAGGTTTCATATTCTTCTAGAAGAAAAAAGACTAAAAAGAAAAATATAAAAGATGTAGAAGAAATAATGAAAAATGTAAATACAACTGATATAAGAACTAGAAAAGAAACATCGACAAAAGAAAAGATAAATATGTACTTATCTAAAACTGAAAAAGTAACAAGTAGAGATTTAGTTATATTTACGCAAAATTTTTATCTATTAAAAAAGGCAAACTTTAATAATATACATGCTTTGAAGACAATAATAGAAAGTACAGAAAATCTAACATTTAGGGGAGTATTAGAGGATATTTTAGCAGGTGTTGAGGCTGGAGAAAACATGTATACAACAATGGAATATTATTCAGACATATTTCCATTTATATATATAAATATGATAAAAGTAGGAGAACTTTCAGGATCACTTACAAACTCTTTACAGCAAGCTGTAGATTATTTAGATTCATCATCAGCATTAACAAGAAAACTAAGAAATATATTAATACCCAATATAGTTCAGTTTGTCGCATTATTGGTAATGCTTTTTGTGGGAACATTAGTTGCTATACCAGCAATTCAAAATGTATATACTGAAATGGGATCAACAGACCAATTACCAGCAATAACATTATGGTTCCAAGGAGTTTTAAATAATTTAATAAAATATTGGTATCTTCCAACAATGATAATTGCGGCAATAATCGGAGCAATAATATTTTATATACACACACCAAAAGGAAAATATAATTTTGATTATTTCAAATATAAAATGCCAATATTTGGACAACTTATATTTGCACTAGACTTTTCAAGATTAATGAAAGCAATGTTGTTAAACTTAAAAAATGGAATGAGAATACAAGATGCAATAGAAGTGAGTAAAAATGTTGTACAAAACTATGTTATGCTATCAATTATAGAAACATCATTAAATAATATAATTATAGGTGAATCATGGATAGAACCATTTGAAAAATCAGGATTAGCAAAATCAATGATAACAGAAATGTTAAAAATAGGTATGCAAACAGACTTATCAGAAATGATGGAAAAATTGGTAGAATACATGGAAATTGACATAGATAATATAATTCAAAAAATTATTAAAGTATTACCAGAGGTAACTTACTTAATAGTTGGTGTTGTTTTAATATTCTTTGTATTAGTAGTACTTGCACCATGTATTGAGGTTTATATGGGTGGATTCTTATTCTCAGCAGCAAGAGTATAAGGACCAAGTGACCAATTGGGACGTTTCTGATGGGAAAAAAATGTCCCAAAAGGACCGATGTTATAAAAAAATACGGACTTTAAAATGTTTGAATAAGTGCAAATATTATTAATGTCCGTTTTTTGTTTTTTGAAAGGGTATTATTAAATATGAAAATTGGAATTGATTTGGGTGGAAGTCATATAGCAATAGGTGTTATTGACGATAAAGGTTATATTGTTGAAAAAACTGAAAAAAGATTACTTACAAAAGATAAAAAAG
>ERZ839767.5786-NODE-5786-length-10704-cov-3.228097_pt1 | contig 10704 bp, 10 predicted proteins | sample MGYA00519879_ERZ839767 | MGnify/ENA primary metagenome ERZ839767 (study PRJEB31850, sample SAMEA3708852) | human gut metagenome | biome: human gut; feature: human-associated habitat; material: faeces | place: China | collected 2014 ...
ACTCTTCGTACTTTTGTATTACCGCTTTCTCACTGTTTACTTTTCAAACATCACTCGGACTTCTTGTCCTGCCGTCTTCCTCAGACAGCTAGACTATTATAGCACGCGTTCCATTCTTTGTCAAGCGTTTTTTCAAAAAAAATTATTTTTTTCGATTTCCCCCGGTTAATCCCGGTTTTTTCGCACCTTTCTTCACACAAACAAAACAAAAAAGGCGCCCGTGCGGACGCCTTTTTCGGTTTTAATCTAAGAAATAAATGTTGACATCACGTCTGCCGAACTGGTTACAGGTGCCGCGGTTCGGGAAGAACAGGTCCACGCGGTTTCCTTTAATCGCACCACCGCAGTCGCCGGCAATCGCATAGCCGTACACATACTGACCGTCTACCGACTCGATATACATCTTGGTGCCGTAAGGAATCACCCGCGGATCAACTGCGATGACACCATACACGAGCGGCATGCCGGTCGAAGTTTTTCCTGCCCAGATGCCATTATCCGCCGGGGACGCGTCATAAGCGGTCGCGTGGAAACGCTGCACGCTTTTATACTTGCTCGGACGGCTGGCAGGGATCGCACCCAGCTGCCATACGCTCTCCGGTCCGTACTCAACGATTTCGTCCACCGGATCGGAAAGTCTGGTCTCACGCACCTGATCGCGCGCAATCTCTTTCCCGTCCTGATACGAAATGTCGTATTCGTACTCAACAACGCCGTTTTGTCCCGTCTGTACGGTGCGGCGTTCACCTGCCGCAAGGTTTGCGTTTTCACGCTCCTGGGTCTGATATGCGATTTCCTCCTGCACGGTAACCGTATGATGATCGTACATCACTACGCGGATCGAAAGTCCTTCGCTTACCGTGGTGTCCGGTGCCGGCTCTACCTCGTCATTTTCATCCGGGGTAATCCCAAGCTCCGACAGCACATCCGAAACCTTTGCCTTTGCGGTCGAAACCGTCTTGGTCTCGCCCATATACGTTACAAATACTGTGCATGACCGATAAATCTTGATGACCGCGTCATCGGAGACCTCGTCAGACAGGGCGTAGTTTATTTCATCTCCCTGATTCAGCACAATACCCTGTTTGGAAAGAATTTTTCCCACGTTCGTGTCTTCTGTTTTAATCTGAACAGGAGCACGGCCGGTATCCGCAATCGTAACCGTATTTTGTGCAGCGTAGGTAAAGCTGCAGCAAGTGGTTGCCAGAATCGCTGCCGAAACAACCAGGGCAGCTCTCCGCTTTACGACTGAGGAGACACGGGTCATCTTTCCTCTCAGTTTTTTTAACATCCAATCACCTCGTAATAATTTTTGACCAATCTTTTTTGCGGCCTTGCGGCAACGCAAATTGGAAAAAATTGGTTTATCCTACTACACCGTTATTATAACCGCATCCGGCAGATTCGTCAAATTGAAAATTTTTATCAATTCCTGATTTTTTTTGCTCACCTCCGCTCACCCCAAATCATTTTCAATTTTCTTGCGATTTGGTCTGTTTTCCTCCCAAATCCTCCTCAAACACCCCAATTTGGAAATTTATACCATGAATTTTGGTTATTGTGCAATACAAAAATATCTGTTATACTAAAAATCGGGTCGAATGTTTTCGAACCGCAGAAATGTTACAAAACGGTTACAAGCACAAAATATTTCCCTCAACTCCACGAAATATCGTTGGTTTTGCTTTTTGGGAAAGTGCAGAATTATTTCAAAAAAACGTCTATGTGCAATTTGCACAAACAAACGCATGTTTTGCTTTATTTTTCAGAAAAAAGAGAAAATCGGAGGCATTCTTTATGGAAGAAATTTTTATGCACGACGGGGAACGGCTGGACGATTTACAGCGTGACGGACTGCGCCTGATTCAAAATCCCGACTGGTTTTGTTTTGGTGTGGACGCCGTTTTGCTTGCCGATTATGCCGCAAAAAATATCAAAAAAGGCGCAAAAGTTTTGGATCTTTGCAGCGGAAACGGCATTGTTCCGCTGCTGCTCAGCGCCAAAAGCGCCGCGCAATCCATTGTCGGTCTGGAGATTTTAGCGCCGGTTTGCGAGATGGCCGTCCGCTCTGTGCATCTTAACGGTTTAACCGAAAAAATTCGGATGATTTGCGGCGATTTAAAGGATGCGGAGACACTGCTCGGACGGAGTTCTTTCCAATATATCACATGCAATCCGCCGTATAAAGAAAACGGCGGCGGACTGCGCAGCAAAGACGATATGATCACGCCGGCCCGGCATGAAATTTTGTGTTCTCTGGAGGATATTATCCGAGTTTCTTCTATAATATTAGAACCGCTCGGAAAACTGTGTATGATTCACCGGCCGGAACGGCTGGCGGACATTCTTTGCCTGATGCGCAAGTACGGCATCGAACCCAAACGGCTGCGCTTTGTGCACCCTTATCCGCAAAAGACCGCGACCATGATTTTGGTAGAAGGAGCGCGGCAAGGCAGGCCAAAGCTGTTTTTGGATCCGCCTTTATATATATATGAAAGACCGGGGCAATATTCTGCCGAAATTGATGAAATTTATGGAAGGGAGACGGCAAAATGAACGGAAAGCTCTACCTATGTCCCACGCCGATCGGCAACCTTGGCGATATCACACTGCGCACCCTTGAGGTGTTAAAAACCGCGGATCTGATTGCCGCCGAGGACACGCGCGTCAGCATGAAGCTGCTGCGGCACTTTGCAATCAAGACGCCGGTCACCAGCTACTATGAACATAACAAACGCGAAAAAGGCGCTTATCTGATTGAAAAGCTCAAGGAGGGAACAACAGTCGCCGTGGTAACGGATGCCGGTATGCCGGGCATTTCCGATCCGGGCGAGGATCTGGTGCGTCTATGCCTGCAGGAGGGCATCCCGGTTGAGGCGCTGCCCGGCCCCTGCGCCTTTGCCACCGCCCTGGTCGCCTCCGGCCTGCCATCCGGGCGGTTTGCCTTTGAAGGCTTTTTAAGCGTGCAAAAACGGGAACGCCTTGCACGTCTGCAAAGCCTAAAAGACGATCTTCGGACTTTGATTTTTTATGAAGCGCCGCACAAGCTGCTCGGCACGCTGCGCGACTTTTTGGACGTGTTCGGCAACCGCGAAATCGTTCTTGCCCGCGAGCTGACCAAACGCTTTGAGGAATACCGCCGCACCACACTGGCAGACGCCATCTCTTATTATGAAGAAACGCCGCCCAAGGGAGAATTTGTGCTGCTTTTGCACGGCGCAGACGAGAACGCCCTTCGGCGCGAACAGGCCGCACAGCTCCCATCGGCGGAAGAATTGATTCGCCGCTACACATCCGAGGGGATGCACGCCAAGGAGTTAACCAAACGGGTTGCGGACGAGCTGGGGCAGCCCCGCCGCGCCATCTATGATTTATATTTAAAGCTGAAATAAACGAAATTATGAAGTTGTATCAGAGAGACCGAACCAGTTTGCGAGTTTGTACCTTACTGAAACTTGTCAAGAATTTTGGACAGACCGAATAGTGAATAGTGAATAGGTAATAAGTAAAAAATCGACAAGCACACATCGTGCTTGTCGATTTTTTGGTCGGGGCGACAGGATTCGAACCTGCGGCCCCTTGGTCCCAAACCAAGTGCGCTACCAAACTGCGCCACGCCCCGACAACCACTTTATTATACCTGATTCCCGTCTGTTTGTCAAGGCTGGATTCTGATCACCGCCGTCACTTCCTGCGCCCAAGCGCACCGAAAGTGACGAGCCGCAAAGGCTGCCGAAATTCGCCTTTTCCATCGAAGTTCCGATTTCTTTTTGCCTACACCTCGTCCGATGCTGCGGCGGTGCGTACCTTGCTTTGCCAGCAGAGGGCGCCTTCTTCAATTTGAATCTGTGCGTTGGTGAGGTCAATCATCTTTTTACAAAATCCTTCGGCCTCGCGCAGCGGAATATAAACCGGCAGGGAGACCGCGTCCGTATAGACCGGCTCGGTGCGGATCAGGTTATCCCATCCTGCAAGCAGGTTTTGCAGTTTGCCGAGAAGCGGATAGGCACAGTGCAGTGTCAGAGCGCGACAGAGGATTTGATCCGCAATGCCGGCTCTTTCTATGCCCAGCTTGGCCGCCTTGGAATAGGCGTGTACCAGTCCTCCCGTACCGAGTAAAATGCCGCCGAAGTACCGCGTCACCACGACAATCAGATTGCTCAGCCCCTCCCGTTTTAAAATGTCCAAAACGGGCAACCCGGCAGTGCCGCCGGGTTCGCCGTCGTCACTGTATCGCATCAGCTGGTTTTCCTCCAGGCAGTAAGCGTAAACATTATGGGTAGCGTCCCAGTATTCCTGTTTGCACTGATTTAAAAATGCCAGCGCATCGGCCTCATGCTCTACCGGGCGCACATGCGCAATAAACCGGGATCGTTTTTCCACAAATTCCGCATCTGCCGCGCCGGCGACAGTGGTATAAAATTCTTTCATTCGTATCATTCCCCTTTTGCTGCTTGCCGTCCAAATCCTATTATATACGGATTTCCCCGATAACGCAACCCTGTTTTTGACGGCCCGGGGCAATATCAGAATATTTTGACTTCTCGACTTATAACTTGACAGATGGCACGGACTGTGATATATTTGCGTAAAATTGTCGAACAAACGCGCGGAGAGGAGCCGGAGAAAATGATTGGTATTTATGATGTGGTAATCCTGCTTGCCGGAATGATGTGGGGCGTTTTGGGAATTTTCGTAAACAGGCTGACCGGCATAGGATTTTCATCGGTTCAAGTTGCGGCACTGCGCTGGATTTCCTCTGCCTGCATTGTTTTTTTGCTTGTCTTTGTCACGGACAAGGACAAACTCAAGATTCGGCTGCGGGATATTTGGATTTTTGCCTTGATCGGGATCGGAAGCTCTCTTGCGATGTCAATGTTTTATTTTTTGAGTATGAATCTGACATCGGTTGCCGTATCGGACGTGCTGCTGTATACGTCGCCGATTTGGGTGCTTGTTTTTTCAGCCATCTTTTTTCATGAGCGGATTACGCCAAAAAAGCTATGCTGCATCTTGCTTGCCGTTTGCGGCTGTGCGCTGGTATGCGGCGTATTGGAACAAAACGGCGAATTATGGAACGCAAAAGGGATTGCCTTCGGCGTATGTTCGGGAATCGCGTATTCCCTATACAGCATCATGGGAAAGATTGTATTAAAAAAATACGATCGAATAACTCTGCTTGTATACAATGTTCTTTTTGCCGCATTGGGAGCTATTCTGATTGTGGATATTCCGCAGACGGTCGGATTGATTGGAAAAAATGTCAATTCGTTGATTTATATTTTACTGCTCGCAACGGTAGGGACCCTGTTTCCGTTCTTTTTTTACACAATCGGACTAAAGAAAACGGCCGCCTTAAAGGCGGCGGTCATTTGCTGCATCGAGCCGGTCACCGCAGCAGCGGTAAGCGCCCTGTTTTTAAAGGAGCCTCTGGGCATCCTGCAAGTGATCGGTATCGGCTTGATTGTCGGATCGATTGTTCTTTTGCAAATCAAGGATGAAAATAGGTAATAAGTAAAAAATCGGAACGGAGCAAAGTCCGTTCCGATGTGGTGACCCATCGCGGATTCGAACCGCGGACACCTTGATTAAAAGTCAAGTGCTCTACCGACTGAGCTAATGGGTCATATACAAAAAAGGAAATGGCTGGGCTGGCAGGATTCGAACCTACGAATGCAGCAGTCAAAGTGCTGTGTCTTACCGCTTGACGACAGCCCAAAATATAAACTGGGGTGGGTAAAGGGAATCGAACCCTTGACCTCCAGAGCCACAATCTGGCGCTCTAGCCAACTGAGCTATACCCACCGTGTAGCTGGCGCGCCTGAAGGGACTTGAACCCCTGGCCCACTGCTTAGAAGGCAGTTGCTCTATCCAGCTGAGCTACAGGCGCATGCTTGCCTAAGCCAATCGCAAAAAAACAAAATGGAGCGGGTGATGGGAATCGAACCCACGCAATCAGCTTGGAAGGCTGAGATTCTACCATTGAACTACACCCGCCCGTTTTAAAGCGACTGTCATATTATATCAGCTATGCGGCGGTTTGTCAATAGATTTTTCTTATTTTTTCAAAAATTCAAGAAAAATTTGTATTTGGATTTGGTATAGATCGTCCTTTTTGTGTTAACAATAGCCATAAGCATGAAGATGAACGCGAAATTATTTTTCCGAAAAAAAGACAAAACGGCAAAAAATGGCTCAGAAAGGTGCGGACAATCCGATGAAAACAAATCCATCCAAAAAAGTGGTTATTATTAACGACATTCATTCCGATACCATTGAACAGGCGATTTTCATATTACGTTCTGCCGGAGAACCGCAGCACGGCGCATCTTCCTCCGGCACCCATATGGTACAGGAGGCGCAGCGCGTCATCAACGCATACGTAAAGACGGTGGAAAAAGCACGCTGCGGCGTTAAAAAGCAAAAAAAAGTCCGCAGCGGCCGGGACGGTGCACTGCGGCGCGGCGTTTGCGCAGCCCTGGCGCTGCTGGCCTTTGTCGGCGCCGCCGTGCTGGTTTCTCGATTCTACGGCTCAGTGCTTGCCGTTTTTTAATCTGATATCAGAAATCCGAGACCGCACCCATACAAAAAGGAGGGCAGATGCCCTCCTTTCAGACTGTCGAAAAAGTCAGTTTTCAGCAAGATATTGCTTTGAATCAATTGCCCAAAGCCCGCGTCACATCTGCCTGCGCAATGGCTCGATTTGACGAAAACCGTCAAACCATCGCCTGGGCTTCGGCGCTGCTCCTTTTCCCAAAAATCAAGTAAGATTTTTGGGAGACCCTATATATGCTTTCCAAGCCGCATCGGCAATGTCGCAATATCTTGCCGAAAACTGCGTGAAATTTTATGCTATATTTCGCAGTCCGCGCTCCATTTTTCGATGTTTTCACGGATGAATGCATCATCTTTGGTACCTTGCGCGGGTTTTTTGAAACTTTCACGCCGCGGCGGCCGCGCGTTGTCAAAATCAGAAACCGCTTTGGAATGATCTTGCAGTGTTTTGGTTTAAGTGTAATTTGCACGTGATAAATATGTGCAAAAATGAGGTCTGTATAAAAATGCGTTTTGCATATATAATAACGGTTGAGGTGATTTTATGTTTCAAGTACGCCGCGGTGAGGAAACGACAAACCGAACCTTTCGGTTTCCGAAACCGTTGATGAATAAAATGTCGGTCATAGCCCAAAAGGAGAATGTATCGCTGAACAGCTTTGTTGTGCAGTGCTGTGAATATGCCATGGAGCATTTTCAGGCATCGGATACCGAGACGGAAAAAAGCGAAGCATAGAGAGTCAGAGGCTTTGACAAAAACGGCGGAATGTGCTATAATATGGGGAAATATGGAATAGAAGTTAAGGAGGATCAAAATGGATCGGCCGCGGGAGATGATAAAATCGCAGAAGGATTTTGAAGTCGGTTTTACAAGGATTGTGGAGCATACGGTGACGAGTTCGGCATCGGTGATTGTGACAACGCTGGAGACGTTGATGCGTTCCGGCACGCTGCCGGCAGATTTGTTTGAGATGGCGCATCGCGCAGCGCTGTCCGCACGCGATATGGCGTCCAGAGTGAACGCCGTCTCTGAGCTGTTTGGCAGCGCGGATTCATTTTCAAAATTGCGCCCGGCATCTTATAATGTGGAACAGTTTATGAGTGTCCTGGTTGAGCAGATCAATCGGGCAATCGGCGATAAGCTGCGCGGCGACATTATGTTCCATATGGAGGCGGAAGAGGAAAGAAACGCGGTCTTTGACGCAAGGCGGATGTCCATTATCATGTACCATTTGATCGGAAATTCGATCAAGCACGGCAGAACCGACAATAAAAATGTGCGTGTGACCTGCCGGAGTGAAGCCGGCATGATGGAGATCTGCGTCCGCGATTTTGGCGGCGGTCTGCCGGCTCGGATTTACCGCGACCCGTTTACTTATAAGGGCGGACTTGGCACGGGCAGAATGGCGGACGGGATGCCGCCCAAGGTCACAGGCCTTGGCCTGCCGCTGTGTTATAAATTGACAAAGGATATGGGCGGTGAGCTTTTGGTAAAGAACTTAAAAGGCGGCGTAAAATTCACACTGATTCTGCCGCAGGAGAAGAAGCGGCTGCACGAGCCAAAGGTTTTTATACCCGATACCGCCCTGATGCAAAACTGTATGGCATCTGTTTTTTTAAAGGAGGAGAACCATGACGATAACCTATGAATTTTCGGATTCTTTGTATGTAAACATGACAAACCGCTGCTCGAACGCCTGCACATTTTGTCTGCGCAACAACCATGACGATGTCAACGGCGTGGATAATTTGTGGCTAACGAGGGAACCTACATTAGAGGAGATCAAAGAGGATTTTCTAAAACGGGACCTGACAAAATACCGCGCGGTGGTATTTTGCGGCTATGGCGAGCCGACCGAGCGCTTTGACGATTTGATCGCGGTTGCGCGATGGTTAAAGCAAATAAGCCCCGATACCCCGATTCGCTTAAACACCAACGGACAGGCAAACTTAATTATGGGACGGGACGTCACGCCCGAAATGCAGGGCTGCATTGACACGGTGTCGATCAGCCTGAATGCGGAGAACGCCGAAAAATACCAGGAAATTTGCAGAAGCAAGTTCGGCGGTGAGGCGGCCTTTGAGGGGTTAAAGCAATTTGCGGTTCGTGCAAAGCAGTACGTGGGCGAGGTGATTTTTTCGGTCGTTGACGTGATGGCGCCGGAGGAGATCGAGCATTGCCGTAAAATCGCGGAGGACTGCGGTGTGAAATTTCGTGTCAGGGAGTATATTGCGTAGGAGGCTTTATGCTGGAATTACAGAAGATTACCATTGACGATAAGGAAATGTTCGACCGCTTTTTAAAGAGAAAGTGCAGCCGAAACTCGGAATTTACCTTTACCAACCTGTTTATGTGGAGAAAGAGCTATGACATTTGCTACCTTATTTTAGATGACATGCTCTGCATCATGCCGCAGCACAAGGGCAGCGCGCGGAGTGCGACCTTTCCGATCGGGTTTATGACCGAGGACGGCGGCGAATACGATATCAGGCCGGTGATCGAGACGCTGATCCGTCAGGCGGAGGAAGAAAAGCGGGAGTTTTTGCTGCGGCTTTATGATAACAAGACGGTGGATCGGCTGGTGACGGCGTTTCCCGGTCGGTTTTTCATTACCGAGGACGTCAACTATTTTGATTATGTGTACCGCGTTGCAGACTTGGTGCAGCTTTCGGGAAAGCGGTATCACGCAAAAAAGAATTTTGTCAATCGGTTTCAAAAGAGCTATGATTGGGAGTATCAGCGCCTCAGTGCCGAAAACGCCGGAGAATGTCTGGAATTATTTGCGCGGTGGAGCCAAAAGGAGGACGGCGATGCGGAGAGCATCGCAGAGGAGGCAGAGGCCGTACAGGAACTGTTTGAAAACTGGGACGCACTGGGCGTGCGCGGCGGCTGCCTGCGCGTAGACGGGGCGATGGTCGCCTTTTCGGTCGGCGAGCCGCTCTGTGAGGACACGGTGGTGATTCATTTAGAGCATGCGGATACGGATTATGTCGGGGCGTTTGCCATGATGAATCAGCAGTTTTTGGCGCATGAATGGCAGGATTACACGTATGTCAACCGGGAAGAGGATATGGGGATTCCGGGGCTTCGGAAGGCCAAGGAGTCTTATCGCCCGGCCTTTATGGTAAAAAAATATGTGGCAACCTTGATGCCATGACGAAAAAGGACGCAGGCGACTGCGCCCTTTTTTTGTTACGGTGCGGTGTAGGACGGCGGCGCGGCGGCCATCGCCCCTGTATTTTTTGTCAGAAAAGCACAGAAAAACCTTTTGAAAAGCCATGTTTTTTTTCAAAAAAATGTTGAAACGGAGTCTATACTATGGTATAATATCACATTAGGGCATCATACGCATGCGTATGATCGAAAAACCCCGCGGCACAAAGCGCGGCTTTGCGGCCGAAAACTCAAATGCAGCTTATTTGGAGGTGCGACGATTGTATAAAATAGTGAAGAAAGAGGTCTTAAATCCCACGGTCTCTTTGATCGAGGTGGAGGCGCCCTACATCGCCCGCAAGGCGGAACCGGGACAGTTTATCATCCTCAGAGTGGACGAGCAAGGGGAGCGGATTCCCTTTACGATTGCCGACTTTGATCGGGAAAAGGGAACCGTAACGATTATATTCCAGATCGTAGGACAGACGACCGAACGGCTGAATACCTTAGAGGCAGGCGACAGTTTGCAGGATTTTGTCGGCCCCCTGGGCAAGGCCTCGGAGTTTCAAAATATCAAGACGGCGGCGGTGATCGGCGGCGGACTGGGAACGGCAATTGCCTATCCGCAGGCGAAAAAGCTGCATCGCCTCGGTGTTAAGGTTGACATGATCAACGGATTTCGGAACCGGGATCTGGTGATTATTGAGGACGCGTGCAGAGAAGCCTGTACCAATCTTTATACCATGACCGATGACGGCTCTAACGGCAACAAGGGCTTTGTCACCGCAAAGCTGGAAGAGTTGATTCAGGCCGGCAACCACTATGACATCGTGATTGCCATCGGGCCGCTTGTGATGATGCGTGCCGTGTGCCGCCTTACCGAGCAGTACGGCATCAAAACGATTGTCAGCATGAATCCGATTATGATTGACGGTACCGGGATGTGCGGCGGCTGCCGCGTGACGGTCGGCGGCGAGACGAAATTCGCCTGCGTG
>ERZ839767.5791-NODE-5791-length-10685-cov-3.671966_pt1 | contig 10685 bp, 5 predicted proteins | sample MGYA00519879_ERZ839767 | MGnify/ENA primary metagenome ERZ839767 (study PRJEB31850, sample SAMEA3708852) | human gut metagenome | biome: human gut; feature: human-associated habitat; material: faeces | place: China | collected 2014 ...
AGACCATCACATTCCTTGATACTCCTGGACATGAGGCGTTCACAGCGATGCGTATGCGTGGTGCACAGAGTACAGATATCGCTATCCTTGTTGTAGCTGCCGATGATGGAGTAATGCCACAGACTATCGAGGCTATCAACCATGCAAAGGCTGCCGGAATCGAGATCATAGTAGCGATCAACAAGATCGATAAGGAAAGTGCCAATATAGAGAGAGTTAAGCAGGAGCTTACAGAGTATGAGCTTATCCCAGAGGATTGGGGTGGTTCAACAATATTCTGTCCTGTATCTGCACATACTAAGGAAGGTATTGACAATCTCCTTGAGATGATCCTCCTCACAGCGGATGTGCTCGAACTTAAGGCAAATCCTAACAGAAAGGCAAGAGGTATCGTCATCGAGGCTGAGCTTGACAAGGGACGTGGACCTGTTGCAACAATGCTTGTACAGAAGGGAACACTCCATGTTGGAGATTACATCGCTGTCGGAGCGTCACATGGTAAGGTACGTGCCATGACCAACTCAAGAGGTGAGAGAGTTACAGAGGCTCTTCCATCAACACCTGTACAGATCCAGGGTCTCAACACAGTTCCTGATGCAGGCGAGATATTCATGGCAGTTGACAATGAGAAGGAAGCAAGAACCATATCAGAGACATATATCTCGCAGGGTAAGGAGAAGCTTCTTGCAGATACAAAGCAGAGAATGTCACTTGACGATCTGTACAGCCAGATCCAGGCCGGCAACCTCAAGGAGCTCAAGATCATCATCAAGGCAGATGTACAGGGTTCAGTTGAGGCCGTTAAGCAGAGTCTCTTAAAACTCTCAAATGACGAGGTCGTTATCAAGTGCATACATGCAGGTGTAGGTGCTATCAACGAGTCAGATATAATTCTTGCATCAGCATCAAATGCCATCGTAATCGGTTTCAATATCAGACCGGATGCGAGAGCAAAGGATATGGCTGACAGCGAGGGTGTAGATGTTCGTCTGTACAGAGTCATATACAATGCAATAGAGGATATTGATTCAGCAATGAAGGGTATGCTTGATCCTATATATGAGGAGAAGATCATCGGCCACGCTGAGATCAGACAGACATACAAGGCTTCTGGTATCGGTGTCATTGCCGGTTCATATGTTCTCGACGGAACAATCAACAGAAACTGCAGCGTAAGGATTACCAGAGAGGGCAATCTTATATTTGAAGGAAAGCTTGCTTCACTCAAGAGATTCAAGGATGATGTCAAGGAAGTTAAGTCCGGCTTTGAGTGTGGTATGGTATTCGAGAACTTCCAGGACGTTGCAGAGGAAGATCAGATAGAGGCATACGAGATGGTAGAGGTGCCTAGAAAGTAGTAATAGATATGAGAAAAAACAGTGTAAAGAATAACAGGATCAACGGTGAGGTCCAGAGAGAACTCAGCAGGATCATCAGCCGTGAGATCAAGGATCCAAGAATATCACCTATGACTTCGGTCGTTGATGTGGTTGTCACACCTGATCTCAAGTTCTGTAAGGCATATATCAGTGTCCTGGGTGACCAGGATGCTGTTGATTCCACATTTGCAGGGTTGAACAGCGCAATGGGATATATCAGAAGAGAGCTTGCTCATTCTGTAAATCTGCGCAATACACCGGAGATAACATTTATCATGGACCAGTCCATAGAGTATGGTGTCAGTATGTCCCACAAGATAGATGAGGCTCTCGGAAAGCATGGCGATGCTGATGAGAGTACAGATGAAAACTCAGAGAGTGAAGATGAGTTTGAAGAGTAGGATATAATATGAGAATTTAAAAGGAGGTATATCATGAACGATCTTATAAGGGAGATAGAGAACGCAGACAGCATAGCCATAACAGGACATATCAATCCTGATGGTGACTGTATAGGTTCAACACTTGGAATGTATAACTATATTACAAGCAATTACCCTGACAAGAGGGTTCAGGTATATCTTCAGGAATTCCCGGATGTATTCATGTTCCTGAATGGTGCATCTACTGTAAAGCATGAGGCAGATGACGAGACCTATGATCTGTTTATGTCGCTTGACTGCGGAGATATGGACAGATTCACACCATTTGTCAGATATTATGAGACTGCGAAGAGAACTCTTTGCATAGACCACCATGTGTCTAACAAAGGCTTTGGTGATGTGTGCTATGTGGAAAGTGATGCATGCTCCGCTGCGGAGGCTATATTCAAGCTCCTGGATGAGAAAAAGATCAACCAGCAGTGCGCAGAGTGTCTGTATACCGGTATAGTCCACGACACAGGAGTGTTTAAGCACAGCAATACCACCAGAGAGTCCATGACCATAGCGGGAATCCTGATAGAGAAGGGAGCGAGACCAAGCTTTGTCATAGATGAGACATTTTACAAGAAGACGCTCACACAGAATAAGCTTCTGGGCTATGCGCTTCTCAACATGAAGCAGTTTGCAGATGGAAAGATAACCCATACACTTCTGACAAAGGAGGACTTTGACAGATTTGGTGCCAGCAAGATGGATACGGATGGAATCGTGGATCAGCTCAGACTGACATCAGGTACTGAGGTTGCTTTCTTCATGTATCAGGCTGGTGAGGATAATTACAAGATATCCCTCAGGGCAAATGATATCGTGAACGTGAGTGAGATCGCGTGCAGTCACGGTGGTGGCGGCCATGTGAAGGCTGCGGGCTGCAATATGTCAGGTGATCCGGAAAAGATAGTTGCGGAGATAGTTGCGGATATAGAGAAACAGCTTGGCTGATAAATTGCAGAAAAGATGTGATCTGGAACAGGTACTGATACAGCGGACTGATGTAAAAGACTTTGGATTGGATTTGAAATAGTTATGATAGATGGATTTATCAATATATATAAGGAGCAGGGGTTCACGTCATTTGATGTGGTGGCAAAGCTCCGTGGTATATTAAAACAGAAAAAGATAGGTCATACCGGAACTCTCGATCCCATGGCGGAGGGAGTTCTTCTTGTGTGTCTGGGAAGTGCTACGAAGATGTGCGATCTGCTCACTGAGAAGAACAAGACATACACATGTACCATGCTTCTCGGAAAGACCAGTGACACCGAAGACGTGACAGGAGTCATGATAGACGTGACAGATGTATATCCTGATGAGAAGACAGTCAGGGCTGCGGTGATGAGCTTTGTAGGCGATTACATGCAGATTCCGCCTATGTATTCGGCAATCAAAGTAAATGGTAAGAAGCTCTATGAACTGGCGAGAGCCGGACAGGTGATCGAGCGTCAGCCAAGACCGGTCACGATACATGGTATCACTATACAGTCAGTAGAACTTCCGAGAGTGACATTCGATGTGAGCTGTTCCAAGGGAACATACATCAGAAGCCTGTGCAGGGATATAGGAGAAAAGCTTGGCTGCGGTGCTGTGATGGAGAAGCTTGTCAGAACCGAGGTGAAGGGCTTTACAATAGAAGAGAGTCTGACACTTGATGAGGTTGAGAAGGCAAGGGATGACGGCACACTCATGCAGCATATATTAACATCGGATAAGCTCATGCCGGATATACCGGAGCTTCATATAGCTGAGAAGGGTGTTAAGCTTCTGGCAAATGGAAACAAGCTCGGAGCTGATGCATTTGTCGAGAATCAGATACACAGGGATACCTATGTCAAGGTGTACGATGAGAATGGAAGATTTGCGGCACTGTATGAATATAGCGATGAGAAGAGGCAGTATGTGCCGTTCAAGATGTTTCCGGTGAGCAATTAAGGACAGACAGTTATGATTCATATAAAGGATACAAAGAAGATACAACTAAATAGCACAGAGCGCACGGCGGTTGCCCTGGGCAAGTTTGATGGTATCCATCAGGGACACATGCTGTTGATAGAGCAGGTGTTGAAGCTTCAGAGACAGGGATATATGGGCGTTGTGTTCACATTTGACATGAGGGAGAATCATGTGTTTGATGTGAGCAATATGAAGACCATATACACATCTGACGAGAAGGCACAGGTGGTATCGGATACCGGAGTTGACGTCCTGGTTGAATATCCGTTTGACGATGCATTTGCGGCTACAGAGCCGAAGGCGTTCATCAGAGATGTTCTGGTGGACATGATGCGGGCCGGATATGTCGTGGTTGGAAGCGATTACAGATTCGGCAGAGACAGAAAGGGCGATGTGGATACCCTCAGAAGCTATGCGGACGAGTATGGATATAAGGTCATAGTCATAGACAAGCTGGAACAGGATGACGAGGTGGTCAGCTCAACTGTCATCAGGAAGAATATTTCTGAGGGAGATGTGAGGTCGGTCATTCCGATGCTCGGCAGACCGTACAGTATGACAGGTGAAGTGGTGTCCGGTAAACAGCTTGGAAGGACAATAGGAATACCGACTGCGAATATGCTGCCGGAGGAGCGCAAGCTGTACCCGCCGGCTGGTGTGTATGCTTCAAGGATCAGGATAATCCGGGGGAAGCATACGGGACATGAGGATCCTTTCAGAGTCTATATGGGAATCACCAACATAGGTGACAATCCTACGGTGAATGACAAAGGAAATATTACTATAGAGACTAATATATTTGACTTTGACAGGGACATATATGGAAAGGTCATCAAGGTGGAGCTTATAGAAAAGATCAGGGGTGAGAAGAAATTTGGAAGTCTTGATGAGCTTAAAGGTCAGATGGCGAATGACATAGAGAATTCAAAGAGAATACTTGGAAACAAGGTGTTGGTAAAATAGCACAGAAAACATTGGTAATTATGCGGATAAATAATGACGGATTATTGGGTCGCATGAAGATGTTTTCTGTGCTATATTTTTAATAATAGGGTATTTTTTTCTGGTGGAAAAGGAAGTACAAGGAGGAAAAGGGAAATGAGAAAGAAAGCAGCGAGCAGGATCCTGGCATATGTTCTCACCTTATGCATGATCATCGGCAGTATAACCTGGCCGGAGATCACAGCTAAGGCGGAGACTATCACAAAGGATCTGAAACCGGACACCGGCTGGCAGACGATGACTGCAAAGTCGGATACTTATAGTAAGAAGCCTAAGGCAGAGATGAGGTTTTCTCCACCGAGTGAACTCGGCTCTATGAAAGCGATTGCTGATGCCGGGTATAAGACACTCAAGATCACATATGCGGTGGAGGATTTCACTGAACTAAGTGGGGAAAGTTCAGGAGTTATGCCATTTGTATCATATGGGCCATCGTGGTCCAATAATGATGTATGGATTAATCTGGAAAAAGCCGGACAGTTTGAGGCTACACTTGATCTGGCATCGATCAATACTACCAGCACAGAGAGCGTGGCATTTGGTATACAGATTGCAAATCTCCAGGAGAACAGCACGATCAAATTCAGGATCGTGTCAGCGGTGCTCTCGGGAACAAAGAGCACATCTGGTGGTTCATCAGGGGAGTCTGGCGGTTCGGGAGACAGCGGATCAGGCAGTGCAGATCTTGATTCAATTGGAAACACAAGCTCAAGCGTAACTGCAAGCCTTGCCGATGGAGATGGAACAGCCAAGGGAGACGGCTACTACGAGACAGAGATAACCATCAATAACAAGAGCAATTCATACATAGCTGACTGGATAGCAGTGGCAGATGTGAGCGGTTCAATAACTGCTGTAAAGGATTATAGCAGTTGGTCAGACCTCAAGGGCGTATTCAGCGATGGTAAGCTGTACATATATCCAAACACATCCAAGAAGTCAGGTGCAGTAAATGCAGGCTCAAGCGTGAGTTATTCAAAGCTTGGCTACACAGGTACGGCAAACGGTGTGTCTATAACAGGTGTCAAGGTGTACTACAGCTCACAGTCAGGTGCATTTGACTCATTTATCGGTTCACTTTCATCATCATCTGGCGGAGCCGGGGACAACACAGGTGAGATAAATACAGATGTTGAGTACAATTATGCAAAGCTTCTTCAGGAGTCACTGTATCTTTATGATGCGAATATGTGTGGAAGTGATGTATCTGCCAAGAGTGAGTTCTCCTGGAGATCAAACTGCCATACTGAGGATGCAAAGACAACATATAATGGAAAAACTGTGGATGTCAGCGGTGGATACCATGATGCGGGAGATCATGCCAAGTTTGGTCTGCCACAGGCATATTCGGCTACAGTTCTAGGAATAGCGCACATGGAGTTTGCTGAGGCATTTGCGGATACTGCTACAGAGGCACACTATAAGAGGATCATGGACAGATTCGTTGATTATTTCGAGAGATGCACAGTCCTTGGAAGTGATGGCTCGGTTCAGGCTTTCTGTTATCAGGTCGGTGATGGAAATGTCGATCATGGATACTGGGGAGCTCCGGAAAAGCAGTCGTCCAGAAGCGGACAGGCAACATTCACATCTGATTCGGATACGTGTACAGATATAGTTTCAGAGACAGCGGCGGCTCTTGCGGCATATTATATAAATTACAAGGATAAGAAAGCGCTTTCCTATGCGGAGAAGCTTTTCACATATGCGGATACTAAGGCTAAGAAGAACAGCTCGGGTCCGGCATCTGGTTTCTATAACTCAGATTCATGGGAAGATGACTATGCCCTTGCGGCGGCTCTTCTGTACAAGGCTACAGGTAAATCAGCATATGCAACAAAATACAATAATGTATATGGTGGCAGAACAAATCCTAACTGGGCTCTTTGCTGGAATAACGTGGCTCAGGCGGCTCTGCTCTACAGTCCTAATTCATCAAAGAAGAGTGTGTTCGTGGAGAACCAGTCAGGACTTATAGCAAGCAAGACACAGTCAGGAGATAACAACTTCTGCCTGATAGACAGCTGGGGATCAGCGAGATATAACACTGCTCATCAGATGACAGGTCTCATGTATGATACTATATATGGAAAGAATGATTATTCATCATGGGCAAATGGTCAGATGAAGTACATACTTGGCAACAATGCAGGTTCAAAGTGTTTCGTTGTAGGTTACAACAAGTATTCATCAAAGTACCCTCATCACAGAGCTTCAAGCGGATATCAGGGTTCTGTAACTGGAAATGCATATACAAAGCAGGCACATGTACTAGTCGGCGCTTTGGTTGGCGGTCCGGCGGGTTCGAGTACAACCTATGTAGATAGCTCAGAGGACTATAACCAGAACGAGGTTGCACTGGACTATAATGCAGGCCTTGTGGGTGCAGCAGCCGGACTTTATCTGTATGTGAAGAACAGCGGAACAGATGAGGAGAAGGCAGCACAGAAGGTAGTTCCTAAGAGCGAGGTGTCGTCAGAGCTCAGGACGATAAGCGGGGAGTCAGGTGGAAATGTCACCACTGAGACTACAACAAAGACAACTACCACAGAGAAGGCAACAAAGAATCCTTCATCTGGATCCAGCACGGGTTCGACAGGATCAACAACAGGTTCATCAACAGAAAAGACTACAGAGTCTTCTACGGAAACTCAGGTTATACCAGTCAAAGGAATCACATTTGACCAAACGGCACTTACTATGAAGGTAGGTGAGAGTGGACAGATAAAAGCCACAGTCACACCAGCGGATGCGACAGACAGCTCACTCGTGTGGACAAGCTCTGACAGGACAAAGGTATCAGTTCAGAATGGCAAGATAACGGCACTTACAGCTGGAACGGCCACCATCACCGCAAAGGCAAAGGATGGTTCAGGCGTTAAGGCTGTGTGCAAAGTCATGGTTCTTGAGCCGGGAAAACTGTCATGCGAAACTTCTGTAAAGGCATGGAATGCTCTTGTCTATGGATACGGGGATGTTTCTTCAGAACGCATAGGCTTAAGTAATTGTGGCGAGACTGAGCTGAGCGATGTGAAGGCGAGTCTCAAGACCGGAAGTAATTTCCAGATCACAGTATATCCTGCAGGTCAGATAGCAGCCGGACAGGAGACCTCTGTTGAGGTGAGACCTGTGACAGGCCTTGCTGCAGGAAGCTATAGCGATACACTTGTGATCACAACAGCAAATGGAACAGCGAATATACTCCTTAAAGCGAAAGTCGCAAAGTCTGAGAACACAGCTAGTGTGTCACTTGCCAAAAAGGCAGTTTCATCATCATCTGTAACAGTTGAGAGCTATGTATCAGGTACAAATACAGGAGTTGAATATGCAATATCTACAATTCCTGTCGATGATGCGGATAGTCTCACATGGCAGGACGGCGCATATTTTGCAGGACGCAAGGCATTTACAAAGTATTATGTATATGGACGAATGAAGGCAACTTCAAATCTGAATGCCGGTGCAATGAGTAAGGCACTTGAGATTGTGACACTTGTGTCAGATCCATACACAATAGATGTTGGACGACTTGGCGACAGTGAATATGTTGGAGCTTTGGTAGATGGCAATGGCAATCCAACTGTAAGAGTGTCTGAGTCCGGTGAAAATATACTGGTTTCATTTACACAGAGCGGTGATTATACTGTGACGGGCGATGGCGCAGATGTGGCGGTTGATACCGGAAAAGCAGGCAGTATCACGATAGACAGTGCTGTGTTAAAGAAACTCACAGTAGATCCAGGCAATTCTGGAACATTCGTGATCAGTGTGCTTGGAAACAATATCGTCTCAGATGGAATCAAATGTATGGAGAATTCTGCGGGATCAGGTGTTGTGAAGATAAATGGAAATGGCGATTCATCAGTGATAGTCTCATCAACACCGGATGCTCCGGCGGTGAAGGCTGACGGAGATGTTGAGATATCAGGCATAAAGATAAAGTCTGAGGGCAAGGGCGTTGAATCAGCTGGCACAGTGAAGATATCCGGTGGCAGCAACAAGATAGAGGCAGTGTCGGAGGCCGTTACAGCGAAGGATGTCGAGATGACAGGTGGCTTGCTTGATGCCACATCCACAGCTCTTGGCGAGGATGAGTCGGTTATATCAGCGGATAATTCTATAAAGCTTGTAGGCGGAAAGATCACAGCAGATGCATCAGGTTCAAGTACAGGTGGATCATTTGGTGTCAGATCAGACGATGGAAAGATCATAGTTGACGGAGATGCCGTTATAGGCGGAGATCCGACGTATTCAAAGGATCCTGTAGACAGCACGGGTGAGAGCATTGTTATGGTCAAGGTGACATTTGTCGATGAGAATGATGATCAGATCTGTGTATCGTCATTCAACAAGGGTTCAATACTTGATATCTCAAAGCTCGATATAACTACAAAAGATGGTGTAGCTTACTCAGCATCAAAGCCTGGGTACAGCCTGACATGGACCGACAATGCAGGTAAGACATATGTGTCCGATGCGTTGTATGGAGCCGTGGATGGAGATATTACACTGAAGGCTGTGTGGACATGGATAACGGTTGACATATCTAAGAGCGCAAAGGTAATTTATAAGGCGACACAGAAGGCATCCTACAAGGCTACATATACGGGAGCGAAGATAACTCCTGCAGTAGTGGTTAGTGTCGGAAATACCACACTTGTATCTGGCACAGATTACACAGTTACATATTCATCGAATATAAATGCCGGAACAGCCAAAGCGGTCGTAAAGGGCAAAGGAAAATACAAAGGCACGGTTACATTGACATTTGCCATTGCAAAGAGAGATATCAAAAAGGCAAAGGTGGCTGTGTCAGCAAAGGTTCTGTATACAGGCAAGGCAGTAAAGCCAAATACCAAGGTAGTGTACGGCAAGACCAAGCTCACATTGAATAAGAATTACAAGATAGCATGCTATTCTAATAAGAACTTCGGCAAGGCAAAGGTAGTCATAACCGGAATTGGCAACTATGGTGGAAGTGTGGTGAGATACTTCAATATAGTTACAAAGGCCGGAAAGGTATACACATACGGAAACTACAGATATAAGATAACAAATGCATCCACAAGCGGCAGGGGAACAGTAACTCTTGTGTCGGTTGTCAAGAAGACAACTTCTGTTACTGTGCCGGATGCGATAAAGCTTGGCGGAAAGACATTCAAGGTCACTGCCATAGGAGGCAGAGCATTCAAGGGTAATACAAAGCTTGCAAAGGTTGTTATAAGCAAGAATGTAAAGACCATAGGTTCAAAGGCATTTTACGGATGTAAGAACCTCAAGGCACTTGTGGTGAGAAACACAGCCATGACCACAAAGACGGTAGGAGCTGCTGCCTTTACAGGAACATACGCAAAGATGACCGTCAAAGTACCGGCATCAAAGCTTGCTTACTATAAGAAACTTCTGGTAGCAAGGGGTGTGTCTAAGAAAGCGGTTATCAAAAAGTAAGATATATTCAATAAAATAATTTCTTTATAGACATTTCAGAAAGATCCAGACATGACGTATAAGTTGTGCCTGGATCTTTTTGTATAGGCCGAGGCGGGGGACGGAGGTGCTTAACATAAAACAGGCAAAGAGTTTGCAGAATGGTATTGCCCAATATTTTGCTTTGAATGATTTACAAAATGATTTGCGCTTCAAAGTTTTATGTGACAAACGTAACATCCTATGATATTATAAAAAAGATATAAGCGAAAATGACTTTTGCAGAAAGACGTTTTAAAGATATGGAACGATCTTAGTACAAATGAGCAGGAAACAGTGATATCAATGTTGTGTGGACTTCGGAAGTAGAAGAACAGTTCGAATGTATATATCGGCTGTTCTTTTTTTGGGTATAAGTTTAAAAGTTAAAAAAGGATAATCGGCAAACCAGATGAAAGTCTGGGACGCAAAGCTACAGGGCCTTTAA
>ERZ839767.5794-NODE-5794-length-10672-cov-2.604408_pt1 | contig 10672 bp, 17 predicted proteins | sample MGYA00519879_ERZ839767 | MGnify/ENA primary metagenome ERZ839767 (study PRJEB31850, sample SAMEA3708852) | human gut metagenome | biome: human gut; feature: human-associated habitat; material: faeces | place: China | collected 2014 ...
CTATTTTTTCTGTTGATTTCGCCTTGTTCAAGCGTATATTCATGTTCGGGTCAGTGTATATCGCCACGTTCCGAAACATCCAACGTAACACCGGGTTATTCATCAAGTCCAGCTCACGCCGAAGTAGTTTTTTTTGCAAGTCCTTCGTGGGTTCCGACAGGTACGTTATGGTTTGCGCTATCGGGTCAAGGATGTTGTAGTAACCTACCTTTTCAAGGTGCTGGATAACCCCGTTCGTCGCCATCCACGGGTCATACGTCAAGTTTTTCACCCGGTAAAGGTGAAATATCCTTTCAATATCCTTGCTAAGATAATCCGTGTCAACGACATCACCCTCCGTTACCGTGATGAAACCTTGTTGTACCCAAAGCCTGTAATCCACCCGGTCTGCTTTCTGTTTTATTTTCGCCTCCGGAACCCAGAAGAATAAACGCAAAACGGGATGCGGCAGAGCGGGGAAGAACAAGGCGAGAGCCGTTATGTCATCAGTACTGGCCAAGTCCAACCCGGCGTAACACTCTTTCCCCGACAAGTCCTCGTCCCTCGTCCCGAAATTGTTCGCCTGAATCACCTCGTCCGGTATCCAAACGGTCGGGGCATCCACCCACATGTTCAAGTTCTTCGTTTTGAACTCCAGCTCTTTCGATGGATCGTTTAACACGGCCGTGAACTCGCTTTCCATGAACTCGGGTTTCACGGAAATACCAAGGTTGGGGATCGCCTTCCCCCATTTACTCGAATCCTTCCAGTCATCACCCTCGTCCATCGAGAATATCATAACGAATCGGTCTACCTGCACTTTCGCCCCTTTCAATATCTCCACGTTTACCTTACGAACCCCGAAGCACGGCAACGAGAGGTTTAACCCGGCCGTCGTGATAATGAAAATAAGTGGCTGCCGTCTCGCTCCCATACCGGACCGGATCACGTCGTAAATCTCGAGGGAGGGCCACTTGTGAAACTCGTCGATGATCGCCCCGTGCGGGTTAAACCCGTCTTTATTCTTCGTGTCCTTCGACAAGGGCTTGAACGTGGATCGAGAGCTTTCCACCGCTATCGCTTTCTTGCTTAACATCGTTCGTTTCAATAACGGTTGGGATTGCTCTATCATGGCAACGGCAGCATCCCAGCAGACTTTCGCCTGTTCCTTGTCAACGGCCGCGCTGAACACCTGTGCCCCCTGCTCGTCGTCAAGGTAAAGAAGGTACAAGCCGATTCCAGCGGCTAGCAACGTTTTCCCGTTTTTCCGGCTCACCTCGACGTAAGCCGTGTTGAAACGCCGCACTCCCCCCTTCTTTTTCCAACCGAAAAGGGAGCCTACTATGAAACACTGCCACCCTTCCAGTATTAACTCTTTACCAGCCCATTCCCCCTGATAATGTCGTAACAGGGTAAAGAAAGACAGCGCTTTCGTGGCCGCTTTTTCATCCCAGTATATACCTCGTTCCACTGAAAATTTCAAGTCATCAAGGTGTCTCCGAACCGCCAGCCTTTCCAGTTCACCCGCATCACGCTCTCCCGACTCGACATCGGCGATATACTTCTGCATCTTTTTGATATATTCTTTTCCTCTTCCCATACTACATCTCGTTTATCATGTCAAAATCGTCTTTTTCCTCTCTAGGTTTCTCCTTCACCTTGCTTGCCGAGGCGGGAGTGATTCCCAGCTCGCACGCTAACCGGACAGCGTTTGAATAATACTCGCTCGCCATCTTGTCAAGAGGGTTCCGGTATTTTTTCTCCCCGAATTTCGTGTACTCGGTCAATATTCTTCCCTCCTCCGCCAACTGGTCTTGCGCTTCCATGTATTTGCCCATTTCCCCGGCGTACATGATCACGGCGTTGATATTCACCACGTCCAAAATCCCCTTTTCCGCTAGTTGTTCCGCCGTGATCTTGTAAATCTTTTTGGAGTAAGCGTTAAAGTACCCCGGGGCCTTGGGAATTTTAGTAATTTTTTGGTATCGAACTTCCTCCCTCATCCGGCAAGGCTGATCCGTTCCCTTCAACACTTTCAACTCGTTTGATATTGGTTTCCTTCCTGCCATGCTACCCCCTTTCTCGAAAACTCTCGATTTTGCACGCGTGCACGGAAGGATGGAATGGGGTCTTAGCAAATGAACCCAAAAAGTTTTTTACCCCCCTACCCCCTAGCGAGTTAAAAACTGGTTTCTTCTGATAGATTTCATCTATATACTTTTTCATTTTAACACTTTTTAAATCTACATAAAATTATATCTTTAATAACCATTCACTCGTTTTATAACGGGAATTACCCCGTTTTTAATCGTTTTTACCCGCTCTCAAAACAATTCATCCAACCGTCGTATCGCTGCATTATCCATCCGTTTCTCGGCGTCTATCGCCCTTAAATAGATTCTCGTGGTTTCTATGCTCGTGTGTCCTAACATCTGCTGAACGTCGTAAATGCTCGCCCCGGCTTTCAAGGAAAGAATCGCCGCAGTGTGACGGAGAGAGTGACAGGTGTAACACTTATCGTCCAGCCCGATAACACGCAGGTACCTCTTGACCATCTTTGAAATCATAAAATCACTGATCCCCTGACTAGCGTACCCGTTCTTGTGCGTGACAAACAAGGGGCTATCTTCTGTCATCTCACCACGACAAACCAGGTAATCGTGAATAGCATCTAGTACCTTGTCAGTAACCCCGATCCTGCAGCTCTTGTCAACTTTTCCCTTTCTTTGCAAACTGATCAACGTGTGTTCCCCACTCGTTATGTCCCCGACCTTCATCCTGCACACCTCCACTCGCCTAACCCCGGTTCGAACCATCAGGGAGATTATGGCGTAATCCCTCTTCCCAACTATCGATTCCCTGTTTATCTTCCCGAGCAACTCCTTGACTTGATCCGTTGACAAGTACCCCTTCCTGTATTCCGTGTCTTTCTTGGGAGACTTCACGCCCAGGGCGATATTATCATCGTAATACCCTTCAAGCGAGAGGAACTCGAATAACTTCCGGACCACGGTAAGGTACAACCCGATCGTGTACACGGACATACGCTTTTTCAACATGTCCGATTTATACCGGAGTATATCCGATCTTTTCAACTGCCAGAAATCAAGTCCATTCATCACGACCCAACGGGTAAAGTAGTTCACCACGCATTTGTACTCGTTACGACTCAAAGCGTTCACGTCCTGGTAACTCAAAAACTCGCTAATCACCTCGTTGACTGGTTTCATTTTCAACTCTCATGTATTCAACCGTTACAACCTTTCTCAACACTCTCGAACCTTCACACGTGACACATATCTCACGATCATATTCTCGTTCCCGATCATTCCATTTTTCCGTGTAACCTTCACCCCCGCAACGGGGGCAGGTCACTATTTTCGTGTATGTCTCTCTATTCCACATCTTGCCTCTGTCATGATTACTATTCTTTATACCATTGAGGTCGTGGGAACCTGCTTGTAAATTCAACCTTGTCTACCTCGTTACTATCGATGTCATACGCTTCCGGCCAAAGCTCTTTGATTTGCGCCTCTTTGTCAGCATAAGCAACTAGCGTGAACGAATCGGCACTTTCACCCGTGCACTAGTACGGGTATTTGATCGGCCATTTCACCGGACGGTAATCACAGTCACAGTCCTCGAATTTAATGTAAAATCTTGCTCTAATCATGATTCAAATTGTTTTCTATTTCATTATTTTGGTTCTTTCAATATCTGGATAAATCTCTTTAATCTCTTGCAAGTTCCATCGCACCGGTATCCTCTTTTCTCGCTATCATGAGCGAAACACTCGTACACCTCCGAAGTACCATCCAATTTTTTCAGGATGCTATTATACTTGCAAGTGAACCTGAAAGCAAAAATGGCTTTTTGAATATCTTCCTTGTTCATGTAGTTAGTGTTCTAATTTCTTTACAAGTTCTTCATCACACACCAGAACTAGATCAGCCCCGGCCTCGCTAGGATCATATTTACAGTCTTTCCAGCACTCGTAACGTTCCAGGTCGTGCTCTTTCAAGTCTTGTAAATCGCATTCTGTCGCTAAGGGACAAGACCAAGAATAGCACATGCCCTGTTTTATCCTCGTGCCTCTACCAATCCTGCTGGTGTAACCATCCTCGTTCCGGTACATCATCTCGAACTCCTCCTGATCGGGATGGTTACACCCGTAGTGATTGTTGGCGTCCGTCTCGGTCGTGAAGTAACCGCAAACACTAGCGAGCTCGTCTATTTCTACAACTTTCATGATTATCTATTATTTAATCCCAAAATCCTACCTGTATTAAATCAGAACCGTTTTTTACAGCTATAATGTTTTTACCTTCTTCTGTTTTCTTGAAAGTATCATCATCATTCAGTATTCTAAGAAATACTTTCCTGTAATTTGAAAACTCTGGTTTCTGATCACTGTGCAATGCTACAGCTTTCACCACATCACCGTTCCTATCAATATATTTAAAAATTACTCCTTTGCTCATGATCTATTAGTTTTTGTTTCAAGTTCCAAATCCTTAAACATCCCAAGCGTGCAATGGTTAATTGCTCTTCTAGGAATAGTTTCCTGCCACGTGAAGGAGGGCAATCTTTTATACAAGCTATCGAACCTCTATCGGTAAAAGACAATACCCCGCACGGTATATTAAGCCAGTTATCAAACTTCTCGTTAAGAAACTGTATCACGTCTCCTTGAATTGATTCGGGAACACTGTAATACAACTTACTAATTCTCTCGTCATCGTGCTTGTGTCCTTTCTTGAAGTCCGCCTTGAAATCCTCCCACGAACGTTTTATCTCTATTTCCGTGAGGTACCCGGATGGCGTCATGATAACCATGTCCGCCTCGTGATTAAGTAGTCCCCATGAAACATTGGGGACGATTATATCTCTTCTCTTGTTGAATAGAGTGCTATTCACGATAGCAAGCTCTATCTCGTCAACTGTTAGTTTCGTGTCCATGCTCAGTACTTTTTATCGTGCTTGTACTCTCTCTTCTCGTTATATATCATTTTATGCTCGATGAACCATAAAAGGTCTATATCAAGTATCCTTGACAGGGCGAAGATTTGAGTAATGGCGTAATTCACTTGCTCTTCCAGCGAGTACTTGTAATTCATGATGTCTTTTATTATCGCGTAAACGTTCTCCGTGAACGTCTTCTTACTCGATACCACGTTGACAAGAGCAAACCTGTTAAGGTTTAGATTCCGAAGTCCGGCGAGGTCTAGTAGTCGTATGCAAGCGTCAGCAAGCTCGTCTTCCATCCTGTCTTTAACGAACTCGTTGAACATGTAAACGAAGTAAACGCTATCCACCTGAAATATTTTTGGATCGAAGAACGTGTTCTCTTTATCTCTTGGAATAGCGTGCCAACCTTTCCTGTCGGCTTCCACGGCCTCGCACAGCTCTGATATGACCAGCATTAACATGTGCTGGTCGCTATGCTCTTCATCGTGAAAACCGTGCTCACGTGCTATCTTGTAAGCCTTGTCTCTTAATTTATTTAATTCCATGATTCAAATTATAAATGATTTTTCATATCAAAAGTTCTCTTGTACCTTCGTATTATCGTTTGCCAAATGTTAGCATCATTGTACGTGTAACCACCCCATCGATTTTCAAATTCGTATTTTGCACTGTGGTATTTGCTCCAAAAGTTTTTCTCTGGTTTAAAATTCCACGTAAAGCACAACACCCAAAGTATCAAGATCAATATGTCCTCAAAAATGGTGAAAGCTACCACGATTAAAAACCATAGCAACTTGTGAATGTGTAAATATTTCATGATTGTTTCTTTAATGTTTTACGCTGTTTCCTGCTCAACTTCTTTTTTCCCATCCACGGCTTCACGGGTTTTTCACGTGTTTTTTGGATAACAGGCTTACCCGTGTTAAGCTTTTGTCTCGGCGTTTCGTAAAAAACGGGAATCAATTCTTCCAGCCCGTAACGGTGAAGTAAATCGTGATATAACGTTTTCATGATCTATTCTTTTAGTTCCGGTATTGGCATCCAATGCGTGATATTTAAACTTTCATCTTTAACGTTTTCTCCCAAACCAATCACGGGAACGCCTTCCATTAACAATAACACGTTCTCGTTTAATTCCGGTAATCGCTCTTTAACGCTAATCCATCTTAACACGTTTTCCCGTTCTTCCATTCTCGCCATGTTTATAGCCGTTAGTGCTATTCCCGTGCACACTACCGTGTCCCCGCCAGTAACCTCTACATTGGTCAGGGAATTGTTATTTACTAAATCTTCTGCTTTCATGTTCATTCCTTGTTTTATTATTCAATCGTGATCTGTTCTTCTTTGTAAATACTTTCAAGGTTCACGCTCGCGTGTTTATGCGTGTATACCATAATTCAAATTATCTCGGCCAATGCCACTTCATCCCAGTACGGGAATTTCAACTGCTTTTTATCCGCCAGATATTTTTTCTTGCTTATCCCGGAACACCACCAGTTAAAAGCATCTTCCGCCGAATCGAATTCTAGGTATTTCCCGGATTCTTCACGTAATTTTTCTATCGTGTTCACGTACGCTTTTCGGTGATTGGGAAACATTCGTAACTCTTTCCTTTGACTTTTGCGATTCATCGGGCAACCTATGCAGCCGATTCGATCCATTTTCTTGTACAACTCACTAACTGGCAAATGTCTTTTTTCAAGGAACTCGAAAACGTCAGAGGTCGTCCAATCAAGAATAATTGAAAGCAACGGCTTGTCACAACCGAGCTTGCAATCGTTCGTGAACACCTTCCTTTTCGCCCTGCGCTTACTCTCTTCCTTCCGGATTCCAATCACGACGATCTCGTTTAATCCCCTACGCTCCTTTATAACCTCGCAACAATACCGGCGATTCCGGAGGGGCAACATCTTCTTTTGCAGGATGAGCTGGAACATGGTTTTCTCCGGTTTTAACCATGCAACACCAGGGTAGTTGGTTCGGATAAACCGCAGCAGTTCCGGTGGATCAACCGAGGTTTGGTAAAAGTACGCCTTGAATTTCACGTGTGCCATCCTGCACAATTCGTGAATTACCTGGGAATCTTTTCCTCCACTGAACGCCACGTGAAAACCATCCGGGGAGTATTGTAACGCCATTTTCTCCATTTTTCGAAGAAGGCATATTGAATTAAATATCTTGTCACTTAACGCTCTCATTTTTTTCTCTGTTTTATCGTACGGAACTCTCCACGCTTTCTATCGCTTTAAAAATCTCGAGTACTACTTGCGGGACCATTGAATTACCTAGAGCCTTTATCGATTCTTGTCGCCATCTTGAAAAGGTAATACCAGATAGTCTTGCGGAAATCCCATCATCTCCTCTACGAATAGCGGGTTCAGTTGTAGGGAAGTTTTGCCAGCTAGGTCGAACACTTTGCAAATCTCGTCTGTTAAATTGAATTTTCCCCTGTCCTTTGTCACGTTCCCCCTTGATTCCTGTACTTTCGGTGTTGGCAGCAAACCGTTCACTGCTAACGAGTGTAATCCCTTTCCCATCTGGCTGTTCGGGTTGTAAGTTTTCGAGTACTTCGTTGCTTCTGACGCGTTGGGAGTTGGCAACATCCCGTTGTAAGCCATTTCCGGTAATCCCTGCTGCTCGCTGTTCGGCCCCCGTCTCCGGTAATCCTGCGCCATCGGTGTCGGTAGCAATTCTACTGGGAAAAACTCCGTCTTCCCGTTCTTGTTGCAAATCTTCAATCCCTGCGTCTGAACGGTTGGCAATAAACCATACCCTGTCTCTTCTGTGGGGCGCTCCGACGGCACAAGCCGGTATAACAACTGGCTGGAGGGAATATCCGATTGACGAGAGGTCTCGCTTGATCTGCTCGACAGCGTGGACTTGTCGGGTCTCGTGCATCGAGTAACTCTCCCCGCAAACGTCCGTGTAACTTCCCACCTTAACCTCCTCGCCGGTGAGTACCATCGAGAGGATTCCAGCAACGTTTTCACCAACGAACCAAGTGGGCCTGATTTCGTCGATGACACGAAGCACTTGCGGCCAGAGGTAACGGTCATCTTTATCTCCAAGTCTCTTTCCTGCCAGGCTGTAGACTTGACAAGGGAATCCTGCCGTGAGGACATCAACTCGTCCCCTCCATTCTCTGAAATCTTGCTCGAATATGTTTCCATAGTGTATTGCTTTAGGGTAGTGATATTTTAACACTTTATTACAGAACTCGTCGATCTCGCACGAAAACAAGTTTTCCCACCCCATCCAAGTGGCGGCGAGTTCACAGGCACCGATTCCGGTACATAAACTAGCGTGTGTCATTGGTCGTGTCTTCATGCTTGTCTCGTTTTATCCTTTTATCATGTACCCGCTCTCTCTCAAGAACATCTCAACCGCTGACCCGCTCACCTTCATCTCACCCCCTAGCTTGATCACCCCGGCAATGTTCCGGCGATCACTCCACGCCTTGAAAGATTTCGTCGTCACGTACTTGTTCAACAGTTCCACGTACTCTGCCGGGGTCATGACCTTGCACTCCCCCGACGGGTTTATCAATTCAATCATCGCCATAAGCCGTGTCGTTTATCGTGTTCGATCTATTCACCTTGCCAGCTTTCACCAGGTCATCAAGCTTCCTCTCTATCCTTGACCTCAACTCGGGCAGTAAATCCTTGTAAAAAAGAACGTGATCCGGTTTCTCGTTATCCCGCCTTTTCCTCGCCTGTATATCAGCGATCGTTTCCAGTAGTACCTCTTCCATTGATCAATTTTTTATCCCTGTTACCTTTCTCGATGTTACACTCGTTGCACAAGGGTTGCCAGTTCGTCTCGTCCCAGAAATCCTCGCAAAGAGGGTACGGGATGACGTGATCCACCACTTTCGCCTCTTTCACGATACCCTTGCTCTCGCAAATCCTGCAAAGCGGGTGAGCCGCCCGGAATGCCCGGCTGGCTCTCGTCCACCGTGACGTGTGATATTCTGGTGCGCTTCTCGCTCTACGTTGCATCTTGTCGTTCGGCACCCTCTCCGGTACCCACGGCCGTTTTATTGGTTTAGGTTTCGTTGGCATGGTCTAGTCTTTCACGATCTTGTAAATAACACTGGTATTATCAACTCTCTGGCAAGCGAAACAAGACGGGACAAACCTGTGACAATTACGGGGTGTCGTTTTCCCGTTTCTCGTTTTTACCAGATCTCGCAGGTCACAAGAATCACAAGGGGAAAAGAAAACCGATCCCACTTTTTTCGCCACGACGAGCGTTTTCTTCCCGTCGATCACGACCTCGAAAGGCAACCCTATTTTATTTCTATTTTTTATCATTATCCTGAATTTAATCGCTTTTAGCCGTTTTAAGGCCCGTTTATTTTTCGTTGATACTTTTATCATCCATGTTCCAAAACTCACTCCAGAACCACTCGTTAAGGTTTAAAATGGTCTTTGCTCGTCCCGGAACGGGTAGAATCTCGTCATCGCCTTGTTATGCCGGAAGAACACGTATCCCGTCTTCCCGTCCCTCTGTTTCGCCACGATCAACACCCCGATCCCACCCGACGGTATAGACTTGTTATCGTACTCGATCTCGTTTATCTTGTAATATTCCGGCCTGTACAAGAGGCAAATGATATCCGCGTCTTGCTCTATCGAACCCGATTCCCGGAGATCGGCGAGCATGGGCTTCTTGTCCACCCTCTTTTCCGCCTCCCGGTTCAATTGCGACAGCATGATGAAAGGAACGTTTAGCTCCTTGGCGATAATCTTCGCGGCGCGGCTGATGTTAGAAACTTCCTGTTCACGGTTCCGGGTATTATCAACCTGGCTCCCCGTGAGCTGCAAGTAATCCACCACGATCAAGCCGCATTTCCCCCGCTTGTGCATCAAGCGGGCGTGGTTACGGATGTAGTTTATCGTCACCGACGGCTTGTCGTCGATATAAACGGGTAACTTCTCTATAACCCCGGCCGCCCGGTGTATTCTCGATACCTCGTCCTCGCTTAACTCCCCGCTCCGGAATCGCTCGACGGAAATATCACATTCCGATAACAATAACCTGTTAGCGAGGGAAACGTCTGACATCTCCAGGGAGTACATGCAAGCCGGGACCCCGTGTTTCGCCGCCGTTTTCAACATCTGCAACGCCACGGCGGTCTTCCCCATCGCCGGACGAGCCACGATAAACTGGCCTCCTTGCCACCCGTTAGTCAACTCGTCAAGCTCCACGAAACCGGACGGGATTCCCGTGAATATTCCTTTCTTCCTGTTTTCCTGCCGGGTCTCGTAGGCCCGTAAAGCTCCCGCCACGATCGTGCCAACGTGTTTCATCCCTCCCTCTCCAGCCACGATGGCGTTCACCCGGTCTAGCTCCCCGTTGAACCTGTCCACGACCTCCGCCACGTCTATCGTCGTGTCTCGTGCCACCTGCTTCAACCTCTCGCAAGCCATTATCACCTCTCTCGCCAGGTAACGCTGTTTCACGATCCGGGCGTGCTCCACGATGTTAGCGACTCCCGCCACGAGGTTCGTCAGCCCGGCTAGGTAATGCACTCCCCCGTTATGGCTCAACACCTCGTTCCCGATCATGCCCTCCGCTACCGTGAGTAAATCGACAGGCCTGCTCGCGGAGTACAACCGCGCGATCTCGTTGTAAATCTCCCGGTTCACAGGCTCGTAAAAACAATCGGGATTCAAGATGGAAGATACTCGGGTCAAGGCATCAGGTTCCACCATGATCGCCC
>ERZ839767.5797-NODE-5797-length-10668-cov-3.123339_pt1 | contig 10668 bp, 6 predicted proteins | sample MGYA00519879_ERZ839767 | MGnify/ENA primary metagenome ERZ839767 (study PRJEB31850, sample SAMEA3708852) | human gut metagenome | biome: human gut; feature: human-associated habitat; material: faeces | place: China | collected 2014 ...
CATACACGCCCATATCAAGCAGCTCCGAAGCAAAATCGGCTACAGATGCAGCGGCTTTCGTGGGATCGGAAAAATAAGCCTTGGCATCAGGATAATACTTGCAGTAGGTTGAATAAAGGAAATCCATGTGACACATGTCAATGCGTTCAGGTTTTATCCCGTATTCTTTCACAGCGATTCGCACCGCCTCAAGAGCACTTTCCCGGGTGTTCGGTCCGTGAATGACAAAGGGATTATCTGTTTCTGCGGCCACTTCGCAGATACTGCGAAATACGCTCATATCTGCAGCGGATATTTCATCGGAAAGGCCGAAGCCTTTTTTGATATATCCTGCCTTCAAATCGGACCCTTCCATACCTTCCGTAAGCTCCGCAATCAGGCGCTGCCTGATTGCCTTTGAATCATTGGGGTCAAAGTCTGCAGGATAGGTATAGTCTCCGTAATAGCCCGTACCGCAAATGATCTTTATCCCGCTGCGTCTGGAAAGCTCCCGGATTTTATTTGGGTAATCATTTACTCGGCAACCGATATATGTCGCATCCAAAAGAGCCTGACCGCCGGTTTTTTTGAATTCCAGCAGCTCCTTGATTTCCAGTTCCAGATCATCATTTCCCAAATACTCTTTGAGTGTCCAACTGCAAGTAGATGTTTTGAGATAAGTCAGGTTTTCAACGGCAAAAGCAGTTTTTTCGGGGGTGGCATCTTCGGGAAGCGGAAGAACCCCGTCACTGTCTGCCCGCATAAATGGATGCTCATGAATCGTTGTATAACCCAGTTCTTCAGGGGAAATATCGCCGAGAACCGTCGTAATTTTACCCATTGAAATAACCTCCTATATTTTTTGTACTTTACCGCTGAGGCCAAGGGTTTGTTTATGCCTGCTCCTTTTCCTTATAAGGCGCATCGATCTCCTTGATGTGCTCTCTTGTCTTATCGGAGGTGAGATAGAGCAGAAGGAGGACGCAAACAGCAAATATTGCCGTTGCAATGTAGCCTACTAACTGATAGGAACCGGATTTTTCGGAGATAAGGGCAGCAAGAGGACCTGCAAACATGGATGCGATACACACCGCAATGCCGTCCCACGCAATCAAATCCGGGCTAACCTTATTGCCGAAAAGGGAATTGAAAATGATTCCCTGTCTGAGCTTGGAATAAGTAAAGAACAGATCAGAGCAGGCAATAAGAATTGCTCCGGGAATACCGCCGATCGTAAAGCCGAGGAAGAACACTACAACCAGACTGATTGCAGGAATGAGGAAACCCGTGCGCAGGCCAAGTCTGGCTGTGAGCCAGCCAATGATAATGGAACCTGCTGCATTGCATATAAGGCCAAGAGAGACAAGCTTTGCCGCAGTCATCATATCAATTCCAAAGGAGGTGAGCATGGGGTACTGGTTGGAATTATATACATTGGTGCCTACCGAGATACAAAAGCCCAGCAATGCCACGCCGAAAAACACCGGAGTCCGCAAGGCTCTCCCGGACGGCATGGCCGCCTGATAAACCTCATATTTGGGAGCAGCTGCTTTTTTATCCTTTTTGCTCTCCAAGTCAACCGGAGACATGCCGTATTTGGAAGGCATATCGCCGCAGAGGAGCAATGTGGACACGCACATGGTTACAACAATAATGGCCGTCAGCACAATGCCGGCCTTCGTATAACCGGAGGACTCAAGCAACGAAGCAACAACAGGCGTTACTACTGCCGCGCCAACGGTCGTTGCGGCCTGGGCCACACCGAGCACCGTCGACTGGCCTACGCCATACCATGATACGATCGCGATATTCATGTAGAAGAACGTAAGTACCTGGCCAAAACCGTAAACAAGCGCGGCAACGTACACCAGCCATACGCTGTTCGTATAGGTCAGAGACAGCAGACCGAACAGTGCTGCGCTTGTGGAAATTACAGGACCCAGCCGTCCATGTCTGGTGATGATCTTTCCGCCGAAGAACGATGCCAGCATCATTCCTGCATAGGCGAAAGTATACGCCACGGACAGCGTTGAATACGGTACGCTCAGCTTGCCTGTCAGCTCATAGAGCATCAGGGCAATTACGACAAATGCTGAAGTTGCAGCAAGGCTGTTGATTGTAGCGCCAACGCAAATTCTACCGGCTCTCAGTTTGTTTTTCTTTTCCATATACTCTCTTCTTTCGTTATAAATTCATTCGTATCCAATTTTCATTCAAAGTTCGTCACGATTACTGCTTTTCAACAGAAAACAGTATTCAATCAAAATTCGCATCTAAATACTTCGCTGAAAGCCGGTTTGAATTCGGGTTTTGCAGCAACATCGTCATTCCTTCAGGTAAGTTGTCGTTCTTACCGGCGTTTATTTTCTGTTCAGACGGCGCAGGTCGTGAATGAGCAGATCCTTGATATGTCCCAGAACAAACTGTTCGATCAGTGCGGGGGGATCGTCCCCTGTCATGGGCACAAACTCGCTGCCCTGGTTGATGTTCATGAAGGGCATATGCACTTCGGGCAGAACGGCCACTCCGCCGGGATAGGTTTCAGAAACATCCACCTTGACCTCACTCAGCCGGTTAATTCCTGCGTGGGTGGTGCCGCCCTGCATGATCAGGCTGCAGTAAACATCTGCCTGACCTAATTTGGAGACAAATTCCAGGGTATGATCACTGCCGCAGTCGTCCTGCTGAATCTGGAAAATGTAGGGGCAAAGGCCTCTGCACTCCTCAACGGTTGCATGGTTTGCGTAAGCCTCAGGGCCGATAAATCCTGATGCAAAGTTATTTCCCATGTAGCACATGTTGGCTGCGCGATTAAACAGACCGGACCAGCTCTTTCCGATGGAGCGCATCGGGCGGGTAGTCTCCCTGTCGTCCAGGAAGGGCACCTGCGCAATCACACCCCGCGGCATATGACCGCCGCACCAACCGTATCTTTTCAGTCTGAAAGGCAGTGCAGATGCCAGATGACCGCCGCTGCTCATGCCGTAAATCACAATGCGGTCGGTATCAATGTTCAGCGCTTGCGCATTGTCGATCATCCACTGATAAGTAGCGTGCAGGTCGTTCACGGCTGCGGGGTAAGGCGCATCCACAAGACTTCTGAATTTCGGGATAACCGTCTGCGCACCAAGATACTTGGTTATAGTTGCGTTAGAGAACAGCCAGATATCGTTGAAGAACAGAGCTCCTGTGGGAATGACCAGGATGGTGGGAAACGGTCCCTTTGCCTCATTCTCTCTCAGTCTGCGTACCAGCGCATGAAGCTTGGGTGCATCGGGTTCTTCCGGGCAGCCGGGAATATCGTCATACTCCTCCCACCAGCCGAACTCTTCCCACTCGGGATGGTCCAGATTGGCCTGATCGAAAGCACGTTTGCTGCCGTTCTGCACCTCCTCACGCAGCTGCGGGAAAGTCTCCGGAGCGGTAATATTGGTTCTGGCAGCTATACCTGCTGAAGTGTCCATACTCAGCGCATCCGCCCCCAGAGGATGGGCGAACTCATTACCGAACCGAACCATATCCGTTCTGCAGTCTTCAATGCGAAACCAGCTGATAAGCTTTCTCATGTCCTCTACAGTCTGTGCTGCATCATAGAAAATGCCTTTTTTTTGCTTGTCACTCATTTTGTTCCTCCTCTCTTAAAGAATTTTTTGACAATATCGTCCTAAGCAGGAGCCTTAACGGGAAATTTTCCCGTCAAGGCCTGATATTGATTACTTCATGTAATCGGGAATGGTGTAGCCACGCTGTGCCATGTACTTGGGGTACATCTCTTCATCAACCAGCTTCTGAATGCCGGGAGCGTTGGCAAAGAGCTGCTCTGCAGCGCTTCTGGTGCAGTTGATGTAGCCATAGCTACCATCATAAGCAATAATCATGTCGTTGCCGGTGATCTCCTTAGCCATCTCAACTGCGCCCACAAGATCATCAGCCTTACGGATAAGGGGATAATCATTGAAGCGGTAGTTGAAAGTATCCTGTGCCATAAGAGCGCGGAATTCGTCGCCCACGGAGATGGAAGGGAAGCGCTTTACAAAGCCTACATTCAGACCATACCAGCCCTGGTTCATGATGATGCAGCCCAGGGGATTCCTGGATTTATCCATTACTGCTGCAACAAACTGGTCCAGAGACAGGGACGCGTTTTCCAAATCATAGTGGTCCATGTAAGAGTTCCAGTTTGCACCTGCAATGATGCCTGCGCAGTGCATGTAAGACAGCCAGCGGCTGCCGTCAAGAATGATGGTATAATCCTTGAGGGAAGTAAGCAGGCGGTTCATGTAGGGATAGTACTTTAATGCGGTCTCGGAGCACTTGATGTCCATGTCATAAAGGCTCTTGCAGGCTTCGACCTTCATCAGGCCGTTGGGGGTAGTGCGCATAAAGCAGCAGAAGGCCCACTTGCTCTGAATGAAGTCGGAGTCATAGACGGAGGTGGGCACCACCATACCCGCAGTTCCATGGCCGGTGGGAGAACCGAAGCCGAAGTGGAACAGGGGGCGGGTCTCCAGACGCATCAGGTCCATGGTGAAGGCCTTGAATGCCTTGCGGTAGTAGTTGTTCACGTAGATCTCACGGGGATCATCGTAGTAAGCGAAGACCAGGTGATCTGCATCAAAAACCTTCTCCAGGCCCCAGAGTGTGCCGATTCTGGTCTCAATGGGAACGCCCTTTTCGTAGGAGCTGACGGCCTCAACCTCGCCCAGATGCTCCTTCAGTTCGTAGAAGTCAATGACCTCGTCGCCCTCACGGGGAGTACGGTACATAACGACCTTGGTACGGATATCGTAAGCACCGGTGCGTCTCTCGATTTCTTCCTTGATGGTTTTGACCATCTCAATGTAGGGCAGGCCGCCGAACATGAGGAAGCCGTGCTCACAGGTCATGATGTTGACGCTGTCACCGGGCTTGATCCTGGACATGTCAATGTTCTTCAGGGCTTCTCTGGTAGAGTCCGCCGTGGGCTTCAGATCGTCGCCGCTGTGAGAGTAGATTGCCTCAGGCATTCCGGGGAACAGGTCGCTGACCTTGACCGAAACCATGTCGGGATGCTCATATGCGTGCATCTCAGGCTTGTTGCTGTAAACGGAAACGCTGAAATTGTTAATCTCTCTTGCCGGATAAATTTTTACGTCGCTCATTTTTTCTCGCTCCTTTCCTTCATCATCTTGCGGTACATCTCATTGCCCTTTTCAACCTCTGCGAGGTTCCACTGAACGAACTTCTGTTCCTTAATGTCATGGCTGATCCGCTTATCGTGATCCATGACCCCCTCGGGCAGAGTAAAGAGCAGGGGCTTGATGTAGTGATAGGTCTCGTAATCGGAGGTGTCGGTGGTCTCGTGATCGGTCTGGGGGTAGCCGGCAGCCTCAAGAAGTCTGTACATGGTGTTGGAGCAATAGTAGCCGCCGCAGCCGCCGCCGGTACCGGTCATGCGGTGCAAGTCCTTGATGGTACGGGCACCGGCCATGATCGCACGGACGATCTCCTCGGCGGTCGTGTTGGTGCACTGGCAGGTGCTGTCCAGAGGACGGAGAAATGCCTTGTTGCAGATTTCGATGATCTCTTCCACTCTGTCGGAGCCGTCGTAATCGCAGGTGACAACATGGGGAGTGTCCAGAGGCTCCATGCTGATTGCACCGTGGGTGCACAGCTCCCAGCACAGTGAGCAGTTCAGGCAAAGGCTGGGATCAACCTTGGCCGTGCCGTGGCACTTGAGGCAGCGTCCGCACTCATCCTTGACCTGCTGTTCGGTGAGACGATGGCAACTTCCTTCTGGTTGGTGACACGCTCAGCAATGGGCAAATTGTTCATCTTTGCGGCGCTGAGCACGCTGGTCTTGCCAACCTCCAGCTCGGGCAGGACGATCTCTTCGCCCACGGTGATGCCGGACTGGGAGCCAAGATAATTATTGATGTTGACTGCCGCCTTCTTGCCGTCTGCGATGGCCTGGATGGCAGTAGCTGCGCCGCGGACCACATCGCCGCCGGCAAAAACATAGGGCTTGGAGCTCATGCCCTTCTCGTCCAGGACAATACGGCCGGCCTTGGAGACAACGACCTCATCCTTGTTGATGAAGGGGAAGTCGGAATACTGGCTGACAGCCACGATAATGTTGTCGACCTCGACAACAAACTCTTCCTCGGTCTTGGTGGTACTTCTGCGCAGCTTCTCGTCCTTTACACCGGGAACCATGCGCACGCACTTGAGGCCCTGAACCTTGCCCTCGCCCACCACTTCAACCGGTGCGGCCAGATCCAGAACACGGACGCCCTCTTCGAAGGCCTCCAGCAGCTCCCGCTCCTCGCAGGGCATGTCGTTTCTCTGTCTGCGGTAAACAATGGTGACTTCTGCGCCCAGTCTGCGTGCAGTACGGGCAGCGTCGATGGCCGTGTTGCCGCCGCCGATGACAGCGACCTTCTTGCCGATCTCAACAGGCTTGCCCAGATTGACTGCCTTGAGAAAATCAAGACCATGATACACGCCGGGCATGTCCTCGCCGGGAATGTTGGCCTTGCGGCTGAGCTGAGTGCCGGTGGAAACATAGACAGCGTGGAACTTCTTGTACAGCTCGTCAAAGCTCACATCTTCGCCCACGGTGGTGTTCAGATGGATCTGCACACCGGTGGCTTCGATTGCCTGAATGTCCCGGTTGAGCACAGCCTTGGGCAGACGGTACTCAGGAATACCGTAGGCCAGGACGCCGCCGGCAACACTCTCAGACTCGAAAACCTCAACGGAATAGCCACTCAGCTGCAGGTAATATGCACAGCTCAGGCCGCTGGGGCCGGCGCCGATAACGGCAATTTTCTTTCCGTTGGATTTGCGCTTCTTTTCCACAACAGGCATGCCGTTTTCGAAAGCCTTGTCTGCGACAAAACGCTTGATGTCGCGGATACCCACGGATTCATCCAGGTCGTTTCTGTTGCATGCTGCCTGGCAGGGATGGTTGCAGATTCTGCCGCATACAGAGGGGAAGGGGTTGGACTGACGAATAAGGCGGTATGCATCCTCATATCTGCCGGCACCTGCCAGAGCGATATAGCCCTGAACATCCGTTCCGGCAGGACATGCAGTGCCGCAGGGAGGTACATACCCCGGCATTACTCCGGGAGTAACTTTGATTGCATCGGTGGGGCAATGGCGTTCACAGTTTTTGCAGCCAACGCATTTGCTCTGATCCACACGTGCTACTCTTTCTACGATCTTCACTGTTTTTCTCCTTTCAATTTTTGAACCTCTATATTTAACTATAGTGTTCTCAATGGTGTTTTTCTGCGAGTTTCTCCTTGAGGCGAGTCCGGAGAAGGCCGGCAACGGTAGCCGCGACAGTTTCTTTGCTCCAGCCGTCGCTGATGCCTTTAATGACAGCATCAATGCAGAGCTCAACCTCGTCGTGAGGTCCGGGCAGAGCAACAAAGGTTGTAACACCCTCCTGACCCACGCAGATGCGAATACCGTCTTTGCTGTGTCTGCCGTGGCCTGCATGGAACTTTGCGATGTAAGGAGCCGCAGCACTGCTGTCCAGAAGCTGAATGGCTTCCACGCTGAAATCTTTATTTTCTGCGCCTACGCCGCCCGTGGTAATGCACAGGCCGTAGCCCATTTCCGCGGCCCGGGAAAGTCCGGCAGTGAAAAGTCTCAGGTCATCCTTCATTACCTCGCCTTTATCCACAGTAAAGCCGGCCTCGGTCAGCTTCTGCATGATGAAGGGGGTGTTGGTGTCTTCAATCTCCCCTGCTTCCACCTCAGCGCCTGTGGGGAAAACGATAGCCCTCTTTGCAATGTTCAACCTGATCTGTTCTGCCAGGGCTTTTGAGCGGCTCATTTCCAGCTGTGCCTCGAAAATACTCTCGTCGTCGCCGGCAATCCAGCCAAGCATACCGTTGGAGACAACAGAAGCGTTGGCTTCCAGTCCCACGCCCTTGATTCGGCCAAGCTGTTTGAGCAGGGTTTCCTCTTTGGAGACAAACTTCTCCGGGTCCAGGTGGCTGCACAGTACATCCAGGCAAACGAAGCTGTCCCGGACGTCAATAACAAGTACATCCTCCCGGGAAACGCCGATCACATCGGCCACTACGTCTGAAAGCTCATTCAGATTTGTCCCATTGAGATGTATGCCCTGTATAGTAAGCTCGTGCTTATTGAACAGCTGATACTGGGAGTGCTGATATTTGGCAGCCTGAACCTCTTTCATTTCCAGCCGCAGATCCATCAGCGGAGCATCGATTATGGCCCGGCCCACGCCGATAATGTCGGCACCGGCGGCAATAATCTCCTCAATCTGATCCAGAACCACTCCTCCGCCGTATGCCAGGCTGAGCTTTCGCTCTTCATCCCCGGTCTGCAGCTCACTGAGGGCACTGCGCAGGGCTTCGGAGACTGCTTTCAGGTCTTCAATTTTTCCACTGTCCACATAAATAGTGTCTGCGCCGGAGTAAAGGGCAGTAAGAGCTTCCCGGACGATGTTGCCGTTTTCATAGCGGCCTTTGACCTGAATGACTTTTTTACGGTCATTGATACCAGCGACTGCGATCAGCGCTTTCTGCACGCCACCGAAGATGGCCACATAATTCTTGTCCAGATAGATCATGGGCTCATCGCACATGCGAACAGAGACGCCGCCTGTCAGCATGGCCTGGCGAAGTTTGTTTTTGATTTCTCCGGGCATTTTTTTCCAGGAGCCGCAAACGATCTTCGCCCGGCCGCTGACCTTACGGCTGAATGCTCTCGCCGCCGTGGCCACGCCGGAATATTTGGAGATCTCACTGATGAGGCTGTCCTCCGCTGTACAGATCTGGGTGGGTATTCCGGAAAACTCCATGAGCATATCCCCGGCAAAGACATCTTCACCTTCATGCACTGCGTAGGTGACAGAAAGCCCAATCTCCTCCGCCTTTTTCAGGGCAGCAGGTATGCCGGATACGATACCGTCACTGTCTGTATAGATTCCGGCGGTTACTTTGTCGGAACCGTTTTTTTGAAAAATCAGTTCTCTGATGTCAGCCATAACTTTATCAATCCATGTTGTAAACAACTTCAAACGCGTCATGCACCGCACCGAAGATGTCTCCTACTCTGCGGGCAGAGCCGATCTGGTAAATGGTAATGTTTCTGCCTCTGAAACTCTCGGCAAGAGCGTTGACGGGACGGAGACCGATGGCCAGTACGGTGGTGTCGCATTCCATCTGTTCGGGTTCAGTGGATCCGTCAGTTTTCTGGATCAGCGCGCCCTTTTCGTTGACTTCCAGCAGCTTCATACCGGTGAGCATGTTGACCTTGTACTGCTCCAGCATGGCCTTGAGCATCATCTTGGGCTGCTTGGGTACGAACATCACGTCCATCACCGAGGGCATAGCCTCAAGCAGAGAGACCTCATAGCCGTCACGGGCCAGAGCAACAGCCGTCTCGCAGCCAATCTGACCACCGCCGGCCACAAGCACCTTCTTACCGGTGCTCACCTTGCCTTCCAGCACATCCAAAGCGGAGACTGCCTTGTTGATGCCCTTGATGGAGGCAGGAGCGACACTTTCTGCGCCGGTAGCCAGAATGACGGTGTCAAAGCCGCGGATCTGGACCTCATCTGCGGTAATAAGGGTGTTAAGATGTACAGGAACCTTGTTGTCACGCAGCTCGCCGATCAGCCAGTCCTTGTATCTGCGGACGTCGACCTTCATGGAATCGGCACCTGCAGCCAGAACTTCGCCGCCCAGAGCGCAATTTTTCTCAAAAAGCTCTACGGTGTGGCCGCACTCTGCTGCAATGATCGCAGCCTGCATACCCGCAGGGCCGCCGCCGATAACGGCAATCTTTCTGGGATTGACCGCCTTGCGGGGACGAGTGTTCAGTTCTCTGGTGGCTCTGGGATTTACAGCACAGCCGCCGGCAATTCCTCTTTCCACCATATTGCCGTAGCAACCTACATTGCACCCAATGCAGGGTCTGATCTTCTCAGGAATGCCCATCTCGATTTTCCTGGGGAAATAGGGGTCAGCCAGCGCAGGACGGGCCAGAACAACGCCGTCCACCTTGCCGGATTCCACTGCGTGGAGGCAAAGGTCAGGATCGCCCATTCTGGAACGGGCCAGAACAGGAATACCCACCTGCTCCTTCACCTGCGCGTACAGATCCAGTGCGTGCCCCTTGGGCATATAGCCGGGAGGACATGCGTGATAGAAGGAGTCGTAAATGCCAACGTCAGCCAGAATGGCGTTAACACCGGCCTTCTCCAGCAGTTTCGCAATCTCAATGGCCTCTTCCACGGTACGGCCGGCCTCGTTTTCGCCGGTGAGAGAACCCTTGTTCAAAGCAGTGATGAAGCTCTTGACGCCGAGACCAATGGTAACAGCAAAATCGCTGCCACAGACCTGATGAATTCCTTCAACCATTTCGGTGATTACGCGAACCCGGTTTTCCAGGCATCCGCCGTACTCATCTTCTCTGTGGTTCGCGATAGGCATAAGAAAATTGTCCAACAGGTAGCCCCAGTGGGCTGCGTGCAGGTCCACACCGGCGAAACCGCTGTCCTTCATCAGAGCAGCAGCCTTGATCATGCACTCCTGCTTCTTGTGGATCTGATCCACCGTAATCTCTCGGTTGCGCTCATTGGGAAAGTTGAAGGTCTCTACTGCAGAAGGAGCAAGGGCCCCGCGGGAGTTACGGCCACCGCCCATACCCACTTCGCCGAAC
>ERZ839767.5798-NODE-5798-length-10667-cov-6.369110_pt1 | contig 10667 bp, 8 predicted proteins | sample MGYA00519879_ERZ839767 | MGnify/ENA primary metagenome ERZ839767 (study PRJEB31850, sample SAMEA3708852) | human gut metagenome | biome: human gut; feature: human-associated habitat; material: faeces | place: China | collected 2014 ...
TAGAACTTCTGCGAAAGAATAGGCTGCAACGTCTCGTTGATAAGCGTGGACTTGCCACTGCCGGAAACACCGGTAACGCAAATCAGCTTGCCCAGCGGGAACTCTACATCCACATTCTTCAGATTATTACCCTTGGCGCCACGCAGCCACAGACTGTGTCCATTGCCCTCGCGACGCTTGGCAGGCACCTCAATGGCACGCTCACCATTCAAGTATTGGGAAGTCAGCGTATGCGTCCGTAGCATTTCACGGGGAGTACCGGCAAAGACAACATCCCCTCCCAGCCTACCGGCTTTCGGCCCCATATCAATGACATAATCGGCGGCGAGCATCATATCCTTGTCATGCTCCACCACAATGACGGAGTTGCCAATGTCACGCAGTTCCTTCAAAGAGTGTATCAAGCGCTGGTTGTCGCGTTGGTGCAGGCCGATACTCGGCTCATCCAATATATACAGCACATTCACCAGCTGTGAACCTATCTGCGTAGCCAGGCGGATACGCTGGCTTTCACCACCGGAAAGGCTGACGGAACTACGGTTCAGCGAAAGATAATCCAGACCGACATCGAGCAAAAACTTGAGCCGCGTACGGATTTCCTTCAGGATTTCACCGGCAATCTGCTGCTGCTTGCTGCTGAGATGCGGGTCTACGGCAGATAGCCAGTCATACAGCTCGCTAATGTCCATTGTGGACAGTTCGTAGATGTTCTTGTCGTGGATGCGAAACGAAAGCGCTTCCTTGTTCAGCTTGGCGCCATGGCACTCCGGACAAACGGCAGTCTTGGCAAACTGGTCCGCCCACTTCTGCGCCGTGGCGGAAGCATCCTTCTCTTGCAACATCTGAATGTATTTGATGACACCCTCAAACGTCACGAAGTAGTCGGAAGAGGTGCCTATCAGCGAACTCTTTATCTTGATGCGCTCGTCCGAGCCGTAGAGCACCTCGTCCAGTGCATCCTCCGGCAGCTCCTTCACCGGAGTTTTCAGCGTTGCCTCATACTTCTCCAGCAAGGCGGTAATCTGCCAGAAAATCATGCTGTTCTTGGCTTTCCCCAAGGGTGCGATGGCACCTCCGGCGATGGAGAGCTCGCGGTCGGGAATCACCTTGTCGATGTCAATCTGGCTCACCACCCCCAGCCCTTTGCACTTAGGGCATGCGCCCTGCGGGGAGTTGAAGGAGAAGTTGTGCGGTGCCGGTTCCCGATAGGACAAGCCCGTCACGGGACACATCAGCCGCTTGCTGTAATGGCGCACGCTGTCGGTCTGCGCATCGAGTATCATCAGCAGCCCGTCGCCCTGGCGCATGGCGGTGGCTACGCTGTTCTTCAGGCGCGTGTCGTCCTTATCTGCCACCACAAGCTTGTCTATCACTACCTCCACATCGTGGTTCTTGTAGCGGTCCAGCTTCATACCGGGCAGGGCTTCGCGCACCTCGCCGTCCACACGCACGTAGAGGTAGCCTTTCTTGCGCACCTGCTCGAAAAGCTCCTTGTAGTGTCCCTTACGACCCCGCACCAGCGGGGCAAGGATGTAGATGCGCTTTCCTTTATAGTCTTTCAGGATGAGGTCCAGTATCTGCTCTTCGGTGTACTTCACCATCTTCTCGCCCGAGAGGTAGGAGTAGGCGTCGCCGGCGCGGGCATAGAGCAGACGCAGGTAATCGTACACCTCGGTGGTAGTGCCCACGGTGGAGCGCGGATTCTTGTTGGTGGTTTTCTGCTCGATGGAGATAACCGGGCTCAGTCCCGTTATCTTGTCCACATCCGGACGCTCCAGGTTTCCCAGGAAGTTACGGGCGTATGCCGAAAAAGTCTCGATATAGCGGCGCTGCCCTTCGGCAAAAATAGTATCGAATGCCAAAGAGGACTTGCCGCTTCCGCTCAGGCCTGTAATCACAGTCAGGCTGTTACGGGGAATCTCGGCATCGATATTCTTGAGGTTGTGCACGCGCGCACCATATACATTGATATATTCTGTTTCTTCTTGCATGTTGATTTATCCTATCGTTTTAACTGCAAAAATAACTGTTTCCCCCCGAATATCAGCCGAAAAGCGCTATTTTTCAGTTTTGAAATGCACAATATTATTTCTTAACGCAATCCTTTGGTTTGAATGCCACAATATTCGTACCTTTGCAGCTACTTTGGGAAATTGTAAACATAAACCAACGATTACTGAATGAAAACGATTAACCGCATTATCTGCTCCCTGCTGCTTGCCAGTGCATGCAGTATCGGTGCAATAGCACAAGAGAATCAATCTTATTTTCTGCATACTATCGAAAAAGGACAAAGTCTCTACTCCATCGCCAGCATGTACGGCGTCAGCCAGTCGGACATCATCAAACTGAACCCCGGCAGTGACGAGAAAATATTCATCGGACGCACATTGCGTATTCCACGCAGCGCTGCCAACATACAAAAAGAAACATACCATACCATCGAAACCGGTGAGACCCTCTACCGGCTGACCGTGAAATACAATGTATCTGCCAAAGCCATCTGTGACGCCAACCCGGGACTGAGCGCCGAGAATTTCCGTATCGGACAAGTAATCCGTATCCCTTCCACAACCGAGACCCAAACCATGGTCCCGGCTGAGACACAAAGCAGCACTGTAGTTGCCAACAACAATATTCTCGGCCCCGTAGAGTCACGATGCCGTGACATGCATAAAGTGAAGCGGAAAGAAACCGTATTCAGCATCAGCCGTGAATACGGCATCAGCGAAGCCGAACTGATAGCCGCCAACCCGGAATTAAAAGGCGAAAACAAAATAAAGAAGGGAACCTTCCTCTGCATTCCCTACCCCAAAGCACAGACGGAGCAAAATATCCAGTCGCAGGCAATACCTACCGACAGCGAGCTGTTCCGTGAAAACCGGAAAAAGACAGAACGCTTCAGCACCATCAAGGCTGCCGTCATCCTTCCCTTCCTGGACGGGGTATCAAAGAGCGAGTCTTCCCGTATGGTGGAATACTACGAAGGCCTGCTGATGGCCGTAGACAGCTTGAAACGTACTGGCACTTCCATTGACTTGTACACTTACAATTCTGGTCCCGAAAGTGCCTCGCTGAACTCCATCCTGGGCAAAAGCGAGATGAAGGACATGGACATCATCTTCGGGCCTCTGTACCAACAGCACATCAAACCGCTGGCCGAGTTTGCCAAGAAACAAGACACACGCCTGGTGATACCATTCACATCGAAAGACAACACGGTATTCCAGAATCCGGCGGTCTATCAGATAAATACCCCCCAATCCTATCTGTACTCCGAGGTGTACGACCACTTTGTGCGCCAGTTCCCCAATGCCAACGTCATCTTCATTGAAGCCAGCCAGGGCACCAAGGACAAGGCAGAATTCATCAAGGGACTGAAAGACGAACTGCGCAACCGTTCCATCCCGATGAAGAGCCTGAAAGAGGATGTCACCGTAGAATCCCTGAAAACAGTATTACGCACGGACCGTGAGAATATCTTTATCCCCACATCCGGCAGTAACCTGACATTGATTAAGATACTTCCCCAATTGACGCTGTTGGTACGCGAGCAACCCGAAAGCCGTGTCCATCTGTTCGGCTATCCGGAGTGGCAGACCTACACCAAAGACCACCTGGAAGCCTTCTTCGAACTGGACACCTATTTCTATTCCTCTTTCTATACCAACAACCTGCTTCCTGCCGCCATCAACTTCACCAAGAGCTACCGCAGATGGTATGGCAAGGAGATGGACGAGCGCTATCCCAAATTCGGAATGTTGGGCTTCGATACCGGCTATTTCTTCCTGAAAGGACTTGCGCGCTATGGCTCTTCCTTCGAGAAGAACATGCAGGGACTGGACCTGGTGCCCATCCAGACCGGCTTCAAGTTCCAACGGGTAAACAACTGGGGAGGCTTCATCAACAAGAAGGTGTTCTTCGTGCACTTCACCAAGAACTTTGAGCTGGTGAAATTGGACTTTGATTAGGGATTAAGGATTAATCATCTGATAATCCACTATATAACTATCAACTTGTAGCCTGTAACTCGTAACTTATAACTTATAACATGAACCTGAGAACAATCATCATATTCGCCCTGCTGGTGTGTGCATGTATATTGCCCCTGCATGCGCAGGTGGGCGAGCAACGCCACAACTTCGCTGTGGGCGTCAATGGAGGCATCAATCTGAATAGCGTAAGCTTCTCTCCCTCTGTCAAGCAGAAGAATCTGATGGGTATCAACGGCGGTGTAACAGCCCGATACATTTCCGAAAAATACTTCAGTATGATTTGCGGTGCACAAATCGAGCTGAACTTCTCACAACACGGTTGGGACGAGTATTACGAGGACTATCCCACACTGAGCTACACCCGCACCATGAACTATGTGGAAATACCGTTCCTGGCACATCTGGCATTCGGCAAGGACCGCGGTCTGCAATTCTTCATCCATGCCGGTCCGCAGATAGGTTTCCTGCTTGGCGACAGCGAAAAGATAGACGGCGACTGGGACGGCACTGTAGCAGAATCCTACACCAACATCACCGTGGAACAGCACGGCAAGGCCATAGACAACAAATTCGACTACGGCATTGCAGGTGGAGCAGGCATAGAGCTGCGCACCAAGGCAGGCAATTTCATCGTAGAAGGAAGATACTACTATGCTTTATCCGATTTCTATGGTAGCACCAAGAAGGACTTTTTCTCACGCTCCGCACACGGAGTCATTACGGCCAAGATAACTTATCTCTTCGACTTGAAGAAGTAATGCTTATAGGAAACACCCGTTTCCACACGTAGGAACGACAATTTCCTCTAATGGGAACAGTATAATGGAACGACTGTAACCTCAAGAGGAAACGATAAAAAAGGCAGACCACGTATTCCGAATGAAATACGTGGTCTGCCTTTTGTTATTATCAAGTAGATAAACCTTCTTATCTTCTTAAACGGTCTGCCGCCTTCACCATCACCTCATCTTTGTAGATGGCACGGAAGGCCAGATAGTTGAGGATGATGGCTACCACCGGAAGGCAAAGCGCCCATCCCAACTGGAAAGTCATTGCATCCAAATCACCCTTCAAAATAAACATAAATACACAGAAGGCTATGTAGTAGCCTATCAGCAGAATGCTGCTGAAAATCGTCATGCGTATTTGCAACATACGGTTACGGAAAAGGAATATCGTACAGAAGGCAACAAGTGCACTGAGCAACAATATCCCGAACAAGCCCCAAGTAGACTGAAATCCTCCGTCGGCCAAAGCCACTCCCAGAGGTTTGAAAACATGCGCTGTCACTCCGTCCGCTCCGATGAACTGTCCTACAGGCATGCAAATTGCCACAACCAACAGGATAGTTACCAACAACAAATAAACAGATTGAATACGTTGTATCATTACTGTAATTTTTCTTTTTCCTTAGCCGGGTTACGATAGTAAATCTTACCCTCCACATACTCTTGCGTTGCAATCAATGTCGGCTTCGGCAGTTTTTCGTAATAGCGGGAAATCTCAATCTGTTCCCGGTTTTCGAACACTTCTTCCAAATTATCATTGTAAGAGGCAAACTCAGCAAGCTTTTTGGAAAGGTCATTCTTGATTTCCACACTAATCTGGTTGGCACGTTTTCCGATAATCGCTACGCTTTCGTATACATTACCGGTATCCTCACACAACTCCATCATATCACGGGTCACCGTAGTAGTAGGAGCATTTGTCTTTCTGTAATCCATAAATTTATCTATTGATTATTATATTATTGCTCTTCACTTCCTTCTCCCAGCATTTTCTGCGCTTCTTTAAATATTCGGTCGACTTCCTTCATATACTTACTTTCGGGGAACTCATTTTTAAAGGCATAACATTCATCCACCGCTTCACGGTAACGTTCGGCTCTTCTATCTTCCACACTATACACAGCCAACTCATACTTGGCACGCAAGATAAGAATGGATAAATCTTCACGTAGGTTGGTATAGGGATAATCCTTCAAAGCATTCTGCGCAGTGATAACGCAAGCCTGATAGTTGTTACCCAGATAATTACCCATATTATAATAAAGTTTTGCAGACAGATACTCCTTCATCACCAGCTTGTCCTGCAAGGCAAATATCATGTTCTGCGCCTCCTCTTTCTTGGAACTTTGCGGGAAGTATTCCATAAACATCTGCAACTGCTGGATGGCGCTATACGTACCGGATTGGTCCAAACGCGGCTCCGGAGTATCCAAATATAGAGCTTTACCGGCATGGAAACGTGCCAGTTCAGTGAATGTGCCGCGGGGATAAACGTTGTAGTATTGAATGAAAGTCTGCGCAGCAGTCTGATAATCCTTCTGGTTATAGTAACTCATGCCCAGCATATAGAGGGATTCCTCCGCCTTATCAGTACCTTTGAGAATGGCAATCAATTCATTGAGCAAAGTAGCAGCACGGTTGTACTGGCCTTTTGCGAAGTAATTTTTTGCCGCTTCGTACTTGTATTCGTAATCTGTGCTTTTCAGCAATTTGTTGTATTCTCCACACGAGGAGAGCAGCAATGCTGCAAGCAGAGTTATTAGGATGTTCTTCTTCATTACTTTTGTTCAAATAATGCGCAAAGATAGAGGTTCGCATCGAATAAAGCAACGATACGAGCCTTAATTTTTCAAAAACCAGACGAACGGGCAGGAATTAGGGATGAATGGTGAAGGATTAGGGATTAGTGACTGTGCTATCAACTGCATAGTCCTCATCCCTAATCCTTCCTCCCTAATCCTTCGTTTTCACAGTTTATAGAGTTCGCTTGCCGCCAGCAAATCGACCTTTTTTTCTGTCAATACACGGATACAGTTATCCATGTCGTTGGGACGGATGATGACATTGGCCGTTTCACCATTGGCAAAGGAATACATGTACTCGATGAACACGCCTTCATCGGAGAGGAAACGGAGCACTTTCGCCAATGAGCCGGGGATATTGGGACAACTGATGCCTACTACATCCGTTACGTTCACTGCGAAGTGATTATCTTTCAAAGCCTTATATGCTTTATCCGGTTCGGAAACAATGCCACGAAGGATACCGAAATCGGCATTCTCTGCAATACATAGAGCAGAAAGGTTGACACCTTCTTTTGCAAGAACTTCAGTCACCTCTGTGAGGCGACCGGACTTGTTCTCCAGAAAAATGGAAAGTTGTTTTGCTACCATAGGTTTATTTACTATTTGACGATTTACGATTTACCATGTACAATTTGGCGATTTACAATTTGCGGTTGTCGATGACGCGCTTGGCTTTGCCTACGCTGCGCTCAATACTGCGCGGTTCTACCAAACGGACATCTACGCCGAGACCGAGTACGCTCTGCAGGCGGGCCACAAGCTTCTTCTTCAGAGCCAGCATCTTGTTGATTTCATCGGAATAGTATTCGGGACGAACCTCAACCTGCAACTCCATGGTGTCGGTATTGTTCTTGCGGTCTACCAGCAAGAGGTAGTGAGGCTCGAACTCCGGCATTTCGAGGATAACGGACTCTATCTGCGTGGGGAACACGTTGACACCACGGATAATCAGCATGTCATCACTACGTCCCAAGATGCGGTCCATACGAACCAGTGTACGTCCGCAGGAGCACTTATCGTAGTGCAGGGCGGTGAGGTCCTTGGTACGGTAGCGCAACAGCGGCATCCCCTCTTTGGTAAGGTGAGTGAACACCAATTCGCCGGTTTCTCCAGGGGCAACCGGTTCGAGGGTCTTCGGGTCTACAATCTCGGGGAAGTAATGGTCTTCATTGAGGTGGGTACCGTGCTGGCACTCGCATTCGTAACCTACACCGGGACCGGCAATCTCACTAAGCCCATAAATATCAAATGCCTTGATACCCAGCTTGGTTTCAATATCCCGACGCATACTTTCGGTCCACGGCTCGGCGCCGAAAGCTCCCACTTTCAACTTAAACTCTTCACGGGGAAGACCGGAGTCTTTGATGGCATCTGCCAGATAGAGGGCGTATGAGGGCGTGCAGCAAAGTACGGTAGAACCGAAATCATGCATCAGTGTAATCTGCTTCTCCGTATTGCCGCTGGACATCGGGATGACGGAAGCTCCGATATTCTCGGCACCGGCATGCGCACCCAGTCCGCCGGTAAAAAGTCCGTAACCGTAGGACACCTGGAAAATATCCGAGCTACCGGCACCATAGGCGGTAAAGGCCCGTGAAAGGCATTCGGACCATGCTGAAAGGTCTTTTCGGGTATAGCCTACCACAGTGGGTTTTCCGGTTGTGCCGGAAGAGGCATGAATACGCACAATCTGGCTCATAGGTACGGCACAGAGGCCGAAGGGATAATTGTCCCGCAAGTCGTACTTGGTGGTAAAAGGCAGTTTTACAATATCATCTATACTGTTTATGTCATCGGGAGTAACTCCCAGTTCCTGCATTTTCTTACGATAAAAAGGAGTGTCATGATACACACGCTCCACAGTCTTTTTGAGACGAATGCTCTGGATTTTACGAAGGCTTTCGCGATCCATGCATTCGATGCTTTCATTCCAAATCATGTTCTTCGTTGTATTACAATTATTAATGGTTGTTATCAATATAGCTGCAAAGTAAACAAAAAAATTTTGTTTATCTCAAAGATTTTACCGAATATTGCCGCTCCTAAGAAGAGAAAATGAACAAATTCGAACTGACATCCGCTTACCAGCCCACCGGTGACCAGCCGGAGGCCATCGCACAGCTGACCGAGGGCGTGCGCGAGGGACTTCCCGCACAGACACTGCTTGGTGTCACCGGGTCCGGAAAGACATTCACCATAGCCAACGTCATTGCCAACATCAACAAGCCAACGCTGATATTGAGCCACAACAAGACGCTGGCTGCCCAGTTATACAGCGAGTTCAAGGGATTCTTCCCGAACAATGCCGTAGAATACTATGTGTCCTACTACGACTACTATCAGCCCGAAGCCTACCTGCCATCATCGGACACCTATATAGAAAAAGACCTCGCCATCAACGACGAGATAGACAAGTTGCGCCTTGCCGCCACCTCCGCCCTGCTTTCGGGCAGGAAAGATGTAGTGGTGGTATCCTCCGTTTCGTGCATATACGGCATGGGGAATCCGGCAGACTTCTACAACAACGTCATCGAAGTACAGCAAGGCAAGAATTTCAGTCGCAATGTCTTCCTGCGACGCTTGGTGGACAGTCTTTACGTACGCAACGACATTGACCTGAACCGCGGCAATTTCCGCGTGAAAGGCGATACGGTGGACATTTATCTGGCTTACGCCGACAACTTGCTGCGCGTCACCTTTTGGGGAGACGAGGTAGACAGTATTGAGGAAGTGGACCCTATGAGCGGCGTTACCGTCGCCAAGTTCGATGCCTACAAGATTTATCCCGCCAACCTCTTCATGACCACCGACCTCGGGATCGACACCACCGTGGCCGGTTCGGTCGTCGGCACCTACTGGTTCCTGATGCTCATCGGCCGCTTCGCGGGCGGTCTGCTCGGCGCCAAGGTCTCGCCCAAGGCGATGCTTTCGACCGTTGCGTCGGCAGCCTGCCTGCTGGTCGTCTGCGCCATGCTCTGCCCCGTAAGCGCAGTGGTGAGCATGCCCGTCTTCCAGAGCGACATTTCGTTCGGCATGGCGCAGGTTCCGGTCAGCATCATGCTGCTCGTCCTCTGCGGCCTGTGCACCTCGGTGATGTGGGGCGGCATCTTCAATCTGGCCGTCGAGGGACTCGGCAAATACACCTCGGCCGCTTCGGGCATCTTCATGGTGATGGTCTGCGGCGGCGGCATCCTGCCCCTGATCCAGGGTCTGGTGGCCGACCACGCGGGTTACATGATGTCCTTCTGGGTGGTCTTCGCCGGTGTGCTCTACATCCTCTACTACGCACTCGCCGGACACAGGAACGTCAATACCGACATCAAGGTGGACTGAACCGTCTGCCGATCGGCAAAACGGGCCGGCCCCTTCGAGGGCCGGCCCGTTGCGATTGCAGGAAGGCGCCGGTCACATCACCACGCGCCGCGTGACGCTCCAGCGGCTCATCGCCCAGACGACGAGCGCGCTCGCGGCGAAGGCCGCGACGCTCATCCCCGCGAGCCGCACCCAGTCGGGCAGCGCGGCGCAGTCGAGCAGGTCGTAGCACACGGGGATCACGGCGAAGTGGCACAGATAGATGCCGAAGGTGAGCGACGCCAGACGCGAAAGCCACGGACGAGCGGCGACGGCGAGCTTCTGCACGACGACGAAGACGGGCAGCGTCATCATGAAGACGTTGATGCCGCAGAAGTACCACACGATCTCCAAATAGGCGAAATTACCCGGAAACCGGTTCTGCGTGGCGACGAAGCCCAGCGCCGTTATGAGGTAGCCGACCGCGAAGAGCGGCGCCATCACGCCGAGCGTCCGCCGCCAGCTCCACCGCAAGGGATAGCGCACCAGATAGTAGGCCAGCACCAGATAGCCGACGAAGCCCGAAAAATAGTAAAACGTCCCGTAGGCGTTCCAGTCGCAGACGCCCCACAGCCCCATGTTGCCGCCGTTGCCCGCATAGCCCAGCAGCGGTGCCGCCACCTCGACGTAGGGCAGCAGCAGCGCCGCGCCCCACACGGCCAGGAAGAGTTGCAGATCGCGCTGCGAAGCCTGCCGCAGCCATGCGCCCAGCACCGGCATCACGAGGT
>ERZ839767.5800-NODE-5800-length-10659-cov-3.327707_pt1 | contig 10659 bp, 4 predicted proteins | sample MGYA00519879_ERZ839767 | MGnify/ENA primary metagenome ERZ839767 (study PRJEB31850, sample SAMEA3708852) | human gut metagenome | biome: human gut; feature: human-associated habitat; material: faeces | place: China | collected 2014 ...
CAAGGAGAAGGGGGTACCACACAAACAATAATTTTACGGACTGTGAATTGTAACTCCAAACATTATTCTTACTGAGTTATAATTATAAAAGAACATCCTTTTAAAGAATGTTCTTTTTATCTTTATGACTATTTATTTTTATCTATAACAAACTTTTTAATAAGAAATACTCCAATACCTAGTATAGCAATTGCTACAGTTGTTATAATTGTAGGTATTACATAATTTCTATTTTCACCAGTACTTGGTATAATTGTAATTTGTTCTGAATTTGCAGTATTGAAATGTGTTGAATTATCCCATGTCATTTTTACTGGTGTACCACTACGTCCATCACTACCGTCATGTGTTACTTTCTTTACTTCTGTTATTTCTGATTGGTTATTAAATAAGTTGTCATCTGTACTTGTTAATAACTTAGATGTTTGTAATGTTACTGAACGTTGCTCTGTTGGTTTAATTGCTTCTTTTAGAATTGTTGTAACATATGGTTTTATAGAATTCATATATTCTGAATCATCTTTTTTAGATATAAACCATTTATTTGCATAGTCTTGGTCTGAACTTACATCATTCCAATTCTTTGATTCATCTACTATTTGAACTCTTCCATCTACATAGTCTAATAACTGAGCTACTGATGTTTTTACTATATAATTTTCATCTTTGTTACCAAATAAGTAATAGTCTTTGTTTGTATAATCTAATTCACCAACATTTTTTGCTGTTATTGTATATGTTGTTTCTAATGTTGCACCTTCTATCAATTCATTATCCATTTCTGTTCTTAATAATCCAATTTGTGATTTTGGTGTATTTTGATTTGTTGTATTTGGTAAATAAGTTGTATATGGTTTTGTACCAGTTATTTTTCCATCTTTGATTGTTGCATCAACTAATATCTGTCCATTTGCTAATTTTATCTTATATCCTGATATTTCTTTTGATAACTGTAATTTTTGTTTTGGTCTTTCTACTATACCAAAGTTAACATTTCCTACATTGAACATAACTTCATTTTCATTACCATTTGTTATTGTTGTTTTATATTCAATGCTTAAATCCATTTTTGGTGTAGTTGAAACCATTTGTGTTTTTGTTATCTTATCTGATCCACCATTATATGCTTTGTTTATTTCATTTTCTAGTTGATTGTTTGTTATATTAGACATCTCTGTATCAATATCTTTTCTTATTCCTAAATCATCAGTTGCATCTGTCCATATTTCTCCTGAACTTGTTGTATCGTTTCCATAGTCTGAACCTCTGTACCAGAACGCATCTGCTGATGTTTTATTATATCTTTCTTTATTATATATAGTACCTTTGTAATATTGAACTTTGTATGTGTTATTTCCCCATGTATATTTTACAACATAATTTCCTGCCTTAATTCCTTCAAAGTTATAAGCTCCGTTAGCATCTATTCCAGATGTTGCAGGTACAAATTGTTTTTTGCTATTGTCATAAATTTGTGCAACACTATTTGTATCTAAGTCAAATAACTCAACTGTTATATTTTTTCTTTCTTCTTCACTTGTTAAAAGTTTATCTCCATCATTAGTATTATATTTTCCGTTTCCTATTCTCTCTTGACCCTCTACTGTATCTTCACCTTTTCCTGTTGAATCTAAGAAAATAGTTCCTGAAAGAGCTCTTGCATTTGCTACTTCTAGTTTTAATGATCTTGCTGCATCTGTGTCATCTTCGTATTTGTCTATTTTACCTGGTATTGCATTTCCTGGCACTGAATCATCATCTAGTACTGCTATTACTTTTCCATCTTTGTATGTTGTATAAGAATCTATTTCTATTACATTATTTAATAATTCATTGTTGTTCATTATTTGTAATACTGCTTCTCTATTAAGTTCAAATTGTACATAGATATATTGTGAATCTCCTGATTCTATTTCTGTATCTGGATTAATTTCATATTTGTTATAACCATTTACATTTTGTTGTGTATCTGTGAATGATATTGCATTTCCAACAACATCTTTGTCTGCATCTATTGTTTTTCCAGCATTTATTAGTTTCATTCTTGAATCACTATAATCTAATAACTTATTAATTCTACCTTTGTATACTGAAGCATTTTTCATTGCTACTTTGTATGTTAAATATACTTTTAATTCTTTGTCTTTTTGAGCTGTTTCCCATTCTGCATCAGCTTGGTATATAGCTCTACTATAAGTTCCTCTGTTGTTTTGGAATTTAACTCCTACATTCCAAGAAGAATTTTCATCTACTTCACCATTGTTATTATATCTTGTAGTTCCATATCTATATAAATGTGATTTTCCGTTTACTTCTACTCTTACATTATATAAGTCTTTAGATATTTCATAGCTTGTTTGTTGTATTTCTTCTAGTCCTAGATTTATATATCTTATTTCTTCCATTGTTGGTTCAAAGTCATCATATATATTATAGTTTGCTTCTGATGTTGATGATACTACATTTGCATTTGTGTATGTTGCATTATAGAAGCTGTCTGGTAATTTGCTTGCATAATTATTTGAGTCTTTATTATAATTTATGCTTATATCTCCTTGTGTTAAGTTTTGTGTACCATTTCCATTTACAGTTTGGAATTTATTGTTTAATATGTTTCTTGTAATTTCATATTCTTTTGCTTTTGATCCTGCTGCTTTATTTAAGTTTATTGTATCTATAGCTTTGTATCTCATTCCGTTATATTCGTATTCTACATGATACTCACCTTGTTGTAATTTATCAAGATTTATTCTTTTAAATATATATTGTCCGTCTTTTATTTCTGAATATATATTTAAGCTTGCTGTTGTAGTTTCACAACGAACTCCATCTTTGTTTAATACTACATTACCGCTTCTATCTTTTAAATATACTTTTACTCCGTTTAATCCGCTTTCATCATCATCATGTATATCGTTTTGAATTGATGTTTTTCCATGTACATCATTAATCCATACATATCCTGATAGGTCTACCCATTGTTGATGGTTGTATAAATAGATAACTTGTCTTGAAGCATCATTTTTATTAATTGTATATGTTTTACCAACTTGGTTTATATATCCAGCATGTTTATCAGGAACACTTTCCTCTGTAGCTGTAACATAATCATCTACGAAATATGCATATTTTGTAGAGTTATTTCCATATCCTTCATCATTTACTGCATCTGTTTTTAGTGATAAAGTTCCTGATGCACTAATTTCTCCTTCAGCATCTGTTATGAATATTCCTTTTGAATATCCCCATTCACGACTATTTCCTAAATATACTGTATGTTCTCTCCAGTCATAATGATTTAAAGTATAATCTTCATAATGAGAATTATCTTCTTTTACTATTGCATTTCCATTTTTATCATGTTTTATATTTCCGTTTTTATCAGTTTCATATGTTATATCTGGTACCCAACGTTTTGCTGTTTCACTTGAAATTAAGTCATATGATTTTATTTTTGTTGCAAATGAGAATCCAAATCCATCTAATGGTGTTTTTTCTCCTCTATCGTCTACTTTTACTAATCCTATTTGAATTGATTTTTCTTTAACTTTATAATTAAATTTTCCGTTTCCTTTTGCATTAACTGGTACCGTTTTTGTTGTTACATGTATTAAGTTTTGATAAAAATAATCTGTTCTTAAAAACCATACATGTGCTACTATTACATCTGTTTTTTGAGTTAAATCTACATCAAAGTCTACATTTACTATGTTTTCTGCATTTTTAATTTTTAAATAGAATTTTTCTCCTGAAGATATATCTGTTGCTTTTATTTCATTATTCTTCTTATCAAGGAATTTAACTCCTGATACTTTACTTCCATCTGCTTTTACAGTAACACTTTTAATGTCTCCACTAAATTTCCATGTAACTGGCCCTATTTTATAATATTCATCGTCTAATTTTACCTTTTTTAGTTCTGTATTTGTTGTTTGGTCTGTAATTTTTAATGTTTTACCTGCTTGACTTGAAGTTGCATTACCAACTTCTGTTGCATATTTTTTAGCACCTGTTACAACTGAATTTCCAGAAACACTTACAGTATCATTTTTTTCACTTTGATATGAGTCTCCAAGTCCTAATAAGTCTACCCAACTATTCATAAATTTCCATACAGCATATTGTCCTTGTGTTTTATTTGATACAGTTCCATATCCTTGTTTTTGTGCTAATGCATATGCCATTTTAGCATTTATATCTCCTGTTTTAGTTGTTCCTTTTGAATCTTTTGATCCATATACTGTTGCTGTTTTTCCGTTAATTTCTACATATTTTGTTACAGTATAAAATTTATCACTACTTCTCAACCTTTTTCCATGTTGAGCACAATATGTATTTTTTGCTGCTTGTAATTTCGTAAGATTATATGTTAATGTTTCTCCTATTGCCTTTTTATTTTTTCCTTCTACTTCTACCACATCACTTATAGTTGGTTTATTACTTTCACTTGAAGTTGCAGCATTTGCTATTCCTATTGAAATAAGCATTGTAATTGTTATTATAAGTATAACTAGTATTGTTTCTTTAATATGTTTTTTCATTTTTCTACCTCCTTTCTCTATATAATTCCCTTATTTATAATTAGTTTTCTTATTATATATACAGCTACTCCTAACATTACAATTGTTGTTATTACTAGTATTACTGTTGTTACAACTTGTCCTGTTTTTATACTTATAATTACATCTGCTGAACTCATATCATTTTCGCCTTTTACTTTGTTTCCTTCTGTTGAGTTTATGTCTGTTAATCCTAGTTCGTTGTAAGAACTTACTATTTCTGCTGTATTGTTTACTAGCCCTGTGTTATTTTCTTTCATTTGTTTTATTACTATTAATTTTACGTCTTTACTTTCACCTGGATTTATTTTTGTATCTGCTAAACTTGTGCAATATACATTGCTTCCATCTTGATACCAATCTTTATTTAGTTCTGAACTAAATTTATAGTCACTTGATAAGTAATCTGCTATTTTTCTAATATATCCAGCTACTTCACCTTTGTTTGTTACTCTTATTGTATATTCTACAACTACTGTTGTTGAATTTACTTCTTTTGCATTAATTTCTTGTTTTGCAAGTTTTGCATCTGTATAATCTGTAGATGTTGTTTTACTATTTTGTACTGTTACTTTTGTTACATATTTGTCTAATTGCATATCATATTTTTTAGCTGGCACTAATCCTATATTTATACTAGCTACATTTGTTGTTAAATCAATTTTTTCTGTTACACCTACTTTTGTTTCTTTTCCATCTATTGTTAATGTTTTTTCAATTACTTTTGATGTATTTCCTTGTTCTGCACCTGAAACTTCATATCCTGTAGCTTTATATGCTGTTGTGTCATATTCAAATACTACTAAATATTGTCCTTTTGTAACTTTTGTAAATGCATAGAATCCTTCTGAATTTGTTGTTGTTTCTATTACATTTCCATTTGAATCTTTTGCATATTCATTTGTTGTTGCATCTAGTAATTTTACTTTTATTCCTTCTAATAATCTTTCTGTTGCATCTTTTTGTCCATTTTCATTTTCATCTATCCAAGCAGTTCCTGATAACATATATGTTGATGTACTTGCTGAACCATTTTGGTTACCATTACTATTGTTATTGCCATTATTACCAGAATTGTTACCATTATTACTATTATCATCTGTAGTATTTTTTAGTATATGTTCTACTTTAGCTGTTTGTATGTTTGCAGTTGCATAATTTAAATATGTTTCGTTTACTATTTGTTCAACTTCGTTATTTTCATCTACTGGTATTACTTCTGTTTCTAAATTATATGTTACTGTTTCTCCACTTTTTAATTCATCTTCTGTTAATTTTAATGTTTTTTGTGCTGTTTCATCATTTTTTTCTATTTCATATTCTTCTTCTGATAAAACTTCATCATTTCTTGTAACCTTTTCTAAAGATACACTTTTTGATAATACATTATCTATGTTTACATTTTTTAAATCGTTTGCACTATTATTTTTTACAACTACTTTATATATAATTTTATCTCCATCTGATACATATTCATTATTGTCAGTAGTTACTGTCATTTCCAACCCTTTTGCTTCATTTTTTAGTGTTAGATATAATGTATTTGATGTATATTCAATATTATTTGCTGTTACTGTTGATGTTAAAGTTACATTTTCTGTTTCCTTGTCTGTTTTGAAGTTTATTCCAACATAAGCTGCAACTGTTATACTTTCTCCTGCTTGTAATTTTTTAATTGTTATTTTGTTTGTGTTTTCTTCTATTTGTGAACCCTCACCATTAATGTATAATAACTCTTTTACAGTCATTCCTTCTGGTGCATTTATTGTTACAACAGCATTGTCTATTTCTTTGCTTGTTATATTTTTTACAGTTACCATGTATCTATATCCGTAACCATTTTTTACTATTGAATCACCTTCTGTATTTTTTAATTCTACAGAAACTGCTCCACTTTCTATTTTTGTATTTGTTTCATTTGATGTTTTTGTTACATCACCATATTGTAATTGAACACTATGTTTTAATGTTTTTCCTGCTGTTCCTGCTGTAACTCTTACATCATAATATTTTGATATTGTTTGTCCTTTTGCTATTTTGTCTACACTAAATGATATATCTTTTTGAGCTAATTCTATGTTGTCGTCCTCTTCCTCTTCACTTTCATCTTCTATTTGTTCTGTTGAGTTTAATTTGTTTGTATCTACTAGTACTGTTCCTTCTGGAATTGTTGAAGTAATTTTAGCATTTGTTATATCCTCTGAATATGTATTTGTGATGCTTACTACATATCTAATAATTTCTCCTTCTTTTGCTGTTGTTACTTCTTTGTTTCCAACTAATGTTTTTAGTGCTACATCTAAGTTAGCTCCTTTTTCTGTGTTCATTACCATAAAGTCAGCTGTTACTTGTTTTTCTGTTGTTACATTTGTATAGTAAACTGTGTAACCTTGTTTTGCTGTTAAGTTATAATCTAAGTTTTGTGGAAGTTGTATATTATAAGCTATTTTAGCATTTTCCCTTACTGCTAATTTATCTATGCTTACTAGGTATTTTTTTACTTTCTTAGCATCTGCTATATTTTCAGTCCATCCATTGTCTTTATTGCTTAAGTCTTTTGTTGCATTAGCATTTTCTGAATAATATACTTTTACTCTGCTTGCATCTATTCCTTCTACTGAAATTTCACCTGCTGATATGTCGAAGTTATTTCCTTCTACTGCATCTTTTGTTGGAAATGTTCCTAATATATTTACATTTGTTATTTCATTTTCTTCATTGTTTATAATCTCATTTTCTACTCTTGTTGTGTTTGAAGTACGTGCCATTTGTTTTATTGGGATTGTTACTTCTTTTTCACCTTGATTATTTATTACTTCTAGTCCATAGTCTTCTAATCTATTTATTGTTACTAATCCTGCATATGATACAAAATTAACATTTTTTGTATCTTGTGCTGTTTTATCACCATTTACGCAAGTAAGTGTTATTTGTTCTTGGCTACTTGGTAATTTTTTGTCTAGTGTTATACTCATATTTAGTATTAATGTTGCACCTTCTATTGCTTTATCTTTATAATTTGTTTGTGTTCCATTTAATTTTATTTCTAATATGTTTCCATCTACTAATTTTTGAGATGCTATTTTTAATTCATCTTCATCAAGTAATTGGACTGAATTTACTGTTATTTCTTGACATTTTTCTGGTAATTGAATTCTTATCGTTGGGTTAGTATATAAGTCATTGTTTTCATCTCTTGAGTCTAAAACAACTCTCATTTCCACATTATTTGTACTCATTGTGGAAAACTCTGTCTTGTTTAATTGTAATTGTGCTTTTGTTTCTGTTTCTTGTAGTCCTATTGATGATACTGTTTCTGGTATTACTACTTTATTTGTATCTTCTAATGTTTCTCCTGTTACTTTTGTTGTTATTTCTGTTGCTGATTTCACTATGTTTTTTTCTATTTTTTCAATAGTCTTTGTACTTGTTATTTTAATGCTTCCTACTTTTTGTGGTTCTGTTGTTGTTATTGTTATTCCTGAAACACCTGCTTCATAGTTTACTACAACATTTCCATTTTCATCTACTTGAGAATCTGCATTTACTCTTGCAATTTCTGCATTGTTTGAAGAATTTAATATTTTTAGTTCTCCTTTATCCCCTAATACATCTATTACATTTTGTTTGCTTATTACTGTATTTTTATATGTTGAAGCTATTTCGTTATCTCCGATTTTTTGGTTTTCCTCATTTATTGCTATATTATTTATAACTCCACTAATATTTGCATTTATTGTTGTTGTGTATGTTATATCTCTTGAGATTCCTGAATATAATTTTCCTTTATAAATGTTTGATTCATTTTGAGATATTTCTGCTGTTACCATTGAGTCTTTTTCTTCTTTGCTTATTTGAGTTTCTGCATTAGCATTTACTACTGTGTTTTTATTTTCATAAAGACTTATTTCTGAACTTGCACTTATTTTATCATTGTTTATTTCTACATCTTTATCAAATATATATGTAATTATAAATTGGTCGTCTCCATTTTTTGTCCATGCTATTTTGTTTTCTTCTGCTGCATTATTTATTTCAATTGTTGTTAGTCCTGTTTCTTTATTGTAATTCCAGTTGTCTTGTGTTAACATTTTTCCGTTTGTTGCTAAAGTATTGTTTGCATTAACTAATACTTCTGGATATTTATTTGAAATTTTAGGAGCTTGTACTTTTATTGTTGAAGATTTTATAGGAACTAAGTTATTTGTTATTCCTGAATCTATTTGTACTTGTATAATTCTTTTATCTTCGCCATTATATTTTGCAACTTTATTAGTAATTACTTTTTGTTCTAAGTTTATGCATTCTTCTGCATTTGCATATGGACTTACCATGTTTATTTTTAATGTTTTTGTTGCAGAAATAGCTATATCTTTTTGTGTACTATCTTTGTATGTTCCTTCTATTGCTATTTTATTTTCCTTGCTTATTAAACCTAAATCAAATTGAGAGTCTGTAAGTAGTTGTATTCCTACTTCTATTTCTTTCGTCTCTCCCGCATTTATTTGATTTAAGTAAATCTTATTTTCTTCTATTTTACTTATTGAATTGTCTGTAAAGTCTGTTTTAAACTTAAAGTTTGCATCATTTAATACTATATCCCCATTAAACATTCCTTCTTGTTTTACAGTTATTTGGAAATATAGTTTTAAGTCTTCTGCATTTATTTTTGCATCTAAACTGCTTACTTTTTCTCCTTTGTCATTTTTTAAATATGTTGTAAATTCAACATTTTTGTTATTTGTGCTTTTATCGGCATTTATTGCGTCTGCTGCATATGTTACTACATCCGCACATAACAATACAAAATTTGCCATTGTTAGTGTAATAACTAACATTAAAACTGTTATGATTTTTAGAATTTTTTGGTTCATTGTACTACCTCCTAATATAAACCTTTTTTTCATACTATATAATATATATTCTATATAGTCCTCTGTCAATACTCCGTATTTTTTAGTCTCCTAAGTCGTTACGGATATGCAAAATGAAAAATATTACAGTTTTGTTAAGTTTTTATTACAATTTTGTAATATTTTCAAAATAATGTTTTTACATAATTTTATTCTTTTATATTATACAACAAAACCCTTATCTTTTCAATGTTTTTTGAATTTTTTTGTTCTTTTTTTTGTAATTTTTAGTTTACAGTTCAAAGTTTATATAATATTATATATTCAACCTTTTATTTTGTAACACTTTTAAATTTATATTCATACCATATTATTATATTACATATATAAAATTTATTTTAATATATTATATTAGAGGTGGTATAATTGAATAATATGAATATTGATGAAAATACGATGAAAAACATTAAAAATATGGTTGATAGTGGTAATCTTTCTGATGCAATTTCTCAAATTTCTCCTGAAATGATACAAAATTTTTCTAAAATCTTATCAAGTCAAAAAAGCGAAAATCAAACTCAAAACAATCAAACACAGCAAAATAATGTAAATTCTAATTTTCAAAATGAACAAACTAATTCCGCAAAAGCACAAAACAATGATTTTAATTTTAATATGGACAATATTGATATAAATACCATTAAAAACATATCTTCAATAATGGGAAATATGAATAATACTAAAAATGATCCCAGAGCTAATTTACTAGCTTCTTTAAAGCCATATCTTAGAGATAGTAAAAAAAGTCAATTAGATAATTATATGAATTTATTGAACGTTACTAAAATCGCTGAAATTATGAAGAATACCAATACTAATAACAAGGAGAATTGAAATGTTTAGATTTCCATATTTGGGGTTCCCTTATGGTTACCCTTATTACAACTATTCTAATAAATATTATTACAATAAAAATATTGAAAAAAAAGAAGAAAAAACTAGTTTTGCAACTCCTGATGAGTCTCGCTCTAGTCCTTCTTCTACTTCTAATGTTCAACCTATTTTTGAAATTTTTGGTATTAAATTATTTCTAGATGACCTTATTATTTTAGGAATTCTTTTCTTTTTATATAAAGAAGAAGTTAAAGATGATATGCTTTATATTATTTTATTTTTGTTGTTATTTGCTTAAAAAGCTATTATTCTATTATTATTTTATCGCCATCTATACTTACATATGCTTGTTT
>ERZ839767.5806-NODE-5806-length-10648-cov-3.049467_pt1 | contig 10648 bp, 6 predicted proteins | sample MGYA00519879_ERZ839767 | MGnify/ENA primary metagenome ERZ839767 (study PRJEB31850, sample SAMEA3708852) | human gut metagenome | biome: human gut; feature: human-associated habitat; material: faeces | place: China | collected 2014 ...
TTCCCTGTTCGGAATGGAAAAAGCTTTCTGAACGGTATAAAGCTCAGGAAACTTTATTAACTTCAAAACAAAAACACCATGAGAGCTAAAATTTGCTTAGTTATTACCAGTTTGTTGCTCGCAGTAGTCAGTATACATGCACAGTCCATCTGGGATGGGAAACATCTGGAGAGAGTAAAACAATCATTACATCAACCGTACTTTTCGGCCGCCTATCAGGAGCTGATTTCAGGTGCCGACAGGCTACTGGATGTGCGCCCCTTGTCCGTCATGCTGAAAGAGAAGACACCCGGTAGCGGAGACAAGCACGACTACATGAGTCAAGCACGCTATTATTGGCCCGATCCCTCTAAACCTGACGGCCTGCCTTACATCAGCCATGACGGCAAGTCGAACCCCGAACTGGACAAGCTGGATCGCAACCGCCTCGGAGAAACAGCTCAGCGTGTAACTACTCTTGCCCTTGCCTGGTACTTTAGCGGCGACGAGAAATATGCCCAAAAGGCAACGGAACTTATCCGCGTATGGTTCTTTAATAAAGATACGCGTATGAATCCAAACCTGGAGTATGCCCAGATGATACCGGGACACAACAACAATAAGGGACGTTGTTACGGCGTCATAGACACTTATTCATTCGTAGAGATGCTGGATGCCGTACAGTTGTTAGAGAAGTCGGAAGCCTTTACGCCCAAGGATGCCAAGCAGCTGAAAACCTGGTTCGGCAAGTTGCTGACGTGGATACTGAATAGTCCGCAGGGACAGGAAGAAGCCCGTCAGGCCAATAACCATAGCACGGCGCATGATGCACAAGTGATAGCCTTTGCCATGTACGCAGGAAACATGAAAGTAGCCCGGGAAGTCATCAATGCCATTCCCCGGAAGCGCCTCTTCACCCAGATAGAGCCGGACGGCAAACAACCGCATGAACTACGCCGCACTCTCGCTTTCGGTTACTCACAATTCAATCTGTCTCATTTCATTGACATCTTCATGATGGCCCGGAAGATCGGGATTTCCATTGATAATGCAACCTCCGAAGACGGACGAAGCTTCTACAAAGCCATGGACTTTCTGGTACCATACGTTGGAAAAGATGTCAAAGCCTGGCCGTACCAGCAGATCAGTGAATGGAAATACAAGCAACAGGAATTCTGCAAAGACCTGTACCGCACTTTCCTGCTGAACCCCGAACGCAAAGATTATCTGAAGCTCTATAAAACCCATCGCATCATCGACTGGAAAGACCGTTTCAACCTGCTATGGATGGAAGCCGATGATGTGGACAATGCCTACGCCTTTGCCTGCGGACAACTGCAATTTGCCATGCAGTGTGCTGCCAAGGCCCGAAAAGAGGCAGACAATCAATGCAAGCATCGTGTAATTCCCCGTAGCATCAACAAAGACGGTTCGCTGCGGATGATACATCCTCACGATTGGTGCTCAGGCTTCTTTCCCGGTTCATTATGGCAGGTATACGCCTATACAAACGATGATTTCTGGCGGCAGCAGGCCATCAGCAATACCTGGCTGATAGAAGCAGCCAAATGGCACAAAGGCACTCACGACCTCGGTTTCATGATGAACAACAGTTTCGGCAAAGCCTACCAATTGACAGGCGAACGCTCTTACAAAGATGTGGTGCTGCAAAGCGCCAAAACCCTGATTACCCGCTACAATAAGAAAGTAAAGAGCATCCGTTCGTGGGATCATAATCGCGATAAATGGAAGTTTCCGGTAATCATCGACAACCTGATGAACCTGGAAATGCTATTCTGGGCTACACAGGAAACCGGAGATTCCATCTACTGGAAGGTTGCCGTAAATCATGCCAATACAACTATGAAGAATCATTTCCGCCCGGACTACTCTTCTTTCCACGTAGTAGATTACGACCCGGAAACCGGTGAAGTACGCGCCAGACAAACCGCACAAGGCTATGCCGACGATTCCTTCTGGAGCCGCGGACAGGCATGGGGACTATACGGATATACCATGTGTTACCGCTTCACCAAGAACCCCGCATACCTGCAACAGGCACGCCACATTGCAGATTTCTTTTTCGGCCTGCCCAACCTGCCGGAAGACCTGGTTCCCTACTGGGACATGAAAGCTCCCGGCATCCCCGACATTCCCCGCGACGCCTCGGCTGCCGCCATCATGGCTTCCGCCCTGTATGAACTCCGCACTTACGTTTCAGCAGAAGATGGCAACCGCTACCAAAGCATTGCCGACAAGATAGTGGACAGCCTCAACCGGCACTATCAGGCCGAGCCGGGAACAACTTATGGCTTCCTGCTCCTCCATTCCACCGGACACCATCCGGGAGGTGATGAAATTGATGTGCCCATCAACTATGCCGACTATTATTATCTGGAAGCATTGGCAAGAAAAGAGGCTCTTAAGCAATAATTAGGACTTTTTGAGACGGTAGTTCATCTTTTTGAGACGTTTTGTATGGTGAGCAAACTACTTTTCCACTATTTTTGTAGCACAGAGATATTAGAATCATTTTTATAAAAGAAAAAGACATGAAAAACTTATTCGACATTAAAGACAAAGTGATTATCGTCACCGGCGGTTGCGGTATTCTGGGTAAAAGTATTGCCAACTACCTCGCTGAGCAAGGCGCAAAAATCGTAATTCTCGACCGTGTAGAAGAAATCGGTAAAGAACTGGAAGCAGAGCTCAACCAGAAGACGGAAGCCCTGTTCCTGGTAACGGACGTTCTGAACAAGGAGATACTGGAAGAAAACAAGAAAGCCATCCTGGAACGTTTCGGCACCATCGACATTTTGCTGAACGCTGCCGGCGGTAATATGCCCGGTGCCACCATTGCTCCGGACAAGACGGTACTCGACTTGGATGTAGACGCTTTCAAGAAAGTAGTTGACCTCAATCTCTTCGGTACCATTCTGCCTACCATGGCATTTGTAGATGTTATGGCAAAGAATAAGAAAGGTGTGATCGTAAACTTCTGTTCCGAATCAGCACTGCGTCCTCTGACACGCGTGGTAGGTTATGGTTCCGCCAAAGCCGCCATTGCCAACTACACCCGCTATATGGCAACGGAACTAGCCACCAAATTCAGTCCTGAACTCCGTGTAAACGCCATCGTTCCGGGTTTCCTGCTGACCAACCAGAACCGTGCCCTGCTGACCAATCCGGACGGATCTTATACGGACCGTGCAAAGACTATCATCGCCCACACCCCATGCGGACGCTTTGCTGAACCGGAAGAATTGTTCGGAACCATTCACTACCTCATCAGTGATGCTTCCTCCTTCGTGACAGGTGCCCTGTCGGTAGTAGACGGTGGTTTTGACGCCTTCTCTATCTAATACTAACTCATAAACCCATTCATTATGATATTATGTGAACAAACCTGGCGCTGGTACGGTCCTAATGATCCCGTCAGCCTGTGGGATATCAAACAAGCCGGAGCAACCGGTATCGTGAACGCCCTGCACCACATCCCGAACGGTGAAGTGTGGACTGTAGAAGAAATCATGAAGCGCAAAGAAATGATCGAAGCTGTCGGTCTGCGCTGGTCAGTAGTAGAAAGCGTGCCTGTACACGAGCATATCAAGACTCAGACAGGAGATTTCCAGAAATACATCGATAACTATAAAGAAAGCTTGCGTAATCTCGGTAAGTGTGGCGTAAACATCGTAACCTACAACTTCATGCCTGTACTGGACTGGACGCGTACCGACCTCGCTTACGAACTGCCCGACGGCAGCCGCGCCCTGCGTTTCGAACGTGCCGCTTTCATCGCCTTCGACCTCTTCCTGCTGAAGCGTCCCGGTGCAGAAAACGACTACACCGACGAAGAAAAAAACAAAGCAAAAGCCCGCTTCAAGCAGATGACGGATGCCGACAAGCAGCTGCTCGTTCGCAACATGATTGCCGGACTGCCCGGTTCGGAAGAGAGCTTCACACTGGAGCAATTCCAGCAGGAACTCGACCGCTACAAAGACATTACACCTGAAAAGCTGCGTGCCAACTTGATTTACTTCTTGCAGGAAATCACTCCGGTTGCCGACGAAGCCGGTGTAGAGCTGGTTATCCATCCGGATGATCCCCCCTGCTCCATCCTCGGCCTGCCGCGCATTATGAGCAGCGCTGCCGATTTCCAAGCACTGATAGATGCCGTTCCCAACAAGAGCAACGGACTTTGTCTTTGCACCGGTTCGCTCGGTGTAAGCAGCTCCAACGACCTGGAAGGCATGATGAAGCAATTCGGTGACCGTATCAACTTCGTCCACTTCCGCAGCACACAGCGTGACGCAGAAGGCAACTTCTACGAAGCCAACCACCTGGAAGGTGATGTGGATATGTATCACGTCATGAAAGCTTTCCTCGAACTGCAACAGAAGAGACAAGTATCCATCCCCATGCGTCCCGACCACGGACACCAGATGGTGGACGACCTGAAGAAGAAAACCAATCCGGGATACTCCTGCATCGGCCGCCTGCGCGGACTGGCAGAACTGCGCGGACTGGAAATGGGTATCGCAAAGTCTATCTTTAAGGATTCCCATTAAGCAGTCTCAACCACCTGACGCGTCCATACTATTAATTACGGGCTACAAGGCACCTATCATTCGTGCCTGTAGCCCGTAACTAATTATAAACTATTCTATCGGTGAATTTATATTATTCTACCTACTCAATAGTTTCATTTTGACACTTTGCTTTTTATGCATAACGAGAATGCCATATTTCCGTCCCGTTACAGGGAAGAACAAAAAGAAACGAGCGAATATCGGCATTTCACTGGTTGACAACGCAATACAGAAATACATACAACTCTAATAAAAGAAAAACAGACGGTCTGTAAGCTGAAAACAGATGGTCTGTCTTCCATATATAGACCGTTCGTCTCCCATCTATAGATAGTTCGCATCAGATATATAGATTATTCATGTCCCATCTATAGATTGTTCGCGTCCCATCCATAGTTCCTTTGTGAAAGAAGTATAGTTTCTTGCATACATATTGCATATACAGCTTGTTTTATGCAAAAAACATGGATGTATATTCTGCATATTATGCATCCGGAGTCTATTTCGGATATTTTCGGAAAAGCCTCTGTCACTAAAAGAATCATTCCGGTTACTTTTTGTCCGGAATAAAGCGTAACGAGTTTCACTTCTGTACGAATCAGAACCTAAAAAGAATGCGGAGCCACCTAAAGTACTCCGCATTCACAAGATAAAAAGAGGAAGGAGGACATATACACAATACTATATGTCACTTGTTCACCTTCAAAAGATACGTTTTTTTCATATTCAACGTTCAAATATCTTTATGTTTTTATTCCAAGCTTAAAGAATATCAAATCAAATCGCTACAGCTTCTTCTTACAAAAAGGTTCACATACCTTTCATCAAGCACCTTCCACGATACCGGCAACGTATAGGTAAAATCTACCTTATCACCAGTATGAATCATCATTACCGGGGAGTATTCTCCCGGCTCCAAATTAGGCAGGATCACCAACACCTCTGTGTCGGTATACTTAAACACTCTTTTAACATGTATCAATGTGCCCTTATCGGAGACGGGAGAAAGACCCAGGTAAATAGTTCCAAGTGAAGATAGACACAGGTTTTCACCTGTAATAACGACCGGAGCATTCGGAGTAATCGTGCCATTACGCAAACCCGTCAACGGATCGTACACTTCCTTAATAACAGGAACCTTTCTTCCGAAAATCATCGAAGTTCCATTTCCTTCCTGCTTCCTATGATGTAGCTCAGCCGCCATTTTCTTTCTATCTTTCATCATTTATTCTATTCCTTATTAGTTAGTAATAACAGCTTCTTAACTGCACTACAAAATTACATCACAATGCATATACATTTGTGGCAAGAACAAGAAAGATCAAGCATCCGGGTTTTCTATATATGACGAGGTAAACAAGATCCGGCACTTTTTTCGGAAATGGGGTATCTCTAAAAAGAAATGTTACGATTTCCGAAACAAGTAGCCCTCGAAAAGTGTTAAATAGACAATAGACAAATCTCTAACTCACACAGAAGATTATGATAACAAACGAGTTAAACACAGGATTAGTAAATGCCGTCAGAGAGAAACTCCCATCCAAAGACAATCTTGCCAATGCTTTAATGGACATTCTTTATATAGGCAAAGAAGCTATATACCGCCGGCTACGAGGTGAAGTACCTTTCACACTGACCGAAGCCGCTATTATATCCAGAAAACTGGGTATATCACTGGATAAGATGATAGGCGTAAGTTTCCAGGACAATGCTGTATTCGACATGAATATAGTGGGCAGCAACAAGCCTCTCGAAACCTACTATTCCATGTTGGAAAAGCAGGTAGAACTGTTTCATGCAGTCGAGGAAGATGAGAACTCGGAAATAGGAACCTCCTCCAACATCATTCCCCAGACTCTCTCTCTGAATTATGACATGCTCTCCAAATTCCGCTTATTCAAATGGATGTATCAGAATGAAAACATCCGATGCAAGCATTTTGATGAATTGAATATTCCGCAGAATATGGTAGACAAACAAAAGGAGTACGCCCGAATGGTATCCCGCATCCATTCCGTAGACTACATCTGGGACAATATGATTTTCAGTCACCTGGTCACGGACATCCAATACTTTTGCAGCATCCACCTCATTACGGATGAAGACAAGAATCTCCTGAAGGAAGAATTGTTCGTATTGATAGATGAAATGGAAGCACTGGCCGCCCGAGGGAAAAGCAAAGCAGGCAACGACGTCAGAATCTATATTTCGAATATCAACTTCGAAGCGACCTATAGTTATTTGGAGACAAGTTCCACGCAACTCAGCCTGATCCGCATCTATTCCATCAACTCCATTACGACACAGGATCCCGAGATGTTCCGCGGATTGAAGGAGTGGATTCAATCATTAAAGAAATTCTCAACCCTGATATCCGAAAGCGGCGAGATGCAACGCATTCAGTTCTTTAAGCAGCAGCGAGAAATCATCAGCACATTGTAGTGTTTTCTTTCGAATAATGAAATATATCCAAAGATATTTATCCTATATTGAAAACAGATAGACCGACTATCTGTTTTTTTTCACGTTTCAACTATTTCCCTTAGCATTCTTTTCAAACAGAAAATAACTCCGCCTTGCACACATGAAATCATACATAGAAGTTTCATATACAAGTTCTATATTTGTATAAGTCACAAAACGTTCTATGATAATTGATTATTAATAAAAAAGAAGAAGGCTATGACAAAGAATTATATTGTAAAAGAGTTGATTAATCAGATGAAAGAGAGAATTCCTCCGGGACATAATTTAGCTAATTATCTGACGGATACATTATATATGGGAAAAGAAGCGGTTTATCGCAGGCTGCGAGGAGAAGTTGCATTCACCTTTGATGAAATAGCCGTCATTTCCCATAATCTGGGTATCTCTATCGATCAGATTATTGGAAACCACTTATCCAACCGGGTCACTTTTGATTTGAATCTGCTGCATTCACCCAACTTGATGGAAAGCTACTATGAGATTGTAGAACGCTATCTGCGTATATTCCAGCTTGTAAACGGAGATGAAAACAGTGAGACATATTCCGCCACCAACACCATTCCTTTCACCCTCTACTCATCTTATGAATATCTTTCCAAATTCCGTATTTGCCGGTGGATCTATCAGAATGGGAAGATGAAAACGCCTAACTCTCTGAGTGATATGCATGTGCCTGAAAAGATCATCAACGCTCACAAAAAGCTGAGTGAAAGCATCAGAAAGGTAGGAAAAACCTACTTTGTATGGGACAGCAATGTTTTTCAGTCTGTCGTGAAAGAGATAAAGTACTTTGCCGGATTGAACCTGATATCCACATCGGATGTCATGTACCTGAAAAATGAGTTGCAACAGTTACTCACGGATCTGGAGCACTTATCCATTAAAGGTGAATTCAACGAAGGACATGAATTATACATCTACCTGTCGAACATTGATTTTGAAGCAACATACAGTTATGTTAGCAGGAAGGATTATCAGATCAGCCTTTTCAGAGTGTATTCTATCAATTCGATGGACTCGCAAAGTCCCCAAATCTGCCAGATACAAAAAAACTGGATACAGTCTTTGAAAAGGCACTCCACACTGATTTCGGGAAGTGGAGAGGCACAGAGGATTGCGTTTATTGAGAAACAGAGGAATATTATTGATGTATTATAAGAAAGGGGATAGCTAAACTATCCCCTTTCTTATAAATATTCCGCATATTTATTGAAACATCAAAGATTCCTAAGTCGCCTATATGAAATGCCGCTAGTTTACACTTCTCACACATCGATAATGAACCCACTGCGTCCCTTTGGAGCCCGTCCAACCATCGAGTTTATTACTTAGAGGCCCAAGAAACCAATAACTTGTATCATCACCACCATTAGTTAACAGCCAGTTTACATAGGTCAATTTTTCAAATGAAGAGGGCCAGGAAGGCATCGATTCTTCACTAAACCCCGCATTATCAAATCTGATATTCGAACCTCCCATAGCGAGAATAAGTAGCATCTCACGGTGCGTAGGTAAACGCCAACCATCACCTAAACCTGTACATGCAGTGTTAGCCTCATCCCATCCCGTTTCACTATTACCACTTTGGAGTGCTACCTGTAGCTTCGGAGCAATCTTATTCAATTGACTACTTGAGCCTGGAGTCTCACCTGCTGAGAACAACACTGAAGGATCCACTCCCACTTCCTTTCCACCGACTGTCTCGCGAGACACTATAATAGCTTCCGTAGCAGAAGACTTAATATAAGGATACTTCTGACTTGCACTGGAGTTGTTCCTAACACAGCGAGAATAAATGGTATTATTAGGCCAAATAGCAGTAGTCTGCACAAATCCACCGGAAAAATTCATAGTAAAACGCACATTAGTATCACCCAAGTCAAGATAGGACGATGAAGACCAATAATTATTAGTCCAGTTTGTATACCACCCGTATATATTTTGTCCCGCATAAGCACTGCCTTGAGTCGCTTCTCCTCCTAAAGCATCCCGATAAACATATGATAATAATAGTTCATTGGCATTAGGTAACCGCCAGCCATCACCTATTTCTGTGCATAGATCCACAGCATCATCAATAGTAACCTGACGCCCCAAACTCGTATTTCTATTATTCGCATCATAATAGAGTCGATTGTCAAATCGAATTGGATAAAGATAGAAAAGTGGTTCTCCGTTGTCAGTATAGGATTTTTTCTCAGATACCATTTTCAAATCAATCGTAGTGTAGAACGGATAATCCGTATAGGACGTTTGGTTTCCTGCACGCATCACATTTTTAAATGTAATTCTTATCGTTCCACTTTTACCTTCTTTCCACTTACCGGGATGGAGTTTCAACCTGAAATTGTAACCTCGATTAATTACACTATATCCCATCTTATCATCATCCGAATCCACAACAGATTGGTCCCACATAATATTATCCGCATTACTTCTGCCTGCGACTATATCATTATCCGTATCAGAAGTTATTAATAATCCGGTTCCATCATCACCACTAACTTCCAATTGTTCTACTTTTGTAATCTCCCAGTTATTATTTGTAAGGAGTTGCAAATATTGTTCCGCTCCCAAATGTACTTCATAACTACGGGGACTCAAACTCTCATTATACTGAAATGAGAAATCCAACAACGCCTGAACGATAGTAAATTCTTTCTGTGCACCCAGCAGTATTCCCTCCTTATTATGTAAAGTAAACAATAACTTGTCTACACGCCAATATTCACTTTTCCCATCGCCATCCACTTTAACTTTCGGCTCTACGCTAAAGGCCTGTACACTACCGTAAAACGGTGTAGTTGTGACTCTATCCGGATTCAGAGCCGGAATTAAACCTCCCCAATCCGGGTACGCTATTAAGCCCGCAAAATCCCTGTCCGGCTCAAGCCGTGCATCAAGTCTATCCGTAGAAAACATCACATACACAGATTGCGGTTCAATGGTATTAGCGGCAACATTAGTTGCCCTAAGGCGAAAGAAGAGATTCTCTATTTCATTTCCGTATGCGTCCACAAACTTGATTACCCCCGGCTCTATCATCTTCTGCGTCACTGTAATCTCCTGGGAAAGCCTCGCCGTTTTCAGCAGAACAGTCCCCGTACGAGTGTCACCGATTCCTAACGCATTATCAAAATACCCCATACTCAGCTTAAACTGTGTATCACTATTTGATGCACCAGACATTGTAGCACTCCCACCGGAAGTACCATCATTAATTCTGAGCCAACTCTCCCCATTTGTAACGGTAGCTGTCCAGCCGCCAGGGACATCAGTAAATACATCTACGGCGTATTCACTAATCTGAAACTGAGATATCTGCACATCTGTTACGCTCACACCAAGCATATACTGCCCATTGTAGACTACATCCTTTATTTTATTACGGTTATAGCTAATCACACGCGTTTTCATGTTAGACATTACTGTATAGGAAGCCAAGGCGTCAACTTTATCAGTAAACCCCGGACCTGAAACCTCATTAATGTCAACAACATATTTGTAATTTCGCATCAAAGGCATATACTCTACCTTCGTTCCTTCCTCTATCGTGACCTTTTGGGTAAAATCTACCCGATAATAGTAAGAGT
>ERZ839767.5817-NODE-5817-length-10631-cov-9.933718_pt1 | contig 10631 bp, 11 predicted proteins | sample MGYA00519879_ERZ839767 | MGnify/ENA primary metagenome ERZ839767 (study PRJEB31850, sample SAMEA3708852) | human gut metagenome | biome: human gut; feature: human-associated habitat; material: faeces | place: China | collected 2014 ...
TGGGAAAGTATCCAGTGATATTTTTCACGCTCAAAGGGGTGGAGGGGCTGACATTTGCGGATGCGAAGAGGATGCTCGGCACGATTCTTGCCAATGAAATGGACCGGCATTATTATCTCAAAACAAGTGATGCACTTACGGACGAGGATAAGGCATATTTCGCTAAAATGCTTACAGGTACGGATGAGAATATAGAAGACAGCATCCGTAAACTGTCACAGCTTTTATATAAACATCACGGGAAAAAGACAGTAATTATCATAGATGAGTATGATGTTCCTCTGGATAAAGCATATCAGAATGGATATTATCGTGAAATGGTTTCTCTGATCAGAGGTCTTTTTGGTCAGGCATTAAAGACGAATGATTATTTACAGTTTGCATTTCTGACGGGATGTCTGCGAGTATCGAAGGAAAGTATATTTACAGGATTGAATAATTTTAAAGTACTTTCTATTATGGATTCCAGATTTGATGAACAGTTTGGATTCACAGATGATGAGGTAAAAAAACTCCTTGCGTCGTATGGTCTGGCTTCACATTTTCCGGAAACAAAGGAATGGTATGATGGCTATCACTTTGGAAATGCGGATGTGTACTGTCCATGGGATGTCATAAATTATGTGGATGAACTTAACTATGATCAAACGGTTGAACCACAGGATTACTGGTCTAATTCGAGTGGAAATGCGATCGTCCGCAGATTGATTGATAAGGCGGATGTGCAGACCAAGGATGAAATTGAGCGTCTGATCGCGGGAGAGTGTATTGAAAAGGAACTTTCACAGGAACTTACGTATGATGAGCTTGATAAAAACATTGGAAATCTGTGGAGCGTACTTTTTACGACCGGATATCTGACAAAACAGGGGCGTACAGCGGATGGAAAGATACGTTTGGCAATTCCCAATAAAGAGATAAAAAATCTTTTTATCAAGAAAATCAGGGAATGGTTCCGGGATACGTCCGCGAATGACGGTAAGAGACTGGAAGAATTCTGCAATGCATTTTTAGAAAAAAATACAGAAAAAATAGAGCAGCTCTTTGGAGAATATCTTTGGAATACCATAAGCATACGTGATACAGCAGTTGCAAAGGAAAAGAAAGAAAATTTTTACCATGGCATTTTACTTGGGCTTTTGGGATATAAAGCAAACTGGCTTATAAAGTCAAATGCAGAGTCAGGAACCGGCTACAGCGATATTCTTGTTGAGGTGCCGAACAACAGAACAGGAATTGTGATAGAACTGAAATATGCCGGGAATGGAGATCTGGATGCTGCATGTGCCGAAGCTTTGAAACAGATGGAAGAAAAATCATATGTCGATAAGCTGAAGCAGGACGGAATGCGTAATTTTATCAAATATGGAATTGCATGCTTCAAGAAGGATTGCAGGGTTGTGATTGCTGGTTAGCAGGAAGGAAACAAACATGGCAAAAGTAATCATGGTGCAGGGCACGATGTCAAATGCCGGAAAAAGCCTGATCGTTGCAGGACTTTGCCGTATTTTTGCGCAGGATGGCTATCGCGTGGTACCGTTTAAATCACAGAATATGGCACTCAACTCCTACATCACCGAAGACGGTCTGGAGATGGGGCGCGCGCAGGTCATGCAGGCGGAAGCGGCGGGGGTGAAGCCTTCCGTGCTTATGAATCCCATCCTGTTGAAACCGACCAATGATGTCGGATCACAGGTGATCGTAAAGGGTGAGGTGCTCGGAAATATGCGGGCGCGGGATTATTTTGCGTATAAGAAAAAGCTGGTTCCGACGATCTGCGAGGCTTTTTCGGAGTTGGAAAAGCAGGCAGACATTATTGTGATGGAAGGGGCGGGAAGCCCGGCAGAGATCAATCTGAAATCGGATGATATTGTCAATATGGGGCTGGCAAAACTGGTCGATGCACCGGTGCTTCTGGTGGGGGATATCGACCGTGGCGGCGTGTTTGCGCAGCTTTTGGGAACTTTGATACTTTTAGAAGAGGATGAAAAAGCCCGTGTGAAGGGTCTGATTATTAATAAATTCCGCGGGGATAAGACGATCCTTGATCCGGGAGTGGAGATGCTGGAGGAACGCGGCGGTGTGAAGGTTGCCGGCGTAGTGCCGTATATGCATCTGTCCATTGAGGATGAGGACAGTCTGAGCGGCCAGTTGGACAACCACGATGTAGGCGTGATAGATCTGGCAGTGATCCGTTTTCCACGGATCTCCAATTTTACGGATTTTATGCCGCTGGAACAGCACCCGCTGCTGAGCGTGCGGTATGTGCAAAGCCCCCGGCAGCTGGGCGCACCGGATGTGGTCATTCTGCCGGGCACTAAGAATACCATTGATGACCTGCTCTGGCTGCGTCAGTGCGGGCTGGAAAGTGCCGTGCAAAAGCTGGCAGCTGCCGGCACGCCGGTGCTGGGTGTATGCGGCGGCTACCAGATGCTGGGCGAGACCCTCGCCGACCCCGAGGGCACCGAGAGCGGACGCAGCCAGACCGTGCGCGGGCTGGGGCTGCTGCCCATCCAGACTGTGTTTACGGACGCAAAGCACCGCACACAGGATACCGCCACCGTTACCGCGCCGCAGCTGGCGGGGGCAGTGCTGACCGGCTACCAGATCCATACCGGGCGCACCGCTGTGCAGGGCGTGCCCTTCTGCCGCCTTGCGGACGGCAGCCCCGAGGGCTGCGTTCAGGGCAACGTGGCGGGCACTTATCTGCATGGGCTGTTTGATACCGGAGAACTGACCGAAAAGCTGGTGCAGCTGCTGTGCAGCCGCAAGGGCATCTCCCCTGCCAGTGCACCGCTGCTCTCCATGGCAGAGTACCGCCAGCAGCAGTTTGACCTGTTGGCCGACGGCGTGCGCCGGGCGCTGGATATGAACGCCCTGTACGCCGCTATGGGACTGGAAAGGAGGAACACCCTATGACCCCGCAGCACCATCTGCCCGCCGATATCGAGCGGACAAGCCTTTCTATCATCACCGCAGAGCTGGACGCAATGGGCCTGACCCCGCCGCCGGAGACCGCCGCCGTGGTCAAGCGAGTGATCCACACCACCGCAGATTTCGACTACGCCCGCAATTTGCGCTTTACCCCCGGCGCGGTAGCGGCGGGCGTGGCGGCGCTGCAAGCCGCTGCTCCCATCGTTACCGACACCAACATGGCGCTTTCCGGCATTACAAAGCCAGGCCTTGCGCGGCTGGGCGGCACAGCGCTGTGCTACATGGCCGACCCGGAGGTGGCCGCGCTAGCAAAGGCCAACGGCACTACCCGGGCGGTGGCGTCCATGCAAAGAGCCGCCGCCGAGCACCCCGGTGCCATTCTTGCGGTGGGCAACGCACCCACGGCGCTATTGACCATTGCCGACCTGATTGAAACCGCTGGGCTGCGCCCTGCGCTGGTCATCGGGGTGCCGGTGGGCTTTGTGAACGTAGTAGAGAGCAAGGAGCGGCTGTTTGAGGTGTGCACCGCCCACGGCGTGCCCGCCATTGTTGCCATGGGGCGCAAGGGCGGCAGCAATGTTGCCGCTGCCATCTGCAACGCGCTGGTGTATTCCGCCGCCGGGATACTGGACCCCACCGACCGGGGATGGAAATAATATTTTTATTGTTCGCGTTTGAAGCGCTCTGTGGAACGCTTCAAACGCTTTTTTCAGCCAATTCTCCCCTAGATGGGTATACTTTCATTGGCTGGCATGGTATACTCGGCTTAGTTCAACAAATCTTGCTAATGTATTTGTCAAGAGTTTTTTATAGATTTTCTGATTTTCTTTTGGAAAAAGGGCGCATTAAATTGAACCCACAGCAGTTGTGGATTTTTGAAAAAGCTATATAATAGAGTCAGTGGTTACTGTTGCTTGAGCGTTTCCATCGCTCTCGCGTAGTAGATGCGGAGAAACTTGTTGACTCCGGCCATTTTAGCTACGTTATACGGTTTCCCTTCCTGTTCCTTTTTGAGCAGAAAAAGGTAGACAGGGTCATTTTGAGGTCGTGTAAGTTTGAGTGCCTGCATAACCTCAAAGCAATACTTTCTGAGAGCCGCATTTCCACGTTTTGATATGTGGCGATTGTGGCTCTCAAATGTTCCAGACTGATATGGAGGCGCATCGTTACCAGCATAAGCGTTGAGTGCTTTTCCGCTGTGAAAGCGGCGGATGTCTCCAATTTCGGCAAGGATAAGAGGACCGAGTCGATTCCCAACACCAGCCATAGAGCGCAGAACGGCGTATTCGGGCAACGTTTCAGCTAATGTTTTCATTTTTAGAATAATTGAATCAGCGGCCTTTTGTGATTCACAGACAAGTTCAAGGCATTGATCTTGAGCCGCAAGAGTGTATTCGTTTTCTCCTCTTGTTGTGATATTGCGTAATGCAGCTTCGTAAATTGCCAACCCATATGTTTTGGTTTGGCGATTTCGAGATTTCCTTGCGATTTTTTCAAATGCGTCAAGAAAACGACTTTTTCCCATTTTCTTTATACGATCATAGGATTTAAAACGATTGATAAAGAGAACGGAAAGACTGGTTTCTGGCGTTCTGGTCGTTAGAGGCAGGATGTTGGTTATGCCAGGCATCGTTTCATCCAATAGATTAAGTAGAAATACTTTGTTGGTTTTCAGCGTAAGCATTCGCTGATTATACTGTCGTGCCAAAAATCTTAAATCTTCGTATTTCTGCTCCATAGATGTGTAAGGAACCAGAGAATAACTCTTTTCCAATGCATATCTGGCAATCCGCACTGCATCTTTCTTGTCCGTTTTGGCCTTGCGAAGATCCATGTCTCCGAATTTCTTGATTTGGTAGGCATTAACCATACAAACAGGGAGCCCGGCTTCCTGAAACGCTTTCAGAACAGGATAGTGGTAATGCCCGGTATTTTCCATTAAGATGGTTGCAGATTGCTTGCTATTCAAAATATACTTAATGAAAGCGTCTAGTTCGGGCTGCGTATGGTGGAATTCAAAAGGACTTGTGTGCATTGATCCGTCTTGGTTTAAGATGGCTGCTACACTTTTTGACTTGGAAATATCGATTCCTACTGCGAGCATTGACATTCCTTCTTTCGTTTCGATTTATGGCTATCCAGCTTTTCCAAAGTACGCACATATTCAATCGTGAAACGGGAGCTATGTCCCAACTTGCTGAATCGAGCACAAAACAATGGAGGCTGGCTGACACATTTGTCTGCGGGCGTGGTGTCCCAATCGGAAAGTTCGTCAGACCATACCTCCATTTTAAAGGAAAAGAGCAAGGCCGGATAGACCTTACTCTTACATTATGAATCGGGATTTGTCTTGACTTTATAAATTTCCCCGCCTGATTTGCCCCGTTCATTGTCCAGATAGTACATATAGCAGTGGTCACAGCCCTCACTGTATTTGCGGCAGCCATGCCAGGGATTCCAAATATCACTGCTCATACCGATTCCTTTCCAGTTCGCAAATCAGACTGTGAGGCATTCTTCGTGGCCCACGTACCGCACCAATCCCATAGGCTTTCAGCTTCTCAAACGGGAGAAAAGACGGGTTGTACTGATCCAGCTTTTTCAATCTCATCACATGGTTCATATGTACGTTGCCATCATCATAATGGTAAGGAATATTGACTTCTGTAGCTTCGCACCGATATAGAACAGCGGAAACCGGGGCCGTAACATATAGACAGACAACATCGCCAACGGCTACTTCCTCCTGTTTATAGCCTTGGTCAGTAGTTTGATACTATGTACGAACTTTCTGCGTACTTGCTTTCGTTTTCGGATACCGTACAATATTTATACAATGAATCGTCAAGAGAGGAGGCAACAAGGTGACTTCTTTAACCATAGAACAAAAAAGAGTGGACATATACCCAAGCGCAAAGCCGGGCAGCCCAGTTATCTATCTCAACACCTTTTCCAATGCCGTTAACAGTGTGTATAAAAACCTGATGGCGCTCGGCTGCCCAGATTTCTGTCTGGTGGCGGTCAGTCAGCTGAAATGGGATCATGACATGACACCGTGGTATATGGGGCCGATCTCTAAACACGATACGCCCTGCACCGGGGGTGCGGATGATTACCTGAAACTGCTTCTGGATGAAATTATGCCGGAAGCGGAAGCGCTCCTTCCCGGTGCGCCCGCCTGGCGGGGCCTCGCCGGTTACTCGCTGGCCGGGCTGTTCGCCCTCTACGCTCTCTACCAAACGGATGTGTTTGCCCGCGCAGCGAGTATGTCAGGTTCCTTCTGGTTTGATGGCATCATGGAATATGTGTGCTCCCATGAGATGAAGCGCAAACCTGACTGTCTGTATTTTTCTCTCGGAGACAAGGAGAGCTCCACCGATAATCCGATTTTGAACGTTGTGCAGCAGAATACGCAGGAGATAGAAACACTGTGCCACGGGAAAGGCATCGAAACCACCTTCGTACTGAACAGTGGCAGCCACTATCAGGCGTGCAACAAGCGCACAGCGGCTGGCATTCACTGGATATTAAATAGATAAACCGACAAGGAGATAAAACGATGGATACGATCTATTCGCTTTTTCAGAAGGTAGTTAAAGAACATGAAAATGCCCCGGCTATCATTGAAAACGACCGCACCATGACTTTTGGAGAGCTGTCCAACATGGTGGATATGATCACGTGCAGCTTTCCGCAGGAAGTACACAGCATCGGCATCGTCATGCGTCACCGAACCGAGATGATTGCCTCGATTCTGGCGGTACTCAAATGCGGCGGCCGATATGTCCCAGCCGAGCCGGATTTTCCCACCGGGCGCATCCATGACATGATGACCGAGGCACAGGTGGATTTTGTGCTGACGGAACACGCCTTTGCGCCCAAACTGAGCAGTTTCCCCATCCGCTATACAGATTGTGAGATCTGCGGCGTGGAGACGCCCTCCTGGAAGCGCAACGCCATCGAAGACCCGGAACGCCCCGCCTATGTGCTGTATACGTCAGGTACCACCGGGCGGCCCAAAGGTGTCTGTGTCACCAACCGCAATGTTTGCCATTATGTCCGTGCCTTTGCCAACGAGTTCCATCCCGGCCCCGGTGATGTCATGCTGCAATATTCCGTCTGTTCTTTTGACATCTTTGTGGAGGAAGTGTTCACCAGTCTGCTGAATGGTGCCGCTCTGGCCATCCCCGCTGACGAGGATAAGGCCGACATCCATGCATTGATGGCTTTTGTGGAACGCCACCATGTGACTATGATCAGCGGCTTTCCGTATCTGCTGGCAGAAATGAACCACCTGTCTGTCATTCCGTCCTCTCTGCGGCTGCTTATCAGCGGCGGCGATGTGTTGCGGGGCGTTTATGTGGATCACCTGCTGAACAAAGCAGAGGTTTACAACACCTACGGCCCCTCCGAGACAACGGTCTGCGCCTCCTATTACCGTTGTAATAGTGGAACTGTGCTGGAGGACGGTACCTATCCCATCGGTCATCCTGTACTAGGTGCGCAAATCAGGATTCTGGATCAGTCTGGCAACGAGGTTGCCAAAGGGCAGACGGGTGAGATTTGCATTTATGGCGGCGGTGTATCTCTGGGCTACATTGGCGACCATGCCGAGGAAAACAGAGCTTTTGAGCGGCAGCCGGACGGTAGCACCATGTACCGCAGCGGCGATTTGGGCTATATCCTGCCGGATGGCAACATTGCATTCCTGCACCGCAAGGACGACCAGATCATGATTTACGGCAAGCGGGTGGAACTTGCCGAGGTGGAGTCCCGGCTCTATCGGTGCAAGGATGTGCAGCAGGCTATTGTCCGGGCTTTTACAGACGAGGATGGACTGTCCTATATGACCGCCTATGTGGTGCCTTCCGACAATAAGCTGAAAGTCTCGGAAGTAAAAAAAGAACTGTCTGAAAATTTGACTTCCTTTATGATCCCAGAGTTCTTTGTGAAGATGAAGCAGATTCCTTTGAATGTCAACGGTAAGCCGGATGTGTCGAAACTGCCGGTGGTAATGAAAGCGGGGGCATTATAATGGAGATTCAGATCCGGCAGGCCACGATCCAGGACCTGAATGTATTGATGCAATGGCGAATGGAAGTCTTGCATGAGGTATTCTCCATCCCCTCGGAGCGGTCTGTAACAGAGCTGGAATCGGAAAATCGCCGCTACTATCAAACAGAACTGCCGCAGGGCGGACATATTGCCTGCTTTGCCTACGTAGGGGAGGAAATCGTCGGCTGCGGCGGGATATGCCTCTATCATGAGATGCCCTCACCGGACAATCTAAACGGGAAATGTGCCTACCTGATGAACATTTATACCCGGCCGCAGTTTCGCGGACACGGCATAGGGAACAGAATCGTCAGGTGGCTTGTAGAGCAGGCTCGTCAGCGGCATATTTCAAAAATTTATCTTGAAACCTCAAACAAAGGCAGGCCGCTGTATCAAACAATCGGTTTTGCCGATATGAAGGATATGATGAAACTGTCCCGTGAAAAATAAGCAAAATCAAAGGAGCATACATACAATGGAGCCAATCATCTGAAACGTTGAAGTAAAAAGCGTCCTCACAAAATCCAATTTGCCTGTGAGTGATTATTCGGTCAATCCTTATGTGGGCTGTGGCCACGGCTGCAAATATTGCTACGCATCTTTTATGAAGCGTTTTACCAATCACCCGGAGCCCTGGGGAGAGTTCATAGACGTTAAATTTTGGCCGGAAATCAAACACCCGGAGCGGTATGCAGGGAAAGAACTGTTTCTCTGTTACGTGACCGACCCATATCAGCCGCTGGAGGAAACCGTCTGCCGCACCCGCGCCATTTTGGAGCAGATGCAGGGCAGCGAATGTAGCCTCAGTATTGCTACCAAGTCTGACCTGGTGCTGCGTGACCTTGACCTCATTAAAACATTCCCCAATGCGCGGGTATCCTGGTCGATCAAACACACTGGACGAAGATTTTCGCGCTGATATGGACAATGCAGTGAGCATTGAGCGGCGGCTGGCCGCTATGAAAGCATTCCATGATGCTGGTGTGCGCACCACCTGCTTTATCTCGCCGATTTTCCCCGGCCTCACCGACCTGCCCTCCATCATCCACCGGGCGAAGAATCAATGTAATTTGGTCTGGCTGGAAAACCTAAACTTGCGGGGCGGTTATAAGAAAACGATTTTTGACTATATAACGGAAAAACATCCAGACCTGCTGCCGCTGTACGATACCATTTACACTAAAAAAGAACGCAGCTACTGGTCAATGCTGGATGCGCAGATGCGGCAGTTTTGCCAAGAGGAAGGGCTACTGTATGTCCGGGATGATGATTCCATCAAACGCCCGTTCAACGATCCGCCTATCGTGGTCAATTATTTTTTCAACGAAGAGATTATCCCTCGGCCAAAATGCAGAAGAACAGGTAATCAAAACTATATAGTAACATGCAGAAAGCTAGAAGTTGTAGAGGTGAGGTTATGAAACGCGCAGAATTAGAATCAGACATATAACGCCGAGACAGATTATCCGTGGCTCAAATATCCGAATTATGAGGTGTTCCGGCATTGTAATAATCGGAAGTGGTTTGCTCTGATTATGGATGTACCAAAGAACAAGCTGGGGCTGCAAGGCGAAGAAATGCTGGAAGTGGTCGATTTCAAATGTGACCCAATTCTGATTGGCACACTACGAGAGGAACCCGGCTTCTTCCCGGCGTATCACATGAGCAAGGATAGCTGGATTACTGTTGCACTGGATGTGCAGCGTATCAGATGACAAAATCAAAATGTTGCTTGATATGAGTTATGAAGCAACGATACCCAAAACATGCAAAAAGAGATACTGATAAATTCCCGTTTACCACCCAAGAACATCCATGAGAGAGGAGTGACCGTTATGAAGGAAAACAGAAAACTATTAAAAGAAGTGCTCAAGGACATCCGGCACGACATGACCGATGAGGAAGTGCTGAATCTGCTGGCAGACAGTAAGATCTCCGTCAGTCCTGAAAGCGAAAAAGAAAAGTATACGCTGGGGCAGCGTGCAGCAGATTCCATTGCAAAATTTGCCGGAAGCTGGGCGTTTATCTTTTCCTTTACCGGTGTTCTGATTCTTTGGATGGTGGTCAACACGGTGCTGGCTGCCAAAGCGTTTGACCCGTATCCGTTTATTCTGCTGAATCTGGTACTGTCCTGTGTGGCGGCAATTCAGGCACCGTTGATCATGATGAGCCAGAACCGTCAGGAGGAAAAAGACCGCCGCAGAGCGGAAAATGACTATAAAGTCAACCTGAAGACCGAGATCATGATCGAGGACCTGTACGATAAAGTAAACGCCATTCTTGCCAAGCAGTCCGCACTGGAAAAGCGGCTGCAAAACGATGGCAAAAATCATACAAAGCAGCAGGAAAACAACTGAATCCTAGCTTTTTTGCGCCAAAATGGGATAAGCCGGAAAGAAAACGGTGTGCGATTCCATCTCCCGGTGTTGATTTTTGTCTCATTGTGGTAATGGGGGAAAGACAAATACAAGATATTGTTGCAAAAGTATTATTTTTTTGCGAATATTAGCACTCTTCTATTGACACTGCTAATGAACGGTGCTATAACAGTGGCGTGCTCAGGAGGAAGGGCAAAAGGAGAGCCGCAAGGCTCCCCGGAAAGCCTTTCCGAGTGGACGCTTCAGATTTTTTGCCCCGACCCG
>ERZ839767.5821-NODE-5821-length-10629-cov-2.265935_pt1 | contig 10629 bp, 6 predicted proteins | sample MGYA00519879_ERZ839767 | MGnify/ENA primary metagenome ERZ839767 (study PRJEB31850, sample SAMEA3708852) | human gut metagenome | biome: human gut; feature: human-associated habitat; material: faeces | place: China | collected 2014 ...
GCGCACGTGCTATGGCCGGCGTGATTGTCGTGACCACTAAGAAAGGTAAGGCCGGACAAAGCCACATCAGCTACACCGGTGAGTATACCATGCGTCTGAAACCCGGCTACCGCAACTTCAACATCATGAACTCCCAGGACCAGATGGGAGTGTATCAGGAGTTGCAAAAGAAAGGCTACCTCAATTACGCTGAGACAGCCAATGCCATGAACAGCGGTGTCTACGGACGCATGTACGAGCTCCTTTCCCAATATGATGCCACAAAAGGCCAGTTCACTTTGGAAAACACTGAAGCAGCCAAGAATGCTTATCTGCGCGCTGCCGAATACCGCAACACCGACTGGTTTGACGAACTGTTCTCTACCGCCATCATGCACAATCACAGCGTGAGTGTCTCCGGCGGTACAGACAGGGCGAAGTACTATGCCTCCCTGTCTGCCATGTTCGACCCGGGATGGTATAAGTCAAGCAAGGTGCAGCGCTACACTGCCAACATCAACACCACATACACCATCAACAAGCATGTTGATGTCAACCTCATCGGCAATGCTTCTTACCGTAAGCAAAAGGCCCCTGGATCGCTGAGCCGCTCCATTGACCCGGTCAGCGGAGGTGTCAGCCGTGACTTCGACATCAACCCTTACTCTTATGCGTTGAACACCTCACGTACGCTTGACCCCAACGAGTACTATACCCGCAACTACGCCAAGTTCAACATCTTCAATGAGCTTGAGAACAACTATATGGACCTCAACGTCCACGACTTCCGTGTACAGGCAAGCATTGACTATAAGCCTATCGACAAGGTGAAGATCACTGCCCTGGCCGCTGTCAAGAGTGCATCGTCTGCCATGGAGCACTACGTCAAGGACAACTCCAACCAGGCTTTGGCCTACCGCGCCATGGGCACCACGACCATCCGCGACAACAACCCTTACCTCTACACTGATCCCGACAACCAGTTTGCTTTGCCTGTCAGTATTCTGGAGTACGGTGGTATCTATGACCGCACGGACAACAGCTTTTTTGGTTGGGATTCCCGCCTGTCGGCTTCTTACAACGATGTCTTCAACGACTCGCATATTGTCAACCTCTATGCCGGTATGGAGACCAACTGCGTGGACCGCAAGCAGACGTGGGGCCGCGGCTGGGGCATGCAGTTCTATGACGGCGAGATTCCCTTCTTCAACTACATGGCCTTCAAGAAATGGCAGGAGCAGGGTACCGACTATTATACAATGTCCAACACCCACATCCGCAGCGTAGCCTACTTCGGCACCGGCACCTATTCTTATAAGGGACGCTACCAGGTCACCGGTACCTTCCGTTACGAGGGTACCAACTATCTGGGCAAGGCCACATCAGCCCGCTGGCTGCCTACCTACAACGTCTCCGGTGCTTGGAATGCACACGAGGAGAGCTGGTTCAGCGATGCGTTCAAGAATGCGCTCACACATGCCACGCTACGTCTGAGCTACTCGCTTACCGGCGACCGCCCGCCTGTGACCAACTCCCTGCCCGTCTTCACCGCCACCGTGCCCTGGCGTCCGTTTACGACCATCCAGGAGAAAGGATACGGCGAGGAGATCGGCAACAGCGACCTGACCTATGAGAAAAAGCGCGAGTTCAACGTCGGTCTGGATCTGGGCTTCCTCAACAACCGCATCAATCTGACCACCGACTTCTACTGGCGCCGCAACAAAGACCTCATCGGCTATGTCAATAGTCCGCTCTACGGACCTTGGAATCTGGCTAACGTCGCCGCTATGAAGTCTAATGGTATTGAGGTTTCGTTGAGCACGACCAACATCAAGACCGAGGATTTCAGTTGGGAGACCAACTTCATCTACTCCTGGACACATAACGAGATTACGAGCCTCTTCTCTCAGGCCCGTATCATCGACCTTGTGCAGGGTACCGGATACAGCATGGTGGGCTATCCTGCCAACTCTATCTTCAGCATCCCCTTTGCAGGGCTGAACCGCGAGGGACTGCCTACGTTCTATGACGAGAACGGAAAAGTCACCACTTCCGGCATCTACTTGCAGGAACGTGACCCCGACAAGATGGGATTTCTGAAATACGAGGGACCTGCAGAGCCGACAACAACGGGGTCTCTGGGCAATCTCTTCCGCTACAAGAACTGGGAGCTCAACGTGTTCATCACCTATAGCTTCGGCAATAAGGTGCGTCTCGACCCTGTCTTCAGCAACGAGTATGACGACCTGACCTCCACACCGAAGGAATTCCGCAACCGCTGGACCCACGCCGGCGATGAGAAGGTGACCGGCATCCCCGTCATTGCCAGCAGGCGCCAGAACAAAAACGACAGTGAGCTCAAGGTGGCTTACAATTGCTACAACTACTCTTCGGAGCGCATCGCCAAGGGCGACTTCATCCGCATGAAGGAGATGTCGTTGGGTTATAACTTCCCCCAGAAGCTTATCAATCCTTTAGGGGTGAACAGCCTTTCGCTGAAATTGCAGGCTACCAACCTCTTCCTCATCTACGCCGACAAGAAGCTCAACGGACAGGATCCTGAGTTCTTCAACACCGGTGGTGTGGCTGCTCCTACACCGAAGCAGTTCACCCTGACTTTAAGATTAGGTCTTTAACCCTCAGAATCGAATAAGACATGAAACTAAAAAATATCATATATACCGGTACGGCGGTTGCTACACTGCTGGCATCGATGACATCCTGCTCTGACTTCCTGGACAAGATGCCCGACAACCGTACACAGATGGACGCGCCCAGCAAGGTCGCCGGACTGCTGACTACCGCATACAACACCAACAGCAATCTGGTAATGAACGAGCTGATGTCCGACAACATGGACTACATGGGCCCGCGGAACAGTTTTGGCGACCGAGAGGGCGACATGATGTATTTCTGGAAGGAGGACAAGGAAAACGGCAATGACTCGCCCGAAGACTTGTGGAATAAGCTCAACGAGTGCGTTGGAAAGGCCAATCAGGCCTTGGCCAGTATCGAAGAGCTCGGTGGAGCCACGACCGATGAGCTGCGCAATACCAAGGGCGAGGCCCTGATGCTGCGCGCCTATAACAGTTTCCTGCTCACCAACGAGTTCTGCATGGCCTACAACAGTAAGACGAGTGACAGGGACATGGGGGTGTACTACAGCAAACAAGTGGAAAGCATGGTCGACAAAGACGGCCATCAGAAAGAGCGTGGTACAGTGGCAGAGGACTATGCCAGCATGGAGGCAGACATTGAGGCTGGTATTCCTCTTATCAACGACAACTACACTATTCCCAAGTACCACTTCAACAAGAAGGCAGCCTACGCCTTTGCCCTCCGCTTCTATCTCTACTATGAGAAGTGGGACAAGGCCAAGAAATATGCCGACCTGTTGTTGGGCAGCAACCCCGGCGCATCTTTGCGCAACTATGCTGAACTGGAGGCTATGCCGCTGAGCACCTCCGACCAGGCCGTAAAGATCGGTGAGGCCTATTGCAGCGCTGAGAAGGAGTGCAACCTGCTCATTCAGACCAGCACCAGCAATGCCGGCCTTGCACTGGGCCCGTGGAGATACTACAAGCGCTATTCCCATACCAATTACCTGTCTGACACAGAGAGTCTGACAAGCAACAACATTTGGGGCAATAAGAATAACGTTATTTGGAATCCGTTCACCAACAATCAGGGTGAGAGCGATTACTCTGTCATCATGAAGATCCCGTTTGAGTTCGAGTACGTCGACCAAGTAAAGGGTACGGGCTACCGCCATGCGCTGAATGTCAGCTTCACCATGGGTGAGGCGCTGCTCAACCGTGCCGAGGCTGAGATTATGCTTAAAGACTACCAGGCCGCTTGCACCGACATGAACACGTGGATGCACAACTACTTCAAGACCGACTCCACGCTCACGCCCGAGAGCGTACAGAAGTATTTCAACAGCATCCCCTATGCTTACAGCGATGCCGCCAAGATGACGGCCAGCCCTAAGAAGCATCTGCATCCCCGCTTTACCATCGATGCGGAAGGCTCTGTACAGGAAAGCATGTTGCAGTGCTTACTTGACCTGCGCCGCATCGAGACCTTGCATCAAGGACTCCGCTGGTTCGACATCAAGCGATACAATATAGAGATCCCGCGCCGGCAGATTGGTGCTGACGGCACACCAGAGAAGAACCTCGACTGGCTCAAGCAGGATGATCCCCGTATGGCTGTGCAGATTCCGTTGAGTATTGTGAGTGCCGGTGTTCCTAAGAACCCACGCAATGGCAATGATGACTAATAGACTTTTTTAAAAAAATAAGTATGAAGAAATATATATTAGGCTTATCGCTTCTCTCGATGGTGGCAGCGGGACTGACCTCCTGCTCGGATGATAATCTCTCCGATCAGAGTGTCATCACCAACTCGAAGACCGAGCAGAACGATTTCGACAAGTGGCTCTATACCAACTTTGTCGTTCCGTTCAACATTGAGATACAATATCGCTACGATGACAAAGAGTCCGACATGCAGTACTATGACGTACCTGCCGACATGAAGCAGTCGGTAGAGCTGGCACACATTATTAAATATACATGCGTGGATGCCTACACCGCAGCGGCCGGTATCAACTTCACACGTAATTACTTCCCGAAGCTCTTCAGCTTCCTCGGCGAGTTTGAGTATGACAACAACGGTACGATGAAGCTCGGTACCGCCGAGGGCGGCAAGAAGATCCGTCTGCTCGGCGTGAACCATCTCGACGAGGTCATCAACAATCGTGCAGCTCTCGACGAGTACTATCTGAAGACCATCCACCACGAGTTTGTGCACATCGTCAACCAGACAAAGGACTATCCGCGCGAGTTCGACAAAGTGACGGCTTCGGGCTATGTCAATGACTCTTGGAGCTCCAGCAAGTACGGCACCGGTTTCGCAAAGCGGGGCTTTGTCACTGCTTATTCACAGAAAGAGGGCCGTGAGGATTTTGCCGAAATGGTCAGTGAGTATGTCACCAAGTCACCCGAGCAATGGAAAGCCTTATTGGCCAAGTCACTCGTCTATGATGCTACGACGGGTAAAGTCACTGACCATACGGGTTACGATGCTCTCATAAAGAAGCTCGATATCTGCAAGCGTTACTACAAGGAGTCTTTTGGCATCGACCTTGACAAGGTGCGTGACGAGGTGACCAGCCGCGAAAACAACGTAGTGAGCGGACATATTGATCTGACAAGTCTTAAATAGTTCAAGAATTACAGGTTATGAAAACAAACAAGATTCTATTATATACTTTGCTTGCCCTTCCGGCCTTGCTCATGCAGTCTTGCTTGAAAGACCAGGAAGACATCTTCGACAAGCCTTACTCGCAGCGTATGGAGGAATACCTGCAAGCAGCGCAGGACTCACTGGTCAGCGCGCCATACGGCTGGGCCTTTGACTATTATCCGGAGAACAACCAGAGCTATGGTGGCTTCACCTATACGATTGCCTTCTCAAAGGATGCTGACACGGTGCGATTCGAGAATAATCCTGATGATGGTAAGCTTGTCTCGCTCTACAAGATGAAGGAGGACGACGGTCCCGTGCTGTCCTTCGACACCTACAACAACTTCCTGCACAAGTATGCCACACCGTCCAATGGCAAGTATCAAGGCTACAAGGGCGACTTCGAGTTTGTCATCGACAGCGTGGGCAACGGCGTTGTCAAGGTGCACGGCAAGAAGAGCGGTAACACGCTCTACCTGCGCAAGCTCACTGAACCTGCCAACAGATACATGGCCAAGGTCGTGGATATGGGCGACTCGTTTATGCTCTCAGAGGCAGACCTCACCATCGGTGGCAAGCCCTACGAGTTTGCGTTTACCGACCTGACCAACCGACAAATCGATATCTACGATAACGGCCAGTATCTCACTACCACTGCCTATAACTTCACCGACAAAGGGCTGCGCCTCTATCAGCCGCTGATGCTCAACGGCGTGAGCGTACAGGATATCAACTACGATGATGCAAACCTGAAGATGAGTGCCAATGGAGTGGAAACTTCCAAGCTGTGGGTCTCACCGGAAATCATTGCCTCGCTGATAGGCAACATCCGCTCTGGTTATAATGGCAAAACTGTGACGAAGATTGTCCCGCACCTCGATCAGGTGGAAATCAGCAGTGATGCTTCATGGGTGCACATCAGCAAGAATGGTAATGAACTCACGATCAAGCTCGATGCCAGTGCAGATAAGACTAAGATGCGCAAGGCAACGATCGTCATCAAAAATGGAAATGATACAAGTGCCGTGACTGTTACCCAGTTTGAATTATCTTCATTGCTCGGCTCTTACAAGTTGAGCACGGGATCAGAAACAAAGGCCGCTACGCTCGCCTATGGGATGGACGATGCCGGTAAGCAGCAACTCTATTTGTCGGTAAGCAGTAATTATGGCACCTACCGGTTCCCGCTGATCTACCTGTCGAGTTCACAGATGTTGCTTATGCAGTCCGGTCAGCTTCTGGGTTCTATTGGAGAATATTACTTAGCCAATGTTTTCTTCTTCAATAATAACGCTGATTGGACCGAAGCCTCAGACCAATTCTTCGACCTGCTGCAATTTGGATCTGACGAGAACGGCAATATGATGATATCTCTCAATGGTACGTTATTGTATACGCCTGACGGTCAGACGTTGCAAAACACTGGCTACTCCGTGGATGACATCTTCATCGAGGCATTTACTGCCTATCCTTTCACCTCCTCCAGCATTGCTGGATATGTGGAGAAGTGGGGTAAGAGTACGTTGGTGAAGACCGCTTCCGCTCCTGCCAAGGAATACGTAGGCACTGGCAGGGAGATGAGTCATCGCGAATATCAGATGCGTGCGGTGAATCCTGTCCGCCGTAGTTATTTCGATCTCACTCCGTATCACGTTCAGGCACCTCTTAAGCAGTTAAAAATCAAATAAAGACTTATCACATGAAAAAGATATTCAATATTTGTCTTGTACTCACTGCTGCCGCACTCACAGCGTGCAGTGATGACAATGCGGGTGAGCAATATCTCAGACAGAACACGGTTGGCGTGACCAGCTCTGACCTGTCTTTCGATGCTGATGCCCATCAAGGTGGCGTGAAGTTCACTATGCCTCAGGGAGCCACGGCCACAGCCTTTGTCAACGCCTCTTGGGCTAAGGCTGAGGTGAAGGGCGATTCTGTTCTTGTCAGCGTTGCCAACAACCCTAATTTGGAAAGCCGCGCAGCGATGCTGACCATCAAGAGCGGCACAGACTCCACCAATGTGCCCATCAGTCAGAAAGGTTGCGAGTTTGCCTATAGAGGCGCAAAGGACTATGTCGTGGGCGATAAGGATACGACACTCATCTTGCCTTTCTCTAATGTGGGTGCTGAGCCCCAGCTGCTGTCCGATAACCAAGATGCAATTGCCTCTGTGGTGAGGGGTGATACAGCTTTCGCTGTCACTATAAAGGCCAACACTACGGGCGATATGCGCCAAGTCAACCTCTTCGTCAACAACCAAGGGGTGCAGGACACCGTCTCCGTCAGACAGGGTGAGCTCAGTGACTTTGTGAATAAGGCATTTTACCTCACTGGTTTTGACTTGCGGAGGGCTGACGAGAACACACAGTCACTGCAAGATATCTTTACGGCTTTCGAAGGGGAAATCAAGCAGAAAGGTAAATCCATTTATTTTGTATCTGCCCAAGCCTATATCAATAAGCTTCCACTGACATTTGATCCTTCCACGCTCTCCTTTGCCCTTACAGGTGGCAACGTCATCGGCACACAGGCGTCCAAGGAAGGCAAGTATACGCTGTATAACTCCATTTGGAGCTATCAATTTTATATGTTCCTCTCTCAAATGGTCAATGATGAGTATATGAACTATTTATCAGGAAAGGTCACAGAAGAAGAATATATCAAATTCCAGCAGCAGATGCCCAAACTGTTTGCATTGTTCGATACAAAATTCTTGTCCATGGTCGCTCCTATAAGCTACACGAAAGATGAGACAGGTGTATATATCCGTGCTAACTTTATGGATAGCGGCAACAATGATTGGATGGCCAAATGGTGGAACAAGAATCTTGGCTATTCCGCCACAACCTATGATGCCAATATGCTCTGTATAGACGCATTCAACAGTGATGGTAGTTTCGAAAGCCCTATTTCACAACTCGTTCTTCCGGAACTTTTCCGTGTCGTTTCCTCTGTCTCTGGCGGTGCAAAGTCACTGCGTTTTATGAGGAAGGCGCCCAAGATGAGTCTGGCAGATTTCAAGCAGATCACCTTTCCACAGAAGAAAGCACTGCTTAAGCTGAGAAAATAATATTTCTCCTTGATGACTCTAATCGAGTAGGAAACACTCATCGTAGATGCTTATCTCCTACTCGATTATTTTTTTCCGTTAAAATAGTGGTTTTTTATATTGCGTGATGCCCGTCATGCAATGACAGTGCGACCGTCACGCAATCACGCGACGGTCGCTACAGTTTGTCGTTCTTCTTTTTGGGAAGGCTCTTTCCGCCTTTCTTGATGAAAGCAGGAAAAGAGCTTGCTTTGAACTTTTATCTAATGACTTTCTTGGTTACACCATCCACACTTTTTACGATGACGAGTCCGCTGGCATGACTGCCTGTTTCTGCGCCCGAAAGCGTATAGGTATGGGACTTGCCAAGTTCGCGGTCAGTATCAGTAGTAGTAGTGGTGATACCTGCAGAGACAGGCTGTGGTGTGTAATGAAACGATATCGTGCCGTCTGCAGCCAACTGAATATTGGAGAGGCCGGTCTGAGAAGCAATGCTATAGCCCGTGTAGAAGCTGAGTTGAGGCGAAGAAGAGCCATTGAGCCTGTTGTTGAGTGCTGTGGGGTAAGGATCGTTGGCCATACTCTCTTTGTCGAGGTTATCATCAGCGGGCACAATGGTCAATCTCGGATGGGTTTGGTATTGCGCGGTGTTGACGACATTGCCGGCCCATGAGCGTGCATCGTAGTCGACGTGGAGAACCAAAAGGCCGTGTCCGGGCAATGCGCTGTCCCATCGGTTGCTGCTACGATTCTCAAAGAGATAATACTCGTTGTTGTTGTCGGGATTAGTGAGAACATAGGCAGCACCGCCGGCAGACAGTCCTTTCATGGACGTGACATCGAGTGACTGTTCACCGAGCTGCGTAGGAGTGATCCATCCCATGAAAGCTTTTTCATAGGAAGTGTAACCAGCGGGCACCGTGCCGATACCTGTTCCGCCATAGACGTTCTTCAAGGCTTCCGGACCACCGTTATAGCTTCCTGAGCACATCAGGTCGTAGCTGCCCGTGCCCACATTATCACCGTAGCCGGTATCGTAGAAGTCGGGCAGTCCCAGACAGTGGGAGAACTCATGGCAGATGGTGCCGATGCCCATGTAGAACAGGCGTTCTTTATCATTGAGTGTGGCTCGGATCATCTCGTTGCTGCACGCGTAGGTATCGATGGTGATGCCATTATGGGTCAACGGTTGCTGTCCGCTGCCGCTCAGCGAGTATTTGTGTGGCCAGATGGTGTCGTCGCTGCCGCCGGTAGCCTGTCCCTCACCGGCATAGATGATGTAGACCTGTTCCACCTCGCCGTCGTTGTCCCAATCATAGTCTGCAAAGTTGACCTGGTCTTTGACAGCGTTGCATGCGTCGATGACCATCTGAGGTGCGTTGCTGTCAGCCTCGTTGCCCGACGGTGCCCCATAATAGGAATAAGGGTGGTCGAGTGTGACTGGGCCTACGACATCGAAGGAGAGGTCGAACAGTCCGTCGCTTTGATCGTGGAAGTAGTCGTGGACGCTACCGATGGCACCGCTCTTTGTGTCAGTATAGCCGTCCTTGTTGAGCATGTCGCTATAGAGTGTCTTGACATTTGTCTCGCCCGAGCCGAGCGTCAGCACATCCGATGGATTGGCGAAACGTTGGTTGCTGAACTGTACGAGACAAGTCCTTTTTTCTTGCCTGTAACCACATTGGCGCGTGTACCTATCTTCTGTATACATTGGCTGCGCATCTTTGCATTCAAAGCCTCTACATCGTTAAGCGATGCGGCAAAGCGCTCTTCATGATCCTTACGCTGGTCACGCGCGTGAGCCAGCACGTCAGAGGCGACAAGATGTCCGCTGCGGATATGGGCATAGTAATAACTCCCGTCGTGAGACAGTACGGGAATGCCATCGTCAGTGACGGCATAATGGAAATGTTCGTCACCTACCAACTTCAGCCGGATGGTTGTGCTTGCCGCACGGAGCGCCACACCGATAGTGCCGGAATGGCAAAAAGTGAGGAAGCAAAAAGGGATGCTAAGCAAAATGTAAATAATCTCTTCATATTTTCTTTGAATTTACAATGCAAAGTTACGGTTTTTCTTTCATTTACCCAAAAATCCGTTTCCTAAAAGGTGCTGTTATTAAGAATTATGAGTCAGACAAAGAATCTGATAACAGTTTCCTGACAGGGAGACATAAAAACAGCCTCCTGCCATGACAGGAGGCTTCTGCCTTAGATTTAAGAATATTCTGAGGAATGATGACTTTTTTACTTCACTTCCCAAATGTCGTTGGTCTCGAGCAGTTCGGTGAAGTTGTGATAAGGCTTTTGCTTCTTCACGTCCTCGATCTGCTGGTTGACAGCATCGTCGTA